>Ga0233444_10002841_pt1 | contig 17721 bp, 11 predicted proteins | sample SI_124_October20_6_FD_182792 | JGI IMG/M metagenome (GOLD analysis project Ga0233444, IMG submission 182792) | Seawater microbial communities from Saanich Inlet, British Columbia, Canada - SI_124_October2016_10_MG | ecosystem: Environmental > Aquatic > Marine > Inlet | place: Canada: British... | reverse complement strand
GAAATGTTTTCGATGGCGACGGTGTACCAACGTGACATTAGATGAGTGTGGAAGCAAACACGAAATCCATGTTTAAAGATACCACATTTCGTTGGCTTTGAAATATGGAACAACAAAAATGGGACGTGACTGAGGTACAAACTTAATAACATGTTTTCTTTTTTTCATCATCGTCGTCCATCATGTCCTCACGGCGTCGACGCATCACCTTTTTTTTTCTTATCCGTACGCGTCACAAAACCCCTTCCCATGCCCCATCCCATTCCACGTCGTCTCGAAGAATCTCGCACACACCTCGCGACACACCTCGCACACACCTCGCACACCCCACACCCCCCAAAAAAAGTCATAAGAACAGGCTTAGGGCATCAGGCTATCATGCCTGTAGGCTTGCTCTCCCTCTTGTGGACGTATGTATTTCCTCATGCCGTGCTCCGCGGCGAGTATGCACGCCAGATCATAACCCCCTGGCGTCCCAAGATCACACAATCGAACGAGAACCAGAGGTTTGTGCATTCCTATGCGGTGCTATACCGCTCCAATGCGTACGCGGTCGTTTCGCCAACGCTGGATGTGTTCTTGCTCACGGAAGGCACCGAAGAAGGCAAGGCTACGCTCCACAACGTCTTCTGGCGCGATACATCCGTGGAGAAGTTTAGTCGCTTCAAGAGTATGCGCCAGTGGCACGGGGACACGCTCAACTACACCGTGCATTCGAGTGGCAACCTGCTCGACCTGCGTGACTACGCCGTGTGGTTGTCTTTGTCGGACATGAATGGTTGACGGGTGGTGACCTCTAGTGTGTAGAAATAAAGACCATGTCCACGCTCAGCTGCCCTGGTTTCTTCCCTCCCTCCGACGGGTTGTGTGGGGAAAAGTTACAAAGCTCCCTCCTCTCTTGTCCGAACTTGGTGAGGTGGACTAGCCACTTCCAGGCTTCCCACCATTTTTCGTTGCAACCGTCTTCTTCTTCGAGGGAGAGGAAGATGGGCCCTATCCCATCTTTGTGCAGGTCCGCATCTCCAAAGCTCCAGTCCGTCCAGTTGCCCGTGTGCGAGCATGCCCCTATCTGGTGGCCGCATTTAGACTGGCCGAGGTACATCCCCACCAGCTTGTACTTGACCCCCTGCTTGGAGGTGAGAAACCTAGGTAACGACCACCTGTTCTCGTGATCCGACTCGCAGAAGCGGAGGAGGAGGAGGTGAGGGCTGGACGGGCACTCGCTCGGGCAGCGCACCTTCCACTTGCATCCATTCTTGTCTCTCACAGGGGCGATCATTCTGTGGAGGACTCCGTCCTGCTCCGAGTAGCGAAGCAAGGGGACACCCGCCCTCGCGCAGAGGAGGGAGAACTCGGAGCATCCGTTGCAGCCATCGTCCTGAGGGTTCCCCTGCACGTCGTCCCCGAGGCTGAACTTGTGCCACAGCGCGTGTCTCAGCTTCTCCGCGTCCTCGGGGCAAGACAGGCACGTGTCGCAGAGCGATGCGATGTCGTCGTAGCCGCCCTCTCGGAGGTGCTTCTGCAGGAGATGGCGCACCTCGAGGTTAGCAAAAGACACCCAGCAGAGGGAGGCAAACCAGCAGATGCCGGAAAAGCGATGGTACTGGGGGACCCCGCACGCGTTGTACAGGTGGTTCGCCACGCACTTGGAGAGAGTGTCGCAAGGGGGAGGGAAGTTGGGGTGGTAGTGGGCGACTACCTCCTTGTGGTGGAGGCACCCTTGCGCGTCAAAGAAGCCATACCTCTGCACGAGCTGGTTGAGGCTGTGCCCTCCTCTCATCAGTCGGAAGGTCCTATCTGGGAGCCCTTGGCAGGACACCGTCCACCACGCGTCCGCAGGCACCCCGTGCGAGTCTGTCAGGTCGTCCACCACCTTTGTCACTCGTACGGACAGGTCCGACCCTGGGCACGTTGTGAAGCCGATGTGCGTCATCTTCATCCCGGGAGGGGCGACGGGGATCCCAGCCGCAGAACGGAAACGAGCGGTCGCCATATATGCTATATGTTGTAGCAGTCCCCCCTTCCTTCCTCCGTTTCCGAAACCTCTACCCCTTCAAGGAAGAGTAAAAAAATTGGCGATCTACAACCTTCCTCTCGCCTACTCCTCCGGTTTGAGTGAAGGTGCTGTGGTCTTGGAACGCCTCACCACCGTGTTCCACACTGCAAACTCTCCAAAGGTGATCCCGTACTGAGGGAAGAAGAGGTCCACAGCCATGTGGACGTCGAGGAGCCTTGCCTGGTGGAAGATGAGCCTCCGATCCTTCATTGGCATGGAGGAGACGCAGTGGGAGAGGACGGTATTCCACTCCCAGAGGGGATAGGTCTGAAGCAGGTGCTCCTCCATGAGGTCGGTTGGAAAGGGTATGGAGGGAAGTGTTAGAGTGTCCCACCAAAACGCACCTCCTCCCTAAACTCAAGTCCTCGCCTTCCCTCCCTCCACACACGCATACACGCAAACACATACCCTCCCCACCCCCCCCCAAAAAAAAGAAGAAGAAGAAGTGCCAAGATAGATGTGGGACGTGTACGTTCTGAGTGCGAGCATTCAGGATCGATATCCGAGCGGCCTTCCGGAGTGTGCTGAAGAGGGAGGGTGCCAAGTGATCTCCAAGATCGACTGTGCAGGTGAGGAGGGAACCCGAGTGGAGAAGGTGACGAGTGGATGCATCCTCTTTGTCTTCGGGAGGACGCTGCAGGGGACGTCGGTGTGCATGAGGGTAGAGGGCCTTCTCCCCAAGCTGTATGTTCCTTTTGATGCTTCCAAGGATACACTCGACTCGGTACGGAGGGAACTTCATGCAGAGGTCGCCGACCGGATGAGGGGGTTGGAGAAGCTGTCCGTCTCCCTTGTGACGCGAACGCACTTCTACGGCTACGAGCCGGATCCCACCACGCCCTCCGGACGGGAGGAGCACTCCTACCTCGAGGTGTCCTACCCTAGCCTTTTCTCTTGGAGGGCGGCATGCCAGATTAGGAAGGTGCACTCGTGGAGAGAGTGTGTGGAGAAGCTCAAGGCCGTGGAGGCGAGGAGCACCACCGCGCACGAGAGGGACACGCTCCTCCCTTGGCTGAAGAGGCAGGAGGAGACGCTGCGTCCCCCGGAAGGAGGAAAAGCAGGGGGAGCGGGCACGTTGCCTCCTCCCGGCCCTCCTCCCAGGCCTGCGGAGGAGCTCTTTGTGGACCCGTTGACGAGGGCGATGCAAGAGGTCGGAGTTGGAGCTGGCAAGTGGTGCCGCGTGGCGTCGTCAGCCTCCTCTCCCGACGTGCGCGTGTCGTCGTGCGACACAGAGCTCGTTCTGCAGGAGAAGGAGGTATCGCCCCTTCCGTGCCAGGACATCCCTCCCCTGGTTGTCTCCTACTACGACATCGAGACGATGGGCCTCGACCCCACCCGCCACGAAGTCATACAGGTGAGCTTTGTGGTGCATCGCATGGGAAGACCCATTGAGGAGGCGGAGAAGCACGTAGTCGTATGGGGGACGGTCTCCCCCCTGGCGGACGACACGCAAGTCCATGAAGTGGAGACGGAGGAGGCCCTCCTTGGCAAGTTTCGCTCCCTCTTGGTTGAGAAGGACCCGGATGTGCTGGTGGTGTACAACGGCTTCTTTGACAGCAACTTCCTCCACGAGCGCGCCAAGGTGCACTACCTCCCTTTGCACATGGGCCGCTTTCCCATGGAGGCTTCCCGCTTTCGAGAGCAGTCCCTCTCCTCTTCGGGGATGGGGGACAACGTGCTCCGCTACTTTGACCTATCCGGGCGGATCAACCTCGACTGGTACATCAAGCTCAAGCGCGACCTGACGTCCGAGCCGAGCTACAAGCTGCAGCACTTTGCGCACAAGTTTTGCGGCGACTCCAAAGAGGAGGGGGTGCACTACAGCGAGATCGCCACCCTACACAGACAAGGTCCCGACGGGCGCGCCAAGCTGGCGCGGTACTGCGTCAAGGACTCGTACCTCCTCCTCCAGCTTGACGAAGCGAGGCAGATGACGCTGGAGATCTTCCAGTTTGCGTCCGTGTTCGGCATCGTCCCCGAGTGGGTGTACTTCAGAGGTCAGCAGGTGAGGTACATCTCGCAGCTGCTCTCCAAGTCTCGCACAGTGGAGCCCACCGTGTTGCTCTTGAACCGCCCCCCTCCCGAGGAGAACATGGCGACCGGCTTCCAAGGGGCCACGGTCAACGACCCGACCAGAGGCTTCCATAGGCTAGTAGCTTGCCTGGACTGGATGTCCCTGTACCCAAACCTCATGCTCGCGCACAACCTGTGCCCGTCCACCCTCTTGAGACCTGGCACCATAGACCCCCTCCAGGCCCTCCCTCCCAACGTGGTCGCACATCAGGTGGGGGACGGCGTCACCCACCACTTTGTCACCGCCGTCGAGCGGAGAGGCGTCCTCCCCTTCATCATCGACGAGCTTCTCTCCAACCGCAAGGCAGCCAAGCGGGAGATGAAGCAACACTCGCAGCGCGCCAAGGAGCTCGCGGAGGGCGACCCCGCGCAGGCGGCTCGATGCAAGCTGCTCGCCAAGGTGTGCGATGGCCGCCAGCTGGCGCTCAAGGTGGCCACCAACTCCATCTATGGCGCCAACGGGGCGGTGGAGACGGGCAAGCTCGCGTGCCTCGCAGTGTCGGCGTCGACCACCTACCAAGGGAGGCAGGCCATGGTCCTCAAGAAGGAGCTCCTCCCCAAGCTCTACCCCGACATCGAGATCATCTATGGGGACACGGACAGCATCATGGCCAAGTTTGGGCGCGCGCGAACCGTCCAGGAAGCGGGGGACCTCGGAGCGGAAGCGGCGACCAAGGTGACGGAGCACTTTGCATTGCTCGGCTACCCTCAGCTCGTCCTCGAGTTCGAAAGCCTCTACGACCCTTACCTCCTCGAGAACAAGAAGCGGTACGTTGCTATCGAGTTCGAGCCGGATGCGTCCAACGCCATGATCGAGAAGGGGATCAAGGCAAAAGGCCTCGAGACGGAGAGGAGGGACACGCTCCCCTTCCTCAAGACGGTCATGAAGGACAACTACCACTGCCTCCTGAAGCTGGTCGACCCTCAGAAGGCGCTCGAGCGCACGCAGGCGCACCTGGATCGCCTCGTGGCGGGGCAGGTCCCCATGGAGGAGCTCACCCTGTGCCGCTTCCTGTCCAGCAAGGTGTCGGGCAAGGACACCGTCCCTTGGGCGCGGGTGAACATGCTCCGCGCGCAGCGGCAGGCCGGGTCGGAGGCCAACGTGAACGACCAGGTCCCCTACGTAGTGGTGGGTGGGTACAAGGACACAAAAGTCTCCGACCTGGCCGAAGACCCCGAGTACGCCAGAGCACAAGGGCTCAAACTCAACCTGAAGTGGTACTTCGAAAAGGCCATCAAGCCCGCGCTCGAGAGACTCTTTGAGGTCATCCATGATCTGGACGCCACGCCCCTCTTTGCCAAGGTAGGGCAGACGCTGGAGGCGCAGAGGCTGGGCGTGGTGCCGTTCACCCAGACAAGCCGCTCCTCGCCCTCTTCTTCCGCCTCTTCTCCCGCCTCGTCGGTGCTCGTCAAGAGGGTTCGCATCCCGGAGCCGCCGCGTCGCCCCCCTCCAAAGGGAGGCGCGGCGAGAGGGAAAGCGGTCAAGCGTTAGTGTTGGGCTCGGGTTGGGGAACCGAGAGGGGAAGAGGGGGGAGGTCCGATCGAGATCGCTGGGGTCCGATCGAGATGTCGGACGTGGTAGTGTACGATGCCATCCACGGGTACATGCATTTTGAGCAAGAGCTCGTCCCGCTGCTGAACTCTCCCTCTTTTCAACGCCTCAAGCAGATCAAGCAGCTCGCCGCGGTGCACCACGTCTTCCCGTGCGCCACGCACACGCGTTTCGAGCACAGCCTCGGGGTGGGGCACCTGGCGGGGAGGTTTGCCCACACCCTCTCCAAGCGCCACCCGGAGCTCGACGTGCCCTACCTCGCGATCAAGCTGGCTGGCATGGCTCACGATCTAGGCCACGGCACGCTCAGCCATGCTTTTGACCGCTACCTCGAGGTGAGGGGGAGCCCCCACTCTTCCCACGAGCAGAGGGGGGTCGCATTTTTGCAAAACGTGGTGTCGGGCCTCGATCCCACCCTCGTGGACCACGCGTGCCACATCCTCCTCCCTTCCGGCAGACGCCGCTTCCCCCTCTATGTCTACCAGATCATCCACAACGACGAGGGGGGAGTGGACGCCGATCGGCTCGACTACCTGCGCCGCGACGCGCGCACCATAGGCCTCCCCCAGCAGGACGTGGACGTGGAGCGCTTCCTCGAGTACTCGCGCGTGGTCCACGGCAGGCTCTGCTTCGACGTCGACCGCATCCCCCTCTCCCTGCACAGGCTCGTCATGGCGAGACACGAGATGCACGCGCTCGTCTACCAGCACCGCGTCGTGCGCGCCATCGAGCACATGTACACCGACGTCCTCGACTGCCTCGACCTGGACGTCCACGACCTCGGCTTCCTCTCACGATGCACCGACGCCCTCTTCACGAGCGCGTCCGTGAGCGCCCTGGCGAGGGACGACGGGGCGCGCTCCAAGGCGGAGGGGCTGCTGCATCGCATCGCCGCGCGCGACCTGTACCGATGCATCCTGGACGTGCCAGGGTCGGCGTCCGAGGAGCTGTGCACGCGGGCAAGCGGAAAAGGGTATGTGGTCGACGTGGTCCGGATCGGCTTCGAGACGCATCCGTTGCACGCCTGCGATTTCGTGGATCGAAATGGTGCGCTGGTCACGCTCTGCCCGGATCAATGTTCGGGCATAGTGGTGACCAAGCCACTGGACGTGCGGGTTCGCGCCTACGCCAAGAGGACGAGGGGGGAAACCGGGTGGTGGGCGGTGTGAAATCGCAATGTCCCACTCATCTTCCAATGGTGTTCTAAACCGTATGTGGAAAAAATTTTTCTCTCGCCTTATATGTAAAAATGAGGGAGGTTGTCCATATCGCGTTACGGTCGAAAAACACGTATGGAAGGGACCCTCCAGGTAATCCTCTTATGTTTCTCCATGGGTTAACGCTCAAAAATGCTGTGGATACCAATAACCTAGCTTTAGTCCACCAACTGATCATAAATGATCCATATCGGTCTACGACAGTGAACGTCCCTACTGAACGCGGTCGGACGCTGCTCAATATCGCTATCTTGGGAAATGGTAACCTTCAAATCGTCCAAGAATTATTGCAGGCGGGTGCATATGTGAACACGCGGACGACGACGCAGCATACACCGCTCATGTTTGCTGCCAAAAAAGGTCTCGATTTGATCACCCAGATACTCATAAAGCATGGGGCGCACGTTGACCTCATCACTAATGCAGGATGGACTGCGCTCATGATAGCGGCCCTACATGGTCACGAGGAGGTCGTCATCGCACTGCTCGGGGCGCGAGCTGATCCACATATGGAAACTACAAGAAGGTCGACGGCACTCATGATTGCAGCCAACAAGGGTCACTATCGGATCGTCGAGATGCTCATCGAGAAAGACGCCGTCGTGGGCGCTCAGGACATCAATGGTATGACGGCGCTCATGTTCGCTATCCAGGGTGGTCACCAGGAGATCGTCGACGCACTGCTCGCGGCAGGGGCGGCCGTTGACCAAACTGAGGTGAACGGCTTTACGGCGCTCATGTTCGCTATCCAGGGTGGTCACAAGGAGATTGCCTTCACACTGCTCAATGCAGACACCGTGGGCGCTCAGGACATCAATGGTATGACGGCGCTCATGCTTGCAGCCCTAGAGGGTCACCAGGAGATCGTCGACGCACTGCTCGCGGCAGGGGCGGCCGTTGACCAAACTGAGGTGGACGGCTTTACGGCGCTCATGTATGCGGCCCAATTCGATCAGGAGCAGGTCGTCATCGCACTGCTCGAGGCGAACGCTGACCCAACTAAGGAAAGTAATGGCGGGTGGACTGCACTTATGGCATTATCCAAATCTGAGAACGAGAAGGTCCGCGAACTGCTCGAGAAGTTCAGCACTCAGTAGTGTACAGTAAGGTACAACACAGCTGTGTGTGCATATGTAGCTCTGAAGTGTGCCCTCGTCACGCTCCCCAGAGAGCAGTGGTCGGGGATGGTGGTGGCCAAGCCATTGGACGTGAGGGTCCTAAGCAAAGGGGGCCAGAGGGGAGAAGAAGGGAGTGGATTTGTGAAGGAAATTTTTTTCCCATCCCAACACAAGAAGATAACAACTACACAATCCCACCATGTCGGCTCAAGAGTGGGAGACGGAACGCGTGAAGAGCGTAGGACTCGTCTTCTCAACCTATGCCCCCCACATCCGCGTGGGGGATAAGCTCTCCCTCGACATGGACGGAGACCCTTGCAGCCTCCACCGAAGGAGCGACCCGATAGAGGTGACGGAGATATGGGAGGAGGAGGGAGGCGGCAGGCGCTTCCGAGCCGTGGACGACCAGGCCAACGCCTACGAGCTGGACAACATGAGCCTCAAACCGTCCAACATGTGGGAGCTGCACTCGAGCTCGAGGGCAGACATGGAGGAGCGCATCATCGCTTCCAGGGAGGAGCACCGAGGAGGAGACCAGGAGGGGGATGACCAGGAGGGAGTGGCGGAGACGTCGTACCGGTCCACCCTCACGTCCCTCAACGCGCACCTGCAGTCCCTAGATCGGAAGCTGGACGAGGTGCTCCAGATGCAGACCCGCATGGATGGCATGGAAGCCAACATCCGTCGCATGAACGAGGAGACCACCAAGGGCTTCCGCGCGACCACGGATACCATGCGTCACTTTGCGGGGGACGTGCTCAAGCTGGCGAAAGACTCGTCCTTCTCGGGCCACTTCGTGGAGGCCGTGGACAATCATCGCGAGAAGGAGGCGGCAGAGTCTGCTCCAAACTCCCCCGCCACCTCGGCACCTCCGCCGGAGGAAAAGTCGTCGTCCTCCGAAGTCGCGCTCGAGGACCAAGAGTTCCGGGCGACCACCCCCGCGTCAAGGAGCAAGGTGGATTTCCGGGCGGACGACTCCACTTCACACAAGCAGGCCACTACGACCGCCAACCCCAAGAAGGTGGTCTTCATGGCGGAAGGGGAGAGCCTCTTTGCCCCCTTCACGGTGACGGGGCCTTAGCGTCTCCCCTCTTCTCACCTCCGTCGTACGTGTCGAGGAGAGTCTTCAGCATCGGAGGGTGGTGAGCCTTCCGGACGTGCACCACCTCCCCTCCCTCCCTCACTATGCGCGCGTCGAGCTCCCTCTCCCATACCTCCAACGCGGCGATGTAGGTCGGGTTGCATCGCATGGAAGGGGGGACGTCCACGAGAGGGGCGGACCCCTCCGAAAGCTCCAGCGCGCGAAGGCCGATCACGCGGGCCACCTCGAAGCGTGTGAGGAACATCTCGCTCACCCCCTCCCCGGGGTTTCTTTTTTTTTCGCAAGGATGCTGCTCGGGCCTACCTGTCTCACATTGATTCCTCCACGCCCTCCTCTCCAAAGACCCCCCCTCCCACTTCGTCCTCGTCGGGGAGCGGACACTCGCCTTCTTCGTCGCCTCCCATACCGTCCCCCTCCACCCCGCCTCCCTCCTCGACCTCGTCCTCCTTCTCCATCTCCTCCAGAGCGTCCTCCTCCTCCGCAGCCACCACCACGGTGCGCTGATTCCACTCCCCTTCCTCCAGCGTCCTCTCGAGCGCCTCCCGCTCCAGAGCGCACACGCGCTCCAAGGATGCCCCCTCGCAGCAGAACGCGGCGTCGCCTGGCAAAAAAAAGGCGCCCAGCAGCCCTGGGAGGGGAGGGCCTTGGTAAGGCTCGCAGGTGAGCAGCTCTTCGCTGTCGCAGGGGACCGCGCTCGCCACCGTCCACCTCGTCCCGTTGTCGAGGCACCCCTCCGCGTGCACGTGGGGGCGCGCCTTGTCCGCCTTCTTCATGCTCACGAGCATAGTAGGTCGGCGGATACCGGAGGTATCCCAAACTTGTTTCGGATACCAGAGGAGTAAAGGGGCCCAGGCCGTACTCTAGACTCTGACAAGAGTGTGACGCAGGCGCGACCCTGCTCAGCCGTACTGGCGGAGGTACATCTCCTGCACGTGGCGAGGGATGTTGGCCTTGGCCATGCACACCTTGGCGGATAACTCGGGGTACTTGCCCTGCATCTCCGTCACGCGCCCGTGGACGTACTCCAGAGAGCGCATTGTCTCCTCGCGGTTCATGTTGTATGTGGAGTCCATAGTCTTGGACTTGCGAAGCTCCGACCCGTGCGCCATCGCGGACGTGGTGGAGGACAAGTCCTCCAGGCTCGACGCCAAGTAGGTCGGCACCTTGTCCGCCGCCGCGAGTGGGTTGACAAAGGGAAGCTTGTCGAAGTCCAGGCTTTCCACATTCTCCGCCCCTTCCAGGTACGTCCTCGCGAAGGCAGCCGATATGATGTTCCGCGCGTGGTCCTCGATCAGGTTGCTGTTCTTCTTCTTGGCGTTCGCCTGCAGCGTGCGACGCACGTGCTCCAGGTCGACCGTGTCCATGTCCGCCTTGATGTGGAAGGTGCCGAGCACCTTCTCCTGTGGAGGGAGCAGCGAGAGGACCGCCAGCTCGGTGCGCGTCAGCTTGTCCTTGGAGAAGTCCATCTGCTTGATGAGGCCCATCGTGTGCGGGCTGAGGAAGTCGGTGCCCACCACGTCCGTGTCCTCCTCGTAGCGCTGCACGTGCATCTGCTTGGGCTCGAGGACGTGCAGCGGGATGTTCTTGAGGTCGGCCCCCGACTGCAGCAGCAGGGCGATCGTGCTGCTCGAGAAGAAGTCGATCTGCGCGTCCTGGAGCTTGACGAGGCGCTTGTAGAAGTCGAGCTCGGAGAGGCCGGACTTCATCCGGTTCTCGAGGTGCTCCTCCTCGCGGATGAGCTCGCGGTGCTTGCGCAGGCACAGCAGGGTGGCGTCGTTCAGGTACACCTGCTTGAAGCGCTGGCAGACGCGCTCGTCGCGGTTGGCGTCGCTCACGCAGAAGCGCTCGAGCTTGGAGTTGATGCACGGGAGCGTGGCGGCGTAGAAGGTCACCGGCCGCTTGCCAGGCGTGGAGTGCACCTGGTAGCCGAGCACCACGGGCACCGACTCCGCCTCCCGGCCGCCGAGGCACTTGTACGTGTCCACGAACATGCGGAAGTAGTTGCGCACCACGCTCGGCACGGAGATGTCCTGCGTGCCGTGGTTGCAGCTCGAGAGCGCCATGATGGCGTGGTTGCGCGCGTACGCCATGAAGTTGCTCACGTACGCCTGCGACGAGGTGCGCGACCGGACGCTATCCTCGATGCGGGCGAAGTCGCGGTACTTGGGGCTGTACAGGTCCTGGAGGAGCCCGGCGTCGTGGTACTGCTGCCCGATGCTGAACGCGCCCGTGAAGCCGAAGCGGGAGTACCGGCGGCGGTCGGTTTTGGGGTCGTGCGAGCAGTGGTGGTAGGTGAAGTCGGCCACGACGGGCGTGCCGCCGCACCGCGTGAAGGGGCGGTAGGTAGAGTCCGGAGGGTGGTATGCGCACACCTTCTTCTTCCAGTCCTCGAAGTTCTGGTCGAGGGGGTGGTCGCAGTGATACGCGGAGTGGTACGACATGCGGAAGATCTTGGATAGGCCCTGCTCCGCGTGCTCTGGCCACGGGTTGGCGGGGATGTTAAGGTCGTTGTCGTAGATGCCGGCCGCCTTGTACAGCTCGTACTGCTGCTGGTAGGAGAGGGGCATCCACGCGCCAGTGGTCTGCACGCCGTCCGAGTCGACCGCGTTGATCTTGCCCCACATAACCGACAGGGAGCGGATCCGGCGCAGCATGCTAGAGAAGTGCGACTTCTCCGTCTTGAGGAGAGGGAAGTGGCGCTGGAAGTACTCCACCGAGACGGCGCCGATCATGGACGAGGGGAAGGTCTCGTCGGGGCGGGTCCGCACGGCGCGCGCCCATCCCTTGTTGACCTTCTTCTCCTCGTAGTAGGCCTGGTGCGACGCGAGGAAGGACTCGAGCAGGGTGGTCACCCAAGGGTGCATGTCCGACAGGTCCTCCGACCCCGCCTCCTTGGGACGCTCCGACTCGTTCACGAAGGCGCGGTTCTGGTACAGGTAGGCCGCCCCGTCCAGGATCGGGAAGAGTGCGGCCACCTTCTGCTTTGCCGCCATCGGGTGGCTCGCCCCCGATGCGAGCTTGCGCACCCAGTACTCCCCCTCCTCGTCCTCCACCGTATTCATCTCCCGCTTGTACGCCTGGATGAGCAACATGATCTCACCCGTCTTGTCGAGGAGCGCCTGCCCGCTCAGAGTTGCGGAGGCTGCCACCTCCGTCTCGATGCGGTTCAGGAGCTCTTGTACCATGATGGGTCTGAAGCCTTCCCCTGCCCTGTACGTATTCTCCCCTCTGTAGGAAGGGGCGATTGTGCTGCTGCTGCTTCCTTCTCCCCTGTACGCACCTGCGCGCGTCACTCTCCGGAACAGGTAGCAGAAGTCCGTCAGAGCATCCTTCACCCTCTGCCCAACGCTCTGGCACTTGAGCTGCTTCTGCTGGCTCGGAGGCAGGATGGAAATCTTCTGGACGCAGTCCATCAAGGAGAGCGTAGTCCCCTTCCTCTCCGTGTCAGGAGCGTCCGCAGAGCAGTTGAGGGCGATATCGTCTGAGTAAGTTGCGCTGTAGCTAAGCTTATCATTGAAGACAAACGGATTCGGCAAAGGTTGAGTCAGTCCCCTAAGAATAGCCGGAAATTGGATAAGTGCAATCATAGCTGTCAAATGAGAATCCATTTTCCGATTCATTATACTAGTATATGTTTCCATAGTAGGGTATCCAAGTATGGCTGCCATTTTATCTTTAGCTAGTTTTCCAATCGGTGAAGGTGCTAGCAAGCTGTTGCTGGTAATGTTCTTCCTGTCATAATAAGAGGGGCACAAGATGCCAGACGGATTTCCTGCAGCCTCCAGGTACTCGTATGGTGTTGTTCCTATTTGCAAGAAGGAGTTCACTATAGTACGCCCTTTATCCTTATTGAGCACAGTAAGAGGGGGGTTGGCTGCCAGTTGGACAGACAACATATCATGTATGAACCCAAGATGTCTAGTAGTGAGAGTTCTCGGAAAGTAGTCGACCGGGACAGGAACGTTGTTGTAAACAATACTGGGGATAAAACTGGCAGCTTTAGCGTAAAGATCTTGGTATGGCGGGGGCGGGGGCGCGCCCAATGCAGGAGCTCCGCCCATTAATGCTACCGCAGTTGGTGCGTATCCCACAAATGCGTAATTAACGGTCATAAAATTATCTGCGTGTCTCATCGCCGTACCTACGATATCATTCACGGACGCAGTGACTTCCGATGCTAAATGGAGGGCAACCTTGGCTGCGTAGTATGAAGCACGAGAAGACCCAAACCAATCTCCTGCGCCAGAGATGATTCCCATCCTGTATGCTGCCCTCGCCGCTGTAGCAAATTTAGGGAATTTTGCTATCAAATTAGCAGCCTCTCCTGGAACAAGTCCAGTGAATTGATTCGCATTTGCTGGGTTCGTATCTCCATATTCATCGGCGACAAAGAATGACATATGCCTCGCAGTCGATTCTGGAACACCGCAGAGAATCAAAGCGTATGCTGTGTGAAACGTCCTGATCATCATCTCAGACACTGCATCTCCCGCACCCGCTCCTGAAGTAAGAAATCCGGGAGTCATATTGGGTTCATGTAGCCTTATGCAATCGTGAACAAAAAGGTTCTCAAAGTCATTTGCAGGAGCGATAGGACCAATAGTCCCCACCCCCATCCTGATGGCGTCAAACAAGTCTCTCACAACCTTTATAGCAGGATGGAAGGCTCGCTTTATGCGGGTCCAGTGGTCCGCTCCCATGTTGTAGTCTATATGGCCGAACTCGTACGCTTGAGAGAGCGCCTTACGTATCGTTTCCGATGCAATGGAATGTTCATTGTCTACGTTCACACAATCCAACAGATTCTGGAACTTTTGTGCTGGAATATTCATCACAAACCCTGGGTAGTTTATGAACAGGTATGACATGTTGTCCCCCACTGCTGCTTTTTGAGGAGCTGTCCCCCGGACAGTTCGCAGTTTATCAAGAAACTGGATGTATCGTGTGTTGTAGATTGTATATCCTCCGTCGTTGCCACGGATGTGGTTGTCGCGGTGCACTTGCACTACATCCTGAACTTTCCCTCCGCACATGATCTCTAGCTGACGAACCTTGAGAGCGTACAGAGCATCCATGTAGAAGCGGAGCATTTCCTTGTACAGATCGCTAGCTGCGTTGTCTACAGGAGTGGGCGTGTCCGTCACTTCATAGTTGCCTAGCAGGTTATTGATGAGATTGCAGACATTTTGGACACCAGACATGATTGTCATGTCGTTGGAGGGGCGTGGAGGGTTATTTCTTTCACAAATGCAAACCGCCAATTCTGCCGGACCGAACTCATTCCTGAGCTCTAGGCGGATTGCATCTGCAAGAAGGGTGGTACTGAGAGAGGAAGGAAGGTAGGACTGAGCCATCTCTCGGAAAGTTCTCAGCTTGGCCGCTGCCAAGCTCACTTTGTCCTTGAAACCACCTTGCCCCACCTTGAAGCAAACTGGTTCTGTGCCGTTGGCGTCGTGAAACTCGATCTCCCATACTAGAGCGGCGTTGGCGAGGAGGTAATTGTTGAGCACATGCTGCTTTTCCAACACGTTAGGCAGTCCAATGGCGACAGAACCTTGGTTGTTGTACGAATCCTCTGGAAAAGCGTACCTGGTAGAGGTGTTGGGAACATCCGTCACGGTGAACTCGTCCTCATAAATCAAGACTCCGCTGCGTTGGAACGTTTCTAGGAAATCTGATGCCGCGGCACCAGTGTTTACCGCCCTAAAATACAACGCGCGCTCGTTTGGATCTGCCTTGAAGCAGTCTCTGGAGATGGTCGCCGTCTCCGGGTCGAACTCCCTGGGGTTGCGGTGCCACGGGCGGCGGGAGAGGCGCTTGGGGCACTTGCTGGTGAGTAACTTCTTGGCGTCGACTAGGGAAGGGATGCAGTCCTCGCCAAGGGGAGCGGGCGTGCGGATGGGGTCGATGCACCCAGAAGGTCTGGTGACAACCGCGCCGGCGCTGCGAAAGGGGGCGTACCCGATGTCCTTCTCCTCTAGACCCTTCACCAGCTGACTCCCCTGAGGCTCAAAGCCGTCCTCCACAAAGCCGAGTGTCTTGTTTACTTCGCTTCCTCTGACGCAAGCGGAGGACTTGCTCCCAGCAGAGTCGCCGTAGTACTCTCCCCATGGCCTTCCCCAGTGGTACTGGTAGATGTGGCCAGACCCAACTCCGACCGGGTTGCGGCCTGTCCACTCTCCGATGTAGTGCCTCGCCGTCTGGATCTCCTTCCATTTGTCGACTCGATGGCCGATGCAAGGGTTCTCGTCCTCGGTGACATCGCCCGTTCGTAGCTTGTCGTTTCCCCTCATGCCAACGTTGCGGAAGGTGTGGACGTGCATGCGGTCGTGGCGCACCTCCCCGTTCTCGTCCACCATCATCTGGTCGTGGCGCCACTTGAGGCCCTGCTCGTTGGCGTAGTGGAGGAGGAGGAGGGCGTCCTCCTCTCGCGTGGCTGCGCCTCGGCACATGTCCTCGAGCGTCTTGAGTGTGCGCTCGTGCTGGCGGACGCATTCCTTCAGGTCAAAGACCGTGTCGGAGAGGGGAAGGTTGACTATGCCGTTGAGGGTGCTCACCTGGTTCAAGCTCTCATCCAGATCGTTGCTGAGGGGAAGGGTAGGGTCCATGGGAGGGGAAGTACTTTCAGCTCGGCTCACGTCCTCTGATAATAGTCCCATTGATGTAGTCCTGGCTGAGCTAGCAGCAAGGAAGGCGATGTAACCGTCCGATCTCTGATACGGCCCCACAGGCGGCGCCATAGGTGGGGTCAGAGCAATTCCCTTTGAGTCCGCCTCCCTCATCGCTTCGACAAGCCACTGCTTCACCTTTTCCGAGCTCGCCTTCTTGGACGCGTCCTCGTCCGACGACTTGGAGCCGCATGCCTTGGAGGCGTTCAGGTAGGTCTGCCACGCCACCTTGTCCAGGTCCTTGTGCGTGAGCAGCTTGTGGTACCCCGCGCGGAGCACCGCAAAGTACTTAGCCATCTTGCGGCCAAAGAGGTTGTCCACGAAGGTCTGCAGGAAGGCGACGTAGTCGTCGGGCATGTTGGAGAGGACGGCGCGCGCCACGGATGAGAGGTTCTGCACGTCGAGGGCGGTCTTGCACACGTAGTCGCGCATGATGACCGTGGTGGACATCATGCGAGGGTCGGTGCGCTGGAAGATGGCGGGTTCGTAGGACGAGGAGGAGACCACCTTCTTGCCGTACCCGATCGGGTCCTTGCAGGCGTCCACCCCCGAAGGGGTGTCCTTGCCGGAGCGGTTCTCGAAACTGCAAGGGCCGTGGAGCATGGTACTGAACGCCTTCACCTTGGGACGGTGCGCGCCCTGCCGCTGGACGACCGAGTCGAGGGAGACGTGGAAGTCCACGCCGGCAGCACAGACGATCTTCTCCTTCTGGTACTCCTTGGAGATGTTCTCTTCGCGGTTGGCGAGGAGGGAGGAGGTCTTGCTGCTCTTCTCATGCCCGCACATGGTGGGGGGGAAGAACTCATCGCTGTTGACTTCGGGAAGTACGGTACTCATGACTGCTTCTTGGTGCTAGAGGATATGAGACTTTGGCGGATGTGCGTGGGGTGGGTAAAGTGTTGGGTTGAGACTTCCTCCATTAGCAAGATAAAAAAAAAGGAGGCACCGACCGCAAGGGTGAAGTGGAAAACGGTTCACCTAAAACAGCACCCTACGCACACCTCTCACTCGAGACGGAACAGGGTGGACGTCTGGAGCGCCACGCACGTGCTCCCCCCGTCCGGCGTGAGCGAGGTGCGCTTGCAGGCCACCCCGTTGGCGCGCGCATGCCTGCGCTCCCTCCTCTGCGCCTGGGTAACGGAGTTCATGTGAGACTCGATCTCCTCCGCGTGGCCGAGGACGTAGGCGAGCGTGCCCGTCCTGTACAACCAGAGGATGTAGTTCGCCTGGCCGAGGGTGGTCTCGTACAGGACGCCATCCAGGTGGAGGCCGATCCGTCTCCTCCTGCGAAAAGGGTCGAAGAGGCGACGACGCCAGTACCCGAGCGTGGTGCGGTAGGACTGGTACACGTTGGTAGGACGCCCGGACGTGGAAGTGGCCATCACCTTGTGAGTTTTGGCCCAGTTTACAACCGCCCAATCAAGGACGCGCAAGGAGACGGGCCCCGTCTGCTGAATGAGGGGGAGGAGGACATCACGAGCGAGGTCCGGGTTGTACTCCCTCCCCAGGAGGTCGTACAGCTGGCGTTCCTTCGAGGTCAGTGCATCTTCTTTCAGAGCAAAGAGAGGAGGGGGCATATCATCGCCCACCCCCACACTTCCATCCTCGCACACTAACGCAAGACTTGATCCGCTTGGGGCGGATGTGGCGCTTGGCCACTCCTGCTAGACTCAGCTTCACCTTCCACGGTTCGGAGAGCGTCCTTGCGTTCCCTTCCAGAAAGGCGTCCAGCTGCATGGTGTGGGCTCTATCGATCTCTCTTACCAGACTGCACGCTTTCTTGTCGGGAGGAGAGCAGAGGAGGGAATCGTACAAGTCGGAGAGGAGCAAGTCCAAGTCTTGGTCGACTGCTGCCATCTCAAATAAAAAATTCTTTTTTTTTGGGGGGGGGAGGGGTGTGGGTTGGTGGCGAGGATAGTGTGTGTCGATCTGAAA
>Ga0233444_10002837_pt1 | contig 17735 bp, 26 predicted proteins | sample SI_124_October20_6_FD_182792 | JGI IMG/M metagenome (GOLD analysis project Ga0233444, IMG submission 182792) | Seawater microbial communities from Saanich Inlet, British Columbia, Canada - SI_124_October2016_10_MG | ecosystem: Environmental > Aquatic > Marine > Inlet | place: Canada: British... | reverse complement strand
CGTAGGAATACACTAGGTACTCCTACAAACTTACCTTCGCCTTGTACTGAATAAAATGCTTCTGAATATCTAAGTTTCATAGCTGGCTTTCTGTTAACTGCTTCATAAGAGGGATAACCTTTTTCAAATACTGGTGCTATCATTTGTTTAGCATCCTTGCACAAGTTAGGAATGAATTCTCTTCAAGGCAATCAGTCCATATATGATTTAAATAAAATCCTATGCCTACAATAAAAATAACTGCGGCAGCACCGTAAATTAATTTCTCAATCATTAGCAACTAAACTCCTGTTGTAGTTTAATGTTATCAAAGAACTCTTTCTTTGTACCTGCGTCATCTTTAAATGCACCACGTAGTACTGTAGTTTGTGTTAAACTACTGTGTGCCATAATGCCACGATTCTCACAACAACCATGTGTTGCTTGAATATAAACACCTAAATGTTCTGCATCAGTTGCCGCCTGAATCTCTCTAGCAATATCATTTGCAAGTTCTTCTTGTAGTGTTCCACGTCTAGCACACCATTGTGCAATACGTGTGTACTTGCTTAGACCAATTAATTTGTCTGCGGCAATAATACCAATGTATGCAATACCTGCTACTGGCTGGTGATGATGCGAACACATACTCTTTAGTTCCGAACGCACTACTAACATACCTTCATAACGATCATCGCTGTCGTTTGGAAATGCTGTTGCAGTTGGAGCAGGGTCATAACGTCCTGCCATAATTTCATTGTAGTACATTTTAGCAAGACGTTTTGCTGTACCTTTAGAGTTAGGATCTTGATATCTATCAATTACAAGTGCATCTAGTACACTTTCAAATGCTGTAGTTGCTTCGTCGATAAGTGCTTCTTTGTCACCTTCTTGCAATACTGCACTAATATTGTCGCCAGCCCAGTAACGACTCTTTGCCTGTACTAGGCGGGCTTTAATTTCTTCACTTTTACTCATGTGTTTCTCCGATGTTTAGGCAGTGGATTGCCGGTAGTAATACAATGCACAATATAACTTATATTATACATTGTATTTAGGTTTTTGTCAAGCACTAAAATATTTTGTTAACATTTCCATGCGATCGTTAGCAGCAGCCATTTTATCAAGTTCTTCTTGAATAGCTTCTACAATGTCACTGTGTTCACCAATACCTGTGGCATTGTTCATGTATACCATGATGTTAGTCTTTGCTCTTTCGAGCTCTCCTTCGGCATGCATACGTGCGGCTTTTACTAATTGTTCTTTCAAAATCATTTCCTTTCCTTTATATGATTTAATATTCAGCTACGTTTTCCCAAGGGTAAACTAGCCAAACATCTTCTTCTGTTTTGTTAATTTCGTGACAAGTGTAACGTACATTGTCAAACTCACTTGCATCGTTGTTTGTTAGAGTAGCAAATCGAACATTGTTAGCCCAAACACTTGCCCAAGCATTGTCTTCTTGTGGTAAGCAACTTGATTCCCAATCTTGTTTAATCCAGTTAAACGTAGCACCAGTATCGTTAATATCATCTACAACAAGAATGTTTTTACGTTTTTTATTATCCCAACGACAGGTTTCTTGTTCTTCTAGTGGAACATATCCAAACGCATCTTCTGACATCCACAAGTTACTTTCAGGACCCATTTCGTCATCACGTAAACTTACTTTAAGTGCTTCGCAACGAATGCCAGTCATATTACTAATAATAGTAGCAGGTACATTGCCACCGCGTGTAAGACCTACAATGTAATCAGGACGCCAGTTGTCAGTGTACATTTGATTAACAATGCTTACGCACATGCGTTCAACATCAGTCCAGCTGTAATAATGTTTCTTAATCATTTGCCTTCCTTTGAAGATTTTTCTGCTTTAGATAGTTTGTTGTTCCAGGTGTTGTTACTAATGCCTAGTTCGCTTGGCATAGGCTTTGTTTTGCCTTTAGTAATTTCACCGCCCTTAGCAAGGAACTCTGCCTTCATGCGTTCTAGTTCTTCGTCTTTGGGTTTTGCATCGTGGTTCATGCTCATAGGTAGATTCCTTTATTGTTAGAATGGGAAGTCGTTATCAAGCTCCCCTGCTTTTCGTTTGCCTTCATAATCTTGTTTAACCATATCGTATACGCTTTTAAAGTTGCGCCATACTTTAGACAGCGCTGGATATTCTTTGCACATATTGTCAACTTCTTCTGGGTCAATCATATTATCTAAAACATTAGTATAAGGATATGTGCTGTTGTTATCTATAGTAATAGTTGAAGACGAAGTGTCTGTGCCACTAATAGTAATATCACTAAGACTAAGTCCACCATCGGTAATGCTATACGTACCTGTATTACTGCTAATACTATCTAAGTTAATAGTAATATCATCGTCGAGACTAATAGTAAATGTTTCGTTTTCATTCGCCATCTGCAATCGCCTCATATAATGCTGCACCACTAAAGAATTCTTTGTTAAGTTTTGTACGTTGCTTTTCTAAACTTACTTGTAAGTCATCAAAGTTTTCCATGTAGTTTACAATTTGTGCAACTACTTTATCTCTGTTGTGTAAATATGCATCAAAGTTCTCAGTCCATTCACTTGGATATTTAAACTCAGGCAGTGCCATTTCACCGTAGCTGAGTCTGTCTGGCACCATAGGAATAGCATCTACTAGAGCACCTTCATACCAACTAATACCTAGTGTTTCTTGTAGGTTAGCACTAAACACAAGTTTAGCTTCACCTAGTAAGTTATGGTATTCGTTCTTGCTTAATTCCTGTTCTTGGCACACAACAAATTCATATTGTGGTAAACGTTCTTTAAGATCTCTAAAGATATCAACTTGTTTCTCAGGAGCAACACGATGTGGAAACAAGATCAAATCTCGCTTTTCCATACCCTTGTAGCTAGTTAAACTGTCCTTTAGATATTCCATAGGCCAGCCCACACGTTTAATTTTGTCCCAATCAATTACGTAGTCTTCGTCGAATACATCAGTAAACATATCAATATGGAAGTCACTTGCAAAGAAGTTATCATCATAACATTCAAACATTGCCATTTCAGCATGTCTTACCCAAGGCTTATCACCTATAAGTCTTCCTAAAAAATCTTGCGGATCATAACTACCTGCATGCCACAAACCACCAATGCTAATGTCAACACCCAGTAATTCTGCCATATAGCGTAGTTGAATAACTGTAGGGTTCCAGGCATCGGTATAGAGAAAATAGTCACCGTCTTTAACAGTTCCATTGCAGAACATTTCTCCTATCTGTTCGAGTTGTTTTGATTTGTACACATTTGTACCACCAAAGTTAAGGAAAGCCCCAGGCGTTGTAGCCTGAGGCGTTTCCCCACCGCTAATAACTACAACATCTTCATTTGTAGCTCGTCGCAGTTGCTTTGGAAGATATTCCTTCCATTGCTTAGTATAGCGTGTATCTACTGCTTCAATGTCTACAATATGAATAGTCATAATTATTATCCTTTGTTGTACTGCTTGCGAGGACGTTGTACAAAGTCTCGCCCGCCGTTACGGGCCTTTGCTCGTAGCCAACCTTGATACTTTTGATAGGCAATCCAAATCGGTGCATCCTTTTTATACAAGTCTGCCTCGTTAAATACTTTACCTTCAAAGCGACAATAGTCACGGTATTGATCAAGATCGTTAAACACTTTATTCACTGCTGGATTAGCAATTGTCATAATATATTCCTCTTGTTATGACTTGGGATAAAAAATAGAACAGCCATTTTCATTGTCTTCAGCTACGCTGATCTCTACAAAGCGGCCAGGGTACTTTGTAGCGATTTCTTCATACAAGTCATCTGCGATCATTTCGCAGCTCTTGTGATTTAGTTGTAGTACTGCTGTAGAACTATCTACTTCAGCGTACAACCGTTCCATCCAGCGTTTAAACTGAATAAACTCAATATCGCGATCGTTGTGAAACACTTCGATGCGAACTTTAAAGTGGAAGATATGACGATGCGGAATGCCTAAGAATGATACATCATCCCAATCGCCGGTTGCTAGTTTAGGATCAGTATCTGCGCCTGGGTACATATGTACCCCCTCTTTATTAAAGGTTACCCAAATACTGCGTTCTGCTTTGTTTAGCATGTTTGCTTGTGACATTTTGTCTTCTTCTCTCATTCTACGTAACATGTACTCATAATAGCGTTCTTGCATTGTATTAAGTATACTTTCACTTTAGAACTTTGTCAAGGCCATATTTGCTCCAGTCCGTAAATTTATTACGGTCCATCAAGTCATGCAGGCTATGGCACCAAACGCCTGGATTACTTGCTTTAAAATCTTTGTCGTCGATTTTAATCATTGTATTATAATTCCATTGTGCAACATACGGAACTACAACACGAAGTTGCGGAATAAAGTTATCACTTTCAACAAGTCCACCGTCTAAAAACCATTCAAGGTTAATAGTGCTTGGAATGTCTAAACTACAAAGGATACCTTGATCCGTAAACGCACGAATCATTAGATCCCAATCTTCAAACTCATCTGCTGACACAGGATGATAACTGTGATTAGCACCAAAGAAGATATGTTCGCATTGTTGATATGTGTAATGCATCATAATTTCATTATAGTCTTGAACGCCAGTAACAAACAGTGTCTTCATTCCAAACGCAGGAGTCTTTTCAACTTCTACGCCTGTAAAGAATATTGGAGTATCGCTTACGCCACTTTCATAATTACGTTTCATTAAAATGCTCCAAAGAGATCGTTTAACTGCTTGCGTGAACTAGACATGCCAAATAAGTTTTCTGCCTTATTAAATTTTACACGCAACTTCCAACTGTTACTTTTAACTTTTTCTAATATTAAATGTTCAGACTTAGGAGCATTTGTGCCATTCGACAATTGATCTGAAAGTTCGGCTAGTTCTTCTTCAATAACATCTTGAATTGGTCCAAAGTCAATCTTTCTTACTTCTTTAAGAACGCCGCCTTCGTGAATATGAAGATTCCATTTTTTAAACTTGTCTAAAAATATGCTACCATCAGTAGCATATATGTTATCAAATGTACTCGAAGCAACACTAATGTGTCCTTTCTTAGTTTTGTCCCAACTTTTAATTTCAAGATCTAGATCAGGAATATCATTTCCAGGACCGTAGTTAGTTTCTATACCCCGTTCATCATAGGCTCTTTGTATAGCCACTCCGTAACCACCGTCACCAAACCCGCTCGCCGGTGACACATAACCAGATTCTATTATAGGAATTACTCGATTTACTTGCATTATTCTAAACCTTTTTGTACCAAATATGCATTGATACGATGCATTTCATCTTTTAGATAAAGTTTCATAGTTTTCATTCTACGAACTTCGTCTGTTATTGTCATATTATTATACTTGGTTTCGAGCTCTGTGTCAAGCTCTCTATGTTTCCGTTGTAGTTCGTTGTAGTGTGCAAGAAGTTTATCTCTTTCATCTTCATAGTTGCTCATCTTCAAGTTCCTCTAATTTAGTCTCGTCTAGTTCTTCAACAGGTTCAATAGGTTCTTCTACATCAAACAGTGCATCAAAGAATGTCGAACTGTTTACTGTCTTTTTACCAATTGCGCCACGTGTTCCAGGAATAGCCATCCAAAACTTTGAATATTTCTCGATTGTTTCTAATGACTCTTCTCGAGTTGTCTTTGAAAAGATTTCGTCTATGACATCTCTAACTAGTACTCTGTCAAATCGTTCTTGTACAAGCATCTTAGGTATAACACCTGCATCATACTGTCTGTTAGCTTCTTGTACAGCATTGATGTGCGTCCATACGTTATGACCCATTTGAATAGCATAGCTAAATGAATCCCAGCTTGTTGAGTCTTTCTTGCGTACAATAGGATTACCTTCAGTATCTAATACAGGTTGATCATGTTTGTCTAGTTCAACTTCGCCTGCACTTACTTTAGGTACGCCAATCTTGTTGCGATCGCCTTTTTTGTATGTGCAAATATCACTTACTAGCAATCCATCAGTTAATGGAGAGTCTTCAAATACTTTAAAAATACCATCTTGCGTAGTAGCATCTTTGAATGTACGTGTGTCAGTAGCATACTTTAGTTCGTCTACACTAGGCAACATTCGATATGTCCACTTGCCTCGATCTGGTGTTTCATTAGAAGTGTATACTTGTCCATTAGCTGTTGCAAGGAACGGACTAGCACAGTCAAAGGTAACCATAAATGTTGGGTTGTAGTACTTGCGTACAGCTCGTTGTACGTCTGTTAGCAGTGTAGCCCACTCTAGTTTACTTGTACCTAGAAAGTGCATTACATCGTGTAAGCCGCTTTGTAAGAGCCCATCGTAGTGAAGTGCAACAATGCGTTTGAGTAACAAATGCACATCGCACATATTCTGTCCACCCATTGACCATCCTTCAAAAGGACGTTCGTACTTGGTAGGATCGCAGTAATCTTTCATCTGCTCGTACCAGTCATCTGCGTCTGCGTGATTCTCACCTTGTAGAACGTTAAGGAACTTACATGCTCCTGTCCTATGTTTCATCCAGTAATCGTTGTTGATGCGTGTTGCTGCCACTGCTTCGTCATATGTACTAATACCAGTAGCTTTGGCACCTGCAGGTGAACGTGCCACCCAAGCCGGAATATCAAGGATCATACCATAGTCCATGTAAGCATCCATCCAACGCAATACACCATCACGCTTTTTCTGTGCTTTAGGACAGTTAGGATCTTTCCAGTCACCTTCCCAAACACCCTTACCAATCTGGAAACCGCCACTATCACCTAGTAACCAAGTGTTCTCTTTATCTCTATTACGCACCATATCTTCTTTAGGTACGTGTTTAGTTGTATCTAAATCAGCGTGTCCTGCAGAATAGAGCGTCCACTTGTATGTGAACGCTCCTTCTTTGGAGTTTAAGTAATTAAGACTTTCTACATTGTTTTGAAAGTTTGCCGGAATACGATCGTCAGGAACATAAGGACCATTAACAGGGTCAGGATAGCGTTGCTTGCCCACGTAAGTAGCATAGAAGCCACTCAGTGCGGGCAAGAAGTGTGCATAATCTTGTTGTGCTTCTGTAAGGTCTTTGTTCATATTACTTGCTCTGAGCTGGAAGAATATAATCGTATTTTGCCATGCCCGAATCAACACTAATCATCATAGCACCTTGATCTGAAATACTCATAGTTAAGTCACCGCTTAAATTAAGAACTGCTTGCACTTGTGCTACAGGCCAACTCCACGTGTGTTGTAAGCTACCTTCTACTGCATTTTGGAATACAAACTCGCCTGCGTGTGTACTAGCATCACCAAAGCTAAACACTAGATCAGTTACACCGCCTGTTGCTTCAGTACTTACGTTAAACGTAGGCTCTTCGTTGTGTGCAGCACTCATTAGTTTCATACGTGCAATAGCTGCCATTGAAGGTTGAAACTCTACATTCCAACTTGCGCCTTTGAACTTTACAGTCTTTAGCTTTTCTTCGATAATTGCTTTATTCATAAAGCGGTAATCATTTTGGAAGTCGCCTGCGGCATTTTCAAAGTGAATGTGTGTTGGAATAGTTTCACCGTTACGCTCTGCTTCTACAACTTCAATCTTAGCATCTTTTTGATACTCGGGATTTTTAAGATGCAAGCTAAGTTTGTCTAGATTAGGCATACCAAATGTACCTTTAAACTCTGTAACAGAGTTATGTGTTTCAGCTGACAAGATTACACTACGGTCCTCTGCCATTGAATCAATTTGTGTGCCTTCATCGTTGCTTACTTTTACAAGCGACAAAAAGCCTAGTGCGTGAGTATGTGCTACTACGTCTTGTAAGATGTCTTTCATACGTTTTCTCCTGTTATAATGTTTATTATATTACTATTTTCTTGATTTGTCAAGAACTTTTCTACTGTGTATTTAGGTTTGAAGCCAAGTGCCTTCATTTTTTCCATATTAGCACAAGTCCAGTTCCGCTCTCCTGGGGTATTTAGACGAACCGGTGCTAACGGTGCCAAGTCTTGGATCCTAACTGGATGCCCCGTACCAATATCGATTGTACCATTGATATGTGTTTTCTTGATTAATATCTCAATTGCATCTAGTACGTCCTCTAGATGAATAAAATCTCTATAATGCCTAGTTGCATATTCTAGTGTACCATTGCGTAGTTTATTAAAGAACATGTTCTCTCTAGGACAATTATCGCTGTACACTGTATGAAAACGCATACCTAGTGTGTCTGGATACCGTCCTGCTAGTTCTTCCATGATGTACTTACTCGCCGCATAAGGGTTCAAATCGGGCTCGTAAGCACTCGAACTGCTTGCATATAGTATACGTGTGTCTTGGTAGCGATCAAACAGTCTACGTGTTGCTTCTACGTTGTTGTTCCAATAACCTGCAGGGTCTTTTAAACTTTCACGTACACCGCTTTTACCTGCTAAGTGAATAACAAGATCGATGTTGTCTTGCCATATATTATATGTAAGCAAATCAAACTGAGGGCCATTCTTTAGATCAACACCGAATACAGTATGTCCGTGTTTTACAAGTCTAGCATATAGTGCTGAGCCTATAAACCCGTGACTACCTGTTAATAAAATTTTCATACTGCTTTTCCACTGTCTTGGAATACTTCTAAGTATTCTTTAGTCTGTGCCCATCCAGTAACTTTTCTATGATTCTTTACTACTTTGGCTAACGGATAGTCATTGCCGCCTTCGTAAATAGCATCACCAAAGAACCACAATTGATCTCTTACTGTATTAAAGTCTTCAATGATTTGACTCTTGTCTGAACCTCTAGGTGAAATATCAATTCCTGTTTCGCCACCTACTTTTGCTGATAAGTCTGGAAACATTATATTAAACGCATTTGCAATATTATTACGTTCTTTCTCTTTAGTGTCATACTCTACATACAACTTGCGTTCGCCTAATGTTGCATTGCGTCCTACAATACTAAAGTTCACCATACCCGGGCGTTCCTCAATATGATTGCCAGTGCGTAAAGGAAACTGACTTTCATACTCACAACTGATTAAAAATGTTCTTGCTAAGTCCGGTAGTGTCCATTCATTTGTTCGAATGTTTTCTTCGCCTTTCCAAACATCATTTCCGTTGCATTGATATACACGGCTACATCTGTTGTATATTTTCTCACCTATCTGTTCTACAGTTTTAGATTTGTCACTACCAGTAACTAAGTATACTTCATTACCTAAACAGAAATTGTAAAAGAACTCTTTAAATTCCTCATTAATAGGTTGTCTACTAGGTGTTAGTGTACCATCTACATCAAATATAAACTTATTCATTTATTCTCCGACACTCTTTTGCGCAAATCACTTGAACTAAATCTGTGGTCACGCTTGTTAAAATGTAAGTCTATATCTCGTCGTCTACAGATATCTTTACCTGTAAAGTCTTTGTCGCGATACTCCTCTCCTAATATTCTAACATCAATATTATACATTGTCAAGATATCTTCTAGGTCTGCTTCTGTACCATAAGGAATAATCTCATCAACATACTTAACTGCTTTGAGTTGAGTGTAACGCTCCACAACAGTTTGTATAGGAGCGTTCTTTTCTGCACGATCAACGCTTGGATCAACCTGTAATCCACAAATTAAATAATCGCATTGATCCTTTGCTTCACGTAACATTTGTACATGTCCGGAATGCAAAAGGTCAAACGTACTACATGTAAATCCTACGTTCATTCCTCATCCTCATAGTAGAGCTGATCTTTTAGTTGTTTTAACTTTTCAATAACTTCTTCAATAGTATTTAGGTCTTGCTCGTTTTCTGTATCAATTTCTATTTCTAATTTCACTTTCATATATTTTAGTCTCCGAATTCAAACAAACTACCAAATGTTGTATGCGACTTAGTATCTTCTAGTGGATAGTTAAGCACACCAATCAAGTTGTCTAGTTTGTTATCAATAATTGTTTCTGCCATAGCCGCATCATCAAACGGTAGTTCTTTGAACCATTCTGGAATACGTAGCTCGTCTGTTGGGTATGCAACACTTGTATAACCCAAAGGATTTTGTTTAAGTTTGCAAACAATAACTTTCATACCATCAACAATCTCTTCACTGTACTTGTCGCCGTTCATACGCTTTAGTGTATTCCAGTTAAGACTTGCACGAACGTGCCCGGGCATGTTTGCTTTGCCTTGTTTTTCTTCTAAGCGTCTGTAGTGTCCAACTTTGTTTGCACGTTTCGGACTACCTTTCTCCCAACCAGGGCGTTCACTAAACTCCTTGCGGAATTCTGTAATACGATCTAGTACTTGTTTTTGTGGAATGTCTGTAAGTACCATTAGTAGTAGTTCACTTAGGAATTGTTGCATAAACACAGGCGTATCTGATCTACGCAAGTCTAGGCCCATTGCTTTTACTTTGCCTGGCTTACCGTCACCGTCTGTTCTAAAGCCTTCGTTATCAGTTACTAGTGCCGCATAACGCTTCTTAGTAATATATAAGCCACTACGTGCTACAATCTCTCTACCTGCTGCAATAACATCACTACGTGACTTTGGACAGTGAAATGCTTCTGCCATAAACTTAGGGAAAGTTGTGTTTGCTTGCTCGCAGATTTGATCATAAAGTGCAATTGCCTTCTCAGGTGTCCATTCTAGCTTACCTGATTCTACGTCATCTTTTAACAACGGCCAAGCACTAAAGTAACAAGAGTCAGTATCGCCATAAATCATTGCTTTACCAACATGATCATATTCGCCTGCAATACAGTTGTTTACTTCTGCTGACATATGCTTAACAATCTGTCTACCTGTTAGTGTAGTAGATTGTCCGATACGCTTATCAAAGAATCTACAACCAGGATTAAGAATAGCACCATACAAACTGTTCAAGTTAATCTTCTTAACTAGCTGTCGTTTATCCCAGTATTCAATCTCTGCTTTGTTTTCTGCATCCTTTGCTTTCTTCAACATCTTCTGCATATCTTTACGTTCAGCATACCAACGCTTTAGAATACCTGGAATAACACCTTCGAACTCTTGTGTAAAGATGGTGCCATTAGCACTAAGCATCCACGGCATTTGACTGTCAAAGATTAGTTTGTAAACTTCTGCACCGCTCAATACATCACTACGTCCGTCTTCCCAGTCAACAGTTAGTGCAATGTCTTTGCGTTTCTCTATGACTGCTTCGTACTCTTCTGTACTAAAGCGTCCTTCCCAACTACCTGCAAATGACTTCTTCTTCAACGTCATATCTTCATGTACACGGGCATCTGAAATTTCAGGACGAATCTGTCCTACAACAGTTTCAGGAGCCATATTCAATGCACGAATTACTGATGGATACAGTGAGTTCAAATCCATCGATGCAATCCACTTATGCAATCCCTTCTTTGGAAACGCAACATATGCACCAGCCGCTTGTGTATTCTCATCATCACGTTTTTTACGATTAGGTACTTGAAGTCCTCGATTGTGTGCTTCGTTAATGATACCTTGTTCAGTAACAGCAACAGCACCCATTGTAGTCTGTAGTAGAACAGTGTTTTCGTGTGCAACTGTGTTACTCAAATCAATAAAGCGTAGCTTCTTATCTAGTTTGTCAAGTAGTGCAGTATCCTGAATGTTATATTCAATAAACTTTCGGAAGTCATTGTTGTATAATTGATCCAGTGTACCTTCATATGCAACTTTATTTTCGCCTACTTCAATCTCACCAATTGCATCTAGACGATAACTGTGTCGTTCTTCGTATGTATACTTACGATACAAGTTCAAACTATCCAAGTGTACACGTCCGACTAAGTCAAATGTTTGGCTCATTTTGCCAAACTTCTCATATTCACGTTTCTTAGGAAGTTGACCCCACAAACAGAATCTACGTGTGTCATCTTTGCTTAGTACACGGCTAGTTCTGTTTACTGTGTAGGGAATATCATAACCTTCGCTGTTCCAGCCTGATAAGATATCACTATCTTCAATCAGTGTCAAGAAAGTGTCAATCATATCACCTTCTTTTTCAAACAGTATTACATTGTCGATGCCTTCTAGTTCTTTTTCAGCTTGTTCCATTGTAAGTGTCTTGGGCGGAACTGCTAAACATACCATTGTATCTAACCATTGTAAGTATACTGAGATACTTGTAATAGGCATAAACGGATCACTTGGATCAGCAAAGCCGCGCTCTGGATCAAAGTCTGTCTCAATATCGAAGAAAGCAATGTTTAGTTTAGGAGCATCTTGATTAAGATAGTTTTCGCTCAAACACTGAAAGATAGGGTTTACGTCACTCTCAAAAAGTTCTTTGTCTCTGTTGATTGCAACTTCTTTGCGAAAGTCTTTTGTGTTCTTACTTACAATACGACTTAACGGATCACCGTACACACTCTTGTACTTGCCCTTAGGATCCTTATAATAAAAAGTATACTTTGCAGAATACTCTGTAAAAATTCTTTTGCTATCGCGTCTTTCAACAACACGTATAATATCTTGATCGCGATCGAACATCGCGTCTACGTATGGCATTCATTTCTCCTTCGTTGCTTATGGCCAACTTAACCTTCTACATGCACACATTTCTGCTTGTGCGTACTAATATATATCAGAGCAACAAGCCTGCAACGTAAATTACGGTTAAGCCTGTGTTCATAACAATTAAACTTTTTTCTTTCCATAGAATACCTATAAGTATCCATAGACTGTTACTAATAATAAATGCCCAGATGTACAAAGGGTAAACATTAAATGCGGCTAGTATAGCGGCTGTCAGTAAACATACTGTAGCCAACCACGCTAACCATTGATAGGGCTTTACCACCATAGTGAAGCAACTCCAAATCCAAATACATTTACTATAGCAAAGTATCCAGTTAGTAGCATTACCCAGGCTGCACCACGTCTGTAAGCGGCATAGCACTGTGTAACACTACCTATAAAGAAACCTGGATATACAAGTAGCATATTTGGGTTATCAGCATTAAGCGCAAGTGTTAAACTTGCATATACAGTGAATATAAAACTTGTTAATTCAAAGAAAAATGCTGTTTTATCACTGGTATAACTATCTACCCAAAATGACTTAATCTTTTGCATTATTTGTCAACACCAACTGTAGTAACAAGTGTTTCTAAATCGTCAAACGCATCATAGTGTTTGTCCCAATCACGTTTTTGTGCAATCTTAATTGCTTTGTTAATTAAGCTAGGCTTAATGTCAAGTTCTTCTGCTACTGCTTTAACAGTGTCTTTAAGTCCGCCTTGTAAATCTTCAATCTCTTGCAACACTGTTACGCCTTCTTGGACTAGCCGCTCAAGTTTTGCTTTCTCTTCAGCACCATAGGTACGATCGCTCATAGATATCTCCTTGTTGAGTTAAGTTGTTAAGTTAATTATATAATAGATTTAGATGTTTGTCAAGTGTTTAAAACACTTTTTTATTATCAAAAGCACGTTCCCATCCAAAGAACTGTGCCTTATAGTCCGAATGGTCGTCACTTGACAAGTTGATCCATTCGTCTTTGCGCTGCCATAATTTTATAGCACCTTCATACCAGTCGGTATTGTCAATAATACTTTCTAAACGTTCTTTAGCAGCGTATGCTTCGTCGACATTGTCAAAGTCTTGTTCGATGTGTATTACTTCCATCACAAGATCGTGTGTAACAAAATCCAAGCTAAAGTCAATCCCCCATTTGGGTTTGATGTTTAGTAGTTTTTGTAGAATAGGACGCTGCTTACAAACTTCTTCTATTTGCTCTCGTGCTTCACCGTCAAACGCATAGCGTGTTAGCAGCATACAATGATCTAAAACCAAATTAACTTCGCTTTGATCTATATCAGTATACCATTCTTGTACAGGAGCAATATGGTATTGTATTTCTCTATTAAGTTCTATACCGTTTGCTTCATAATGTAGATGTTCTAAAGGTGTCGGAACTTCATATCCATCTTTGTCAAAGTCTTTGAACGGAAGTGTTTCCACTAAGCGTCGTTCTATTGGATTGGTTAAGTATGGTGAAGAAGTAAATAATGGATTTAAATTAATTAGATCCATCTGACTGATTTTCTTGGTAATTCTCCCAGGCCAGATCAGTCGAAGTTAGCCAGCCATAAAGCATACGAACAATTTCATCTTTGCTAATACTACCGTTGTCTCTAACGTGCTCTTCAATAGTATCTCCGATAGTAACAAGTCGATCTTTGTAAATATTATCGTTGCCACCTTCAGTTTGGCCGCCAAGCCAGTCATGCCACTCAGGAGGCCGATGTTCGTGCAAAGCACCTAGAGCCCAAGGTTTTAAAAACTCGGCTTTTGCTGCTTGATAATCAGTCCATTCTGTTGTAGTAGTATTGACCCAATTTGATATTTCATTTCTAGTTTCTCTGGTATTGTCAATATCGCCCCTGTCAACACTTGATCCTCGTACATCAAAGTTTTCTGGCATCGGCGCATCGGCCCAAGGTTTTAGGTGATTATAAATAGCATTCCATGAAAGTAAGCCGCCGCCTTTATAATCCATGCCGTATCTTGCTGCAACAGTGTTCCACTGACCGGTTGTTTGTACAACCATATTTTTGCCTATCTGTCTATTAATTCTTCCCATGAGCGAAATAATTTGATCGTTATTTTCGCCCATTGACCCTTTCCATCTTGGTGGCGCGGCTGGCCCGTCTGTAATAAAATAGTTTGCTATTCTCAACCACTGTTCAGAATTAAATGCATCACGTAACTCAACTGAGTTATTAACATTTTCAAATAATAAATGTAATCTCATATTAATCTTCTCCTGTCACTAAGTCTCGCCAGTATTGCATAGTACCTCTGTGTGTTGCTGTAGGACTACCATCTTTTACTTCAGGTTCTGCGTTATCTGTTCCTGCGTTACTTGTCTCTGCATCCTTTGCTGCATCTCTTGCTCTTCTTGCCGCAGTAATTGCTACTGCTGGAATACTATATTCATCAGGGTTTTCGCCAGGTTGCTCGCCTTTGACTGTAACTGTGTAAGTTCGCGGAGCTTCTCTTTTTCGAAACAAGGAATACCCGTCAATCATCGCAGAATCGACGGTTATGTCTTCCCAGTCCGATGCTGGCTCTGCTGCGTCTACTGCTGCTGGCTCTGCTGCGTCTACTGCTGCTGGCTCTACTATTGTAACAGGAGTTCCGTCTGCGTTTAATTCGACTGCCAAATCGTATATACCTTTAAATAAATCTAATCTTCGGTCGTCTTGATAATACACTTTAAAAATGTCATCATCGGTGGCAGTGGAACTATAACTGGAGAGATTAGTAAACAATTTGAATGGCCAGTCTCTCTCATCTCTTGTGAATCTCGAAGGTTCTAAATATCCCTCATCATCAATTATTCTTTCTTTTGTCCAGATATTGCCGCCTTGCTGATCTGCATCTGCTTCTGGTTCTACTACTGGAGGCCATATGTCAGGTCTTCCAGCGTTTATCCAAGCGTATCGATCTGTTTGATTTCTAAAAGGATTGTTAGCTCCTCCAGGTCGATTAGGATCTGCTTTGCTGCCTGTTGGATTATCTACAACTTCAGGATTAGCTACAACTTCACCACTTATAGCGCCTTCGGCTGTCTGAAACGCCATAGTTTGATATTCTGGAAATGCTTCTCTAAAATTCTCGTATTTGTTTAATAATCTTTCAAGTTCTGTGCGTTCACTTGCTGTGAGGTCTCTTTCTAAAAGTTTTGCTAAACCGCTTTTATAAGCAATTGACACCGCACTATCGGTTAGTTCATTTAGCGCCGCTACTAGTTCTTCTATACGGGCTAAATCGGTTTTAACTTCTTGTATAGCAGCAATAGTATCAGGTCCTGCATCGCCGTCTTGTGCTAGCATTGTTATGTTTTCTTGAAACGATCTAACAGCAGCGATAGTGCGCCATCCGTATTTGCCGTCAACACCGTTATTGCCAACGTTTAGTCCTAGTTCCACTAAAAATGTTTGTAACTCTTCGATTGCTTCTACTTCGTCTGGATCATTTGACAATCCGCCCTTACCACTTGCTGCAAATCTTTCTAATGCACTACCTGCTGCTGGTTCTGCTGCTGGTTCTGCTGCTGGTTCTGCTGCTGGTTCTGCTGCTGGTTCTGCTGCTGGTTCTGCTGCTGGTTCTAGCGGTGGTAACCGTGTTGTAGTAATTTCCGGTTGTGGCTCTACTGGAGACGCTTGTGCGCCGCCATTGCGTTGTCTGTCTGCTGCTCTATAATAAATTGAGCCTTCATCTTCGGTTTGTAGCCAATAATCTTCTAGATAAGGAATAATTAAATCTTTACTTGCAAGATCCATTAATAACGTTTCACGATAATCGTCGTCTAACTGATTGTCTCGTAAAACTCTAGGTTCGTTATTATCGCCCCTATTCCAATTTACTACTCTTATTCGATTGTTTAGTCTAATGTAAAGGTGTGAAACTCCGAGGTGCTCTGCAAATAAACTAGTTGCATAATATGCGCCACTATTTCCATGATCGTCGTGTATTCTCTCTACTTGACGCATCATTTCTCCACCATTAGATGGGTAACCGATTCTTTCAATATAATCAGTTAATGATTCTGGTACAGTATACTCTAGAATAGCTCGACGTTTCATACAAGGTCCTTATCTAGAAATTTTTTCTGATAAAGTTTTTTGCAATCTTTCTTTATAAGATCCTTCAACTGCCATCTCCGGCTCCATTGACTGACCGTCGCCAAACTTTGTTTCGTACTCCAAATTATGAAATACACTACCTAAGCTATCAGCTGCTTTAGTAATCTTTGCTTGCTGCCATCCCTGAAGGCCTTCTGCTTCGGTTACGTTTTTTAGCATATCGTGTAGCTGAATTGCGTATTTTGCAATTTTATATAGGTCAGCACGAGCCATTTGCACTTCGTGATCGCGTTCTGCTGCGTTTGCTAGATCGCCTAATCCTTCTTTAAATTCGTTTTTTCTCATGAGTTACTCCATAAAATACATGTATAATGTATTTATCAGCTATCTGTTTTCTTTTTAAGTTTTTTCTTGGTATTGCCTGCACGAGACAAAGTACCAATACCGCCACTTGCAAATCCACTTCCTGTAGATGCAATAGCACCTGAACTTGTAGTTTCAGCTACTGCATTACAGTTACAATGCTTACATGTTGGAGGACATGTACAATCTTCTGCTTTAGTATCTGCACCACAACACTTGTCTGAACAATGTGTATCTGTTCCTTCATTTAATAATTCATTTATTTTCATTTCTTTTTCCTACCTGATTTCATTACGTTACACCATTGCTACTGCTAGTTTATAATGCCTATACGCATCTCGACGATCTGCTAGATGCATTAATCCTGGATTAATAGTTCTTGTTACTGAACGAACATCGTCCCAATTACTTACTCTTGGTTGAGTTCTTCTAGCCCAGTAATGAAATGCAAGTTGTACAGCAATCTGTGGATTAGCTACTAGTTCAGGATTATCTACAAAATCAGTGTATCCACCGGGCATTGATTTACTAGCTTGTTCATAGTTGTATCTGCCTGTTATTTGTAAATATCCTCTACCTCTATACTTGTATCCATCACCTGGTTCTGTATTGCCAAGTTCTGCTGCTTTGCGAGGAGCATATTGTGGATCGTACATTTGAAAATACTTTTCGCCACCTAGCTCAGTCATGTATTGAAAGTTGCCAGTCTCTACTTTAATCTGTGCTAACATTGCAGCTATTTCGTCATCTTCCATGCCACGTACTTTGCCATTATTTACTATCAATCTTTCGTGATTATTTGGCTGCCAGTTTGGCCTTT
>Ga0233444_10002830_pt1 | contig 17765 bp, 19 predicted proteins | sample SI_124_October20_6_FD_182792 | JGI IMG/M metagenome (GOLD analysis project Ga0233444, IMG submission 182792) | Seawater microbial communities from Saanich Inlet, British Columbia, Canada - SI_124_October2016_10_MG | ecosystem: Environmental > Aquatic > Marine > Inlet | place: Canada: British... | reverse complement strand
TTAACTTACCTTATCTCTAATAGAAATTAACTCAAAGCACCACTGTAATAGGTGCCAATTTAAATTATAAATTTTTAATAATGAATTACTTTAGGTTTTTACAAAAAGTAGATATTTTTTCTAAAGCTTTTTTAAGATTATCCATTGAAGTGGCGTAAGAAATTCTAAAGAATCCTTCTAGGCCAAATGCAGAACCTTGAACTACTGCAACACCATTGTTTTCTAATAAAGATTGAACAAAATCAGTATCTGTTTTTAATTCATTGCCATTAGAATCTTTTTTACCCATTAAACCTTTGCAGCTTGGAAAAACATAAAATGCTCCATCTGGTTTTAGACATTCAATTCCATCAATTTCATTTAATTCTTTAACAACAAAATCTCTTCTTTCTTGAAAAGAAGTTGCTCTTTCTTTAATAAAATCTTGAGTTCCATTTAAAGCCTCTACAGCTGCAGCTTGGCTAATTGAAGATGGATTAGTTGTTGATTGAGATTGTATTTTAGCAATTGCTTTAATAATTTCTTTAGGACCAGCCGCATACCCTATTCTCCAGCCAGTCATTGAATAAGCTTTACTTACACCATTCATTGTAAGAACTCTTTCTTTCAAGCTATCAATTTGGGCAATAGTAAAAAATTTAAATCCTTCGTATGTTACGTGCTCATAAATATCATCACTTAAAATATAAACATGAGGATGTTTTGCCAATACATCTGCAATTTCTTTGATATCTTCTTCGGTATAACAAGCGCCTGTTGGATTTGATGGTGAGTTTAATATAATCCATTTTGTTTTTGGAGTTATAGATTTTTCTAATTCAGCAGGATTAATTTTAAATCCTTGATTTTCATTACACTCTAAAATAATTGGAGTTCCACCAGCTAAAAGGACTATATCAGGATAAGAAACCCAATAAGGGGCTGGAACAATAACTTCATCACCCTCATTTAAAGTTGCCATCATAGCATTATAAATTACATGCTTTCCACCTGCTCCAACTGTGATTTGATCAACTGTGTAATCTAGATTATTTTCTCTTTTAAATTTTTTAATGATCGCATCTTTCAATGCAGGTGTTCCATCTACAGCTGTATATTTAGTGTCACCATCATTAATTGCTTTAATTGCAGCTTGTTTGATATTATCTGGAGTATCAAAGTCAGGCTCCCCTGCTCCAAGACCTATTACATCCTTACCAGCAGCCTTTAATTCTCTTGCTTTTTGAGTTACAGCAATCGTTGGTGATGGTTTAATTTTTTTTAAACTGTCTGATATTATGCTCATTGAAATATAATTTTAATCTAATAGTTTTATAAATAATGCAGAATACTTATCAAGATCTAATTACAGCTGTGCAGAATAAAAATCCTGCAATAAGCCCTAAACTAGAGGGTGGAAAAAAGTTTCAGATGAAAACTGACTTTAAGCCTGCTGGTGATCAACCTGAAGCTATAAAACAGTTAGTAAATGGTGCTAACAAAGATCAACTTAGCCAAGTTTTGCTTGGTGTAACCGGATCTGGAAAAACTTTTACAATGGCTAAAGTTATTGAAAAAACTAATAGACCCGCACTAATTCTTGCACCTAATAAAACTCTAGCAGCACAGCTATATGGGGAAATGAAATCTTTTTTTCCAGATAACGCTGTTGAATATTTTGTATCATATTATGATTATTACACTCCTGAAGCATATGTGCCGCGCTCAGACACTTATATTGAAAAAGAAGCATCAATTAATGAACAGATAGATCGGATGCGTCACTCAGCTACAAGATCATTATTAGAGCGAGATGACGTAATTATTGTATCAAGTGTCTCTTGTATTTATGGACTGGGCTCTGTTGAGGCTTATAGTAAAATGACTTTGAGCCTGAAGACTAACTATGATTATAATAGAGAAGAATTAATAAAATCTCTAGTTGCGCTGCAGTATAAAAGAAATGATCAGAATTTTTATAGAGGAACTTTCAGAGCTCGAGGGGAATATCTTGAAATTTTTCCATCTCACTTAGAGGATCGTGCTTGGAGATTAAGTTTATTTGGAGATAAGTTAGAAAAAATAGAAGAATTTGATCCACTAACAGGTGATTTAGTTAATGATTTGGATGTGATTAAGGTTTATGCAAACAGTCACTACATAACTCCTAAACCAACTATAGAACAAGCAATAATAAAAATTAAAAGAGAACTAGAAGTTACATTAAAAAAATTTAAAGAACAAAATAAATTACTTGAAGCACAAAGATTAGAAGAGAGAACTAAATTTGATTTAGAAATGATTGAAGCTACCGGTTCTTGTGCTGGAATTGAGAATTATTCAAGATTTTTATCCGGTAGAAAACCAGGTGAACCACCACCTACTCTTTTTGAATATTTTCCAGATAATACTCTTATCTTTGTTGATGAATGTCATGTTACTGTTCCACAATTAAATGGAATGTATAAAGGTGATAGATCTAGAAAAAGTAACCTAGCAGAATACGGTTTTAGATTACCTTCTTGTATGGACAACCGACCACTAAAATTTGAAGAATGGGATGCAATGAGAACTCAAACAGTTTTTGTCTCAGCAACCCCTGGGCCTTGGGAATTAAAACAAACAAAAAATAAATTTGTTGAACAAATAATTAGACCCACTGGACTAATTGATCCTCCAGTTGAAATAAGACCTGCCAAAAATCAAGTGGATGATTTAATGCATGAATGTATAAAAGTAATTAATAATAATTTTAGAGTATTGGTTACTACTCTAACAAAAAAGATGGCTGAAGATCTAACTGAATATCTTCATGAAAACGGTATTAAGGTTAGATACATGCACTCTGATATTGATACTCTCGAGAGAATTGAAATCATGAGAGATCTAAGACTTGGAGTTTTTGATGTCTTGGTTGGTATTAATCTTTTAAGAGAAGGTTTAGATATACCAGAGTGTGCTTTAGTTGGAATTCTTGATGCAGACAAAGAAGGCTTTTTAAGATCTGAGACTTCTTTAGTTCAAACAATTGGAAGAGCAGCCAGAAATCTTGAGGGTAAAGTTATTCTTTATGCGGACAAGGAGACAAAAAGTATCAAAAATGCAATTAAAGAAACAGATAGAAGAAGATCTATTCAAGTAGCATATAATAAAAAACATAACATCACTGCAAAAAGTGTCCAAAAAGAAATTGGTGACGTACTTGAAAGCGTTTATGAAAAAGATTATGTCAAAGTAGGAACTGATGAAAATATTGGTGGTAATTTAAAAAAACACTTAAAAGCATTAAATAAAAGAATGAAGGAGTCTGCAACTAACCTCGAATTTGAGGAAGCTGCTAAAATTAGAGATGAAATCAGAAAACTTGAGGCTTCTGAATTAGAAATTACTTTAAATCCTAAAGTAAAAAAATATAGTTCAAAAAATAAAATTTATCCAAAAGGTAGATCAACAATGGGTCTTCCAGGTACAAGGGCACAAAAAGGGAAAAAAAAATGGAAGCAAATAAAATAATTATTACTGGTGCAGCAACTAGAATTGGTGCTGCAATTGCTAAAAAGCTTTCTGGATCAGGAGTAGAAATTGTTATTCACTACAATAAATCAAGAACTAACGCTGGAAAATTAAAAAAAGAATTAATCAAGAATAAATCAAAAGTTTACCTGGTAAAAGGTGATCTATCAAAAGAAAAAGATTTGAAAAAAATTATTAAGTTTGCAAAATCAAAAATGAAATATTTTGATTGTTTGATTAATAATGCTTCGATATTTGAAAATGATAGTCTTAAAAATTTTACATCTAAAAGTTGGGATAAACATTTGGATGTAAATTTAAAAGCACCTGCTTACTTAATTAAAGAATTTGCAAAAAATATAAAAAGTAAAAATAATAATATTATAAATATAATTGACCAAAGGGTCTTTAAACTAACTCCATTTTTTACCTCTTATACATTAAGTAAAACTGGTCTTTATACTCTAACCAAGACAAGTGCGATGAGTTTAGCTCCAAATATTAGAGTTAATGGTATTGCGCCTGGGCCAACTATTAAAAACAAAAGACAAAGCGATAGGCACTTTAAAAAGCAATATCTAGCTACTCCTTTAAAACAACAAGTGCAGATAAAGGACATATGCAATGCTGTTGACTTTTTTATAAAAAATAGATCTATTACAGGACAAGTTTTAGCTATTGATAGTGGGCAAAATTTAAACTGGCAAACGCCTGATGTAATTGGAAAAGAATGAAAAAAAATAATTTGAGTATTGTAAAAATAGATAAAAATAAGAGTCTATTTAATTACGAAAAAAAAATATTAATAAAAGAACTAACCTTAGATTTAAAGCTTGGTTATTACGATTTTGAAAAAGAAAAACCGCAGAAAGTAAAATTTAGTCTTGAAATTGACTATGAGGATAAGAAACCAACAAGTGATAAAGATATAAAGTCTATTGTTAATTATGGGCAAGTGGTAAAATTGATAAAAAAATTAACTAAAAACAAACACTATAATTTTTTAGAAACACTTGCAGAAGATGTGTTTGATATATTATTTAAAGATAAAAGAATTGGAAAAATTATGCTTCAGATAGAAAAATTAGAAATTCTTAAAGAGTGTAAATCTGTTGGTATTCAAATTACCAAAAAAAGAAGTTATGAAAAGCTCTGAATTAGGAAAAGAAGTAATAAAAAAAGAACTTCCATTAATTCCCAAAAGTCCTGGTGTTTACCGAATGCTAAACCACAAAGATGACATTTTATATGTTGGAAAAGCAAAAAACCTACCTAATCGACTTAAGAGTTATGTAGCAGAAAAAAATCACATAATTCGAACTGAACGGATGTTATCTCAAACTTTTAAACTAGAAATCACCACAACTGCAAATGAAAGTGAGGCACTTTTACTTGAGGCAAATTTAATAAAAAAATATAAACCAAAATTTAACATATTGTTAAAAGATGATAAATCATTTCCATTTATATTTATTAGCAACAAAGACCAATGGCCCCAAGTTAAAAAACATAGGGGCAAAAAAGATAAGGATGGTTTTTATTTTGGGCCATTTGCATCTGCTGGAACAGCAAATTGGACAATAAAAATGCTTCAAAAAATATTTCAATTAAGAGTGTGTGATGATGGAACATTTAAAAATAGGAAAAGACCCTGCATATTGTATCAAATCAAAAGATGCTCCGGTCCATGTGTAGACTATGTAAAAAAAGATGACTATTTAAAGTCTGTTGATCATGCCATTCAATTTGTTTCTGGAAAATCTAGAGATATTCAAAAAAATTTATCAAAACAAATGGAGAAAGCAAGTGATGAACTTGACTTTGAGAGAGCCTCTATTTTTAGAGATAGAATTAAATCTTTAAACATTATTCAATCATCACAAAGAATTAACGAAGCAAATTTAACTGACGCTGATGTCATCGCAGCTTATAAGGAGTCTGGTAAAACATGTGTTCAAGTATTTTTTTATAGATCAAAACAAAATTGGGGAAACCAGGCTTACTTCCCAAAACACGATCCAGATCAGAATATCTCAGAAATCATGTCTTCTTTTTTAATGCAATTTTATGAAAATAAGAGTGTTCCAAAATTAGTTATAATAAACGTGGATATTAAAGATAAAAAGTTAATTGAAGAAACTTTAAGTAAAAAAGAGAAGCAAAATATATCTATCAATATAGCAAAAAAAGGAACCAAAGCGAAAGTAATTGCAATGGCAGAAAAAAATGCAAAAGAATCTTTGAATAGAAAGTTATATGAAGCAAACAATAATAAAAATTTATTTGAAGGCATATCTAAAAAATTCAATCTTAAAAGTAATCTTAATTTAATTGAAGTTTATGATAACAGTCATATTCAAGGTACAAATAGCGTTGGTGCAATGGTAACTTTTGGTGATGAAGGATTTATTAAAAAAAGATATAGAAAATTTGATATTAAAACTGAAGGTGCAGAACAGGATGATTTTGCAATGTTAAAAGAAGTTCTTACAAGGCGATTTAAGAGGGCAATGTTAGAGAAAGGTAATTATCTAACATTTCCAGATTTAATTTTAATTGATGGTGGTAAAGGGCAATATTCTTCTGCAAAAGAAGTGCTAAATGAATTTGGCTTACATGACTTACCTATGATTGCTATCGCAAAAGGTAAAGAAAGAAATAGCGGCAATGAAACCTTCTTTTATGAAGGTAAGACTTTCAAATTCGAAAAAAATGATCCCACTTTATTTTTTATGCAAAGGCTTCGTGATGAAGCTCATAGATTTGCCATTACATCACACAGGGCTAAGAGAGCAAAAGGAATTAGAAAATCTATGTTAGATCAAATAGAGGGAATTGGATCTATCAGAAAAAGAGCCTTATTAAACCATTTCGGCTCGGCTAGAGCAGTTGAATCTGCTAGTTTTGACGAAATTAAATCAGTACAAGGTGTTGAAGAAAAAGTTGCAAAAAAGATATATAACTTTTTTCATGAATAATTATGCTTAAAAAAATTCCAAATATATTAACGATAGGAAGAATAATTTTAGTTCCTTTTTTTGTTGTAGCATTTTACTTGCCTGGATTTTATGGTGACTTAACAGCATTTGCTCTATTTGTTGTTGCGTCTTTTACTGATTTTTTAGATGGTATGTTGGCAAGGATGCTTGGCGAGGAGTCAAAATTAGGTGAATTGTTAGATCCTATAGCTGATAAAATAATTGTTGCAACAGCGCTTATCTTATTAGTAATGGATGGAACTATTAGACATTATGAGGTAATTGCCGCTATAATTATATTAACAAGAGAAATATTAATTTCTGGATTAAGAGAATTTTTAGCAAAAGGTCAAGTTAAGCTTCCCGTTTCTAATTTAGCAAAACTAAAAACTTTTTTACAAATGATTGCTATAGCTTTACTTCTAACAGGAGAAACAGGAAATAAAATCTTAAACTTTCAAGATTATAATGCTCAAACAATAGGAATAATTTTACTTTGGCTTTCTGCTTTCTTAACTTTGTATACTGGCTATGAATATCTAAGAAAAGGAATAGATCACGCAATATCTGAAGATAATAAAAACTAAGCTGCTTTCTTTTTTCTTACTAAAGTTTGATAGCTTTCATTCAAATCAATTATTAATTCACATACTTTAAATTGATTGTCAGCAATACAAGATACTGGAGTTACCTCAGCTGCTGTACCTGTTAAAAAACAACCATCAAAAGTTTTTAATTCTTCTGGTTTAATTTTTCTTTCATTAACTTTTATATTTTTCGATTTTGCTATTTCTATAACGGTCCTTCTAGTTATTCCATCTAAGAAGGAGTCTGGTATTGGAGTATGGAGTTCACCATTTTTATCTTTAAAAAAAATATTTGCCCCAGTTGCTTCTGCTACATTACCTTCATGATCTAGCATCAGGGAGTCCGTATAACCTTTTTGCTCAGCCTCATGTTTTGATAATGTGCAAATCATATAAAGTCCTGATGCTTTTGTATCCCAAGGTATCGTATTGGGAGCTGGTCTTCTCCAATTTGAAATATTCAACTTGATACCTTCAACCTTTAATTTTGGATCAAAGTAAGAACCCCACTCCCATGTTGCTACTGCAACATGAATTTTTGTTTGTTGTGCTGAAATTGCCATCATTTCACTACCTCGCCAGACTGTTGGCCTTACATATCCATTTTCTACATTTTGAACTGAGATAATTTTATTACAAGCTTGGTTTATCTCTTGTTCACTGTATGGCATTGTAATACCCATTCTCTTTGCGGAATAAAAAAGTCTTGAGGTATGTTCTTCTAGTTTAAAAATTTTCCCGTCATAAACTCTTTCTCCCTCAAAAACACAGCTTGCGTAATGAAGTCCATGGTTCAAGATATGGATATTAGCATTAGCCCAATCCACAAGTTCTCCATTATACCAAATTTTTCCTGATCTTTTATCGTAGGGTATCATGATGAAATAATTTAAATTATATCTAAAATAATCTTGTATCTATAATATGTCAATATAACTTACCAATTATGAAAGAACTTTTATATTTAAAAGATGAGCAGTTAAAGCAGCTTATAGCAAATATCTTTACAAGCTATAGAGAAACTTTTTCAGACGCAAAAAAAGTACTAGACAAATACTCTATAGGGATAGCTCACCATAAAGTAATACACTTAATCTCAATGTATGAAGGGATTACTATATCAGAACTATTAAAAAAATTAAAAATTACAAAACAGAGTCTTAATAGAGTTTTGAATGATTTGATTAAAATAGAAACTATCGTTTTTAAGAAAGATGATTTAGATAGCAGAATTAAGCATGTATTTTTAAATGATAAAGGTAAAAAAATTTTTGATGAAGTGTTTTCTATACAAAAAAAAAGAATTTATGATGCCTTTTTAAATTCAACTTCAAACGAAGTGCTTAATTTTGAAAATGTTTTAAAGAGAATAGTTAATGAATAATTTAATGGCACATATTTTGGTTGTTGATGATGATGATGGAATTAGATCTCTTGTTAAAAAATATTTAAATGAAAATAATTATTTAGTAACAACAGCCAAAAGTGCTGAAGATGCTATAGAAAAAACATCACTAATTAAATTTGATATAATTGTACTAGATATAATGATGCCAGGAAAAAGTGGATTGGAATTTACAAATGAATATAAAAATAAAATTAATACACCTATTATTTTACTTACTGCAAAAGGTGAGGCTAATGAAAGAGTTGAGGGCCTTGAGTCAGGTGCTGATGATTATTTACCCAAACCATTTGAGCCAAAAGAACTTGTTTTAAGAATAAATAATATTCTCAATAAAACAAAAAAAAATAATCAAAAAAGAGTAGTTAAATTTGACAACATAGAAATAGACTTGAATAAACTTCTAATTATTCAAAATGATAAAGAATTCAAAATTAATAATACTGAAAAAATTATTTTAGAAAAAATGATAAATGAACCTGGAAAAACTTTTTCTCGAGAGGCTATTGGTAAACTAATAGATTTAGACAAAGAAAGATCCATAGATGTAATAATAACAAGATTAAGAAAAAAAATTGAAATAGATCCAAAGAATCCAAAATATCTACAAACATTGAGAGGAGCTGGCTATGTCTTATGGATTGAATAAATTTATAAAAAATATACTACCTAAAAGATTATTCTATAGAGGCCTTCTAATTGTGGCAACACCAATTATAATTTTACAATTAGTAATTACAATTGTGTTTTTTGATAGCCTTTGGATCAAAACTAATAAAGGAATGACAAGAGCATTAATTGGGGAAATTAAAACTTTTATAGCTGCTTACGACTACGGTAATTATAATGACAATGATTTAGGCGGACTCTTTACAATCTATTTAGATTTAAATGTTCAATATAAAGAGGATAATTTATTCCGCACAGAAATTAAAGATAGATGGTACAGCCCAATTGATAGAACCCTAAGAAGAGAATTAAAATCTCATTTTGGTTCTGACAAGTATTGGTTTGATACCATGGAATATAAAGAATTAATTAACATACATATTAAACACGATGCTGGTTATTTTGAATTCTTAATAGCAAAAGATAGAGTCTCAAGTAGTTCTGCAAGACTTTTTGCATTATGGATAACTTTCCCGGCTATATTATTAATTTCTATTGCAATGATTTTTTTAAAAAATCAAACACGACCTATTATAAATTTAGCTAGAGCAGCTGAAAAATTTGGCAGAGGTGAAAACATTGATGAATACAGACCCTCAGGTGCCCTAGAAATTAGACAAGCTGGATACGAATTTGATAAAATGAGAAAAAGAATAATGAGACACTTAAACCAAAGATCAGAAATGTTGTCAGGAATAAGTCATGACTTAAGAACTCCTTTAACAAGAATGAAGCTTCAATTAGCCTTTATAAGTGATAAGGAGTTATCAAAAAAAATCTCTCTAGACATTGATGAAATGGAAAAAATGTTAAATGAATACCTCCAATTCACTAGCTCTTCCTATGCAGAAAAAGATCAAACATTTAATATCTCTGAATTAATTGAGAATATTGTCAAAAAATACAAAAATTCAAATATCTCAATTCAAATAGCACCACGTGTTTACATGAATGGAAGAGAGAATTTAATACAAAGATCTCTTAATAACCTCATTGATAATGCACTAAAATATGGAGATAAAGTAAATTTATATTTATCAAAAAAAAATAATAGCATTTTGATCTTGGTAGAAGACGATGGGCCCGGAATACCAATTGAAGAATATGAAAATGTTTTCAAACCCTTTTATAAAATTGATAAAGGAAGAAGTGATTCTAAATCAAGCGTTGGCCTAGGATTGTCAATTACCTCAGATATTATAAAGTCTCATGGGGGCAATATTATGCTTGAAAAATCAGATCTAAATGGGCTTAGAGTTAAGATTTTTTTGCCTTTGTAGATTTCTTTTCTAGTTTTTCAATTTTTTTTTCAAGACTATCAAGTCTTTTGATTAAGATATCTGTTTCCTCTTTACTTGTAAGTTTCATTTTAAAGACAAACTCATCCCTCTTAGAATTCAAAATATTTAAAAATTCAGCACTTAAATCTTTATAAGAAATTAATCCTTGCTCTAATAGCTTGGTTAATTTATCGAGTACAAATTTAGATTTTGTCATATATTCATTTATAAAATTAATATACTTTATAATTATTTTTAAAAAAATGTTTACTAATAATTTTGACCCAGTTGCTTTTAGTATTTTTTCCTTAGAGTTTAGGTGGTATTCATTAGCTTATATAGCTGGTATCCTTATTGGATGGGTTTATTGCAAAAAAAAATTAATTAAAGATCAAAAAATATTAGATTTATTTGATGACTTTATTACATATGCTATTTTGGGAATTATTGTTGGAGGAAGAATAGGCTATGTACTATTTTATAATTTTGAATATTTTTTCAATAATCCTATAGAGATTCTATTTGTATGGAATGGAGGTATGTCTTTCCATGGAGGTCTTATCGGAGTTATAATTGCCTCTAATTTATTCTCTAAGTTAAACAAAGTTAATACATTTATTTTTTTAGATTTAGTTTCTTTGTCAGCACCTATTGGGATCTTTTTCGGAAGAATTGCAAACTTTATTAACTCTGAACTTTATGGAACGCCCACTGAGGTACCATGGTCTGTAAAGTTTATTGCTGTTGATGATATTAATCGACATCCATCTCAATTGTATGAAGCATTTTTAGAGGGAATTGTTTTATTTTTTATGTTGCAATTTATTTTAAAGAAAAATTTTGCAAAAAAGACAGGGCAAATTTCTTGCTTATTTCTAGTCTTGTATTCTTTTTTTAGAATTATTACTGAGTTTTTTAGGACCCCAGATTTACATATTGGGTATCTATTTTTTAATCTTACACTTGGCCAATTAATCAGTGCTGTATTTTTAAGTATTGGATTAGCATTGTATTTTTATTTAAAAAATGAAAATTAAAAAAAATAAATTAATAAGCCTGGATAAATTTATTGATGACTCATTATACAATGAGAAATTTGGTTATTATATGAAAAAAAATCCTTTTGGTTCAAAAGGTGATTTTATAACTGCCCCAAATATTTCAATACTATTTTCAGAAATGATTGCTATATGGATAATTTCTTTTTGGAAAAACCTCAAGTGTCCTACAAAGTTTAACCTGGTTGAACTAGGAGCTGGAAATGGTGACATGATGAAAGTTTTGATTAACACATTTCACAAATTTCCTGAATTTGATAATGCGTGCAATATTAATATACTCGAAAAAAGTAAACTGCTTAAAAGTTTACAAAAAAAAAATATTAATAATAAAAAAGTTATTTGGTTAAGAAACTTAGATGAGCTGGATAAAAAACCATCAATTTTTGTTGCAAATGAATTTTTTGATGCCCTTCCCATTAAACAATTTATTAAAAAAAAAAACAAATGGTATGAGAGACATGTTAATTTAGATGATCCAAAAAAGCTAAAATACCAAGACATTCCTTTTAATATCAAAGAACTAGAAAAAAAAATTAAATTTAAAATTTCTGATAAACAAAATTTTATTGAGTATTCTCCAATTGGGATAGAATATTTAAAAAACGTTTTAAATAAAGTAAAATTAAATGACGGTGGTTTTTTAATTATTGATTATGGTTATACTGAAAAAAAAATTAAAAACACACTTCAGGCAGTTTCAAATCATATGTATAGCAATGTATTAGATAGTTATGGAAAATCTGATATTACACACAATATCAGTTTTGATCTTTTTAACAAAATAATTAAAAAATTAGGATCATTAAGTGCTGTCACAACAAAACAAAGACACTTTTTAACTAAACTTGGAATATTTGAAAGAGCGGAGATAATATCAAAAAATATTCCCTTTAGTAAAAAAACTGATATTTTTTATAGAATTAAAAGATTAATTGATAAAGATCAAATGGGTGATTTATTTAAAGTTTTGTTTATAACTAAGAAAGAAAATAAATTTACATTAGGATTTTAAGCTGATTAAATCTAAAAAATTATCTAAATTTAAAATCATCAAGCATGCATTTTTCAATAGTAACGGTGGTAATTCAAATGGTATTTATAAAAGCTTAAATTGTGGAAGAGGATCTCTAGATAATAAAAGTAAAGTAGAAAAAAACCTTAAATCAGTTTTAAAAAAACTAAAAATTAGATCTAAAAAAATAATCTTATTAAATCAAATTCATAGTAATAAGTTTTATTATGTTGATAAAAAATTTACTAAAAAAAATACAATGATGAAAGGTGATGCTCTAATAACTGATCAAAAAAACACTCCTATAGCTGTTCTCACTGCTGATTGTGCACCAATCTTGTTATTTGATAAAAATACAAGAACTATAGCGGCAATACATGCTGGTTGGAGAGGAGCGCTAAAAGGTATAATTGCAAATGTGGTAAAATTTATGCAAAAAAAAGGATCGTTATCTGAGGATATTTCAGCAATTGTAGGTCCCTGCATAGCAGCTAAAAGCTACGAAGTTAAGCAAGACTTAATAAAAAAATTTACGAAAAAAGATAAAAAAAACAAAATTTTTTTTAAAAGAATCAAAAAAAAAACTTATTTTAGTTTGAATAAATATATTAAATTTCAGTTAAAAGGCTTAAATATAAAAAATATAGATATAATAAATAAAGATACCTTTGATATAAAAAACAATTTTTTTAGTGCAAGAAGATCTAATAGTCTAAATGAGAATGATTATGGTAGAAATATTTCAATAATTATGATTAATTGATAATATTAAATGAAATTATTATCTGGAAATAGCAATAAGCCTTTAAGTAAAAAAATTGCAAAATTTTTAAAGAGCAAGCTAATTAACTCAAGTATAAGAAAGTTTTCAGATGGTGAGATATATATAGAGATAAATGAAAATATTAGAGGAAATAGTATATTTATAATTCAATCTATTTCTTCTCCTGCAAATGATAATTTAATGGAATTACTTTTATGTATTGATGCATTAAAAAGATCATCGGCAAAAAATATTACTGCAGTCATACCCTACTTTGGTTATGCAAGACAAGATAGAAAAGTTGTCCCAAGAACATCTATATCTGCAAAACTTGTTTCTAATTTAATTACTAAAGCAGGTGCCGATAGAGTCGTTACAGTCGATTTACATGCGGGACAAATTCAAGGTTTCTTTGATATTCCTGTTGATAACTTATTTGCAACACCTATTTTCGCAAGACATGTAAAAAAAAATATTAAAAATAAAGATATCATTTGTGTTGCCCCTGATGTTGGAGGAACTGAAAGAGCAAGGGCCCTTGGAAAACTACTAAATGTTGGGCTTGCAATTGTTGACAAAAGAAGACCTAAACCTGGTCAATCACAAGTTATGAATGTAATTGGTAATGTTGTTGGAAAAACATGCATTATAGTTGATGATATTATTGATTCAGGTGGAACTATAATCAATGCAGCAAAAGCACTTAAGGCAAGAGGAGCTAAAGAAGTTTATGTTTATATTACACACGGAGTTTTAAGTGGTGAAGCAGTTGATAAAATAAAAAAATCAGTCATCAAAAATTTAGTAATAACTGACACTATTGATAATCAGGATAAAATTAAGAGAGCTAAAAATATAGAAGTTTTACCTATTTCTGGCCTTATGGGAGAAGCTATAAAAAGAATTTCCAATTCAACATCTGTATCTGACTTGTTTAAATAATTATCTTGAGTTATTATATAACTTGAGCTAAAAGACATCTTTTTTATGAACGTACTAGAAGCAAACATCAGAAACTCTAAATCAAAAGGTGATTTGAGATCCCTTAGAATTAACGGAAATGTACCGGCTATTATCTATGGTGGTAGTAATAAAAATGAAAAAATTTCAGTATCAAAAAAAATCTTAAAAACACTACTAAATAAGGAAGGTTTTTTATCGAGTATAGTTACACTTAGCGTTGATGGAAAAAATCAAAATGTTTTACCAAGAGATGTTGTCTATAATGTTATTTCTGATGAGCCTACACATGTTGACTTTCTAAGAATTACTCCTGGTGTAAAAGTTAGAATAGAAGTTCCAGTATTGTTTATTAATCATGAAAAGTCTCCTGGGTTAAAAAGAGGTGGTGTATTAAATATAGTTAGAAGAAAAATTGAATTGAAATGCCCAAGTGAAAAAATACCAGAGTCAATAACAATAGATCTTGATGGAGTAGATATTGGAGAAAGTTTTAAAATTTCATCTGTAAAATTAGAAGAGGGTGTAACGCCAACAATTATAGGCAGAGATTTTGTTATTGCAACGCTAGCGGCTCCAACTGTTATGAAAGAGCCAGAAAAACCAGCAGAGGCAGAGGTAGCAGAGGGTGAAGAAAAAACAGAAGAAGGCAAAGAAGCGGCTCCAGCGACTGATGGTGACAAAGATAAAAAAGATGCCAAAGAAGGCGAAGAAAAAAAAGCTCCTGAAGCAAAAAAATAATCAAACTATTATAGTGAAAATCACTAATACCGATTTTAAAAAAATATGCTTTTATTTGTAGGCTTAGGCAATCCAACACCCGATAGCGAAAACAACAGGCATAATATTGGTTTTAAAATTATTGATGCCTTAAATAAAAAATTTTCTCTGTCAAAACAAAAACCAAAATTTAAAGGTTTACTTACAACTGGAAATATTGAGAGTGAAAAAATTTATGCAATAAAACCATTAACATTCATGAACAATTCTGGAATTTGTATTAGAGAGTTAATAGAATACTTTAAAATTGACTCTAAAGAAGTAATAGTTTTCCATGACGATTTAGATATTGAGTTTGGAAAAGTTAAAGCAAAATTTGCAGGTTCAAGTGCAGGGCATAATGGAATTGAGTCAATTGATAAATTCATTGGAAAAGATTACTCAAGAGTGAGAATTGGGATAGGAAAGCCTAAGATGAAAAATGATGTAGCAGATCATGTCCTAAAAGATTTTGATGAAGATGAGCTTTTACAATTAGAACAAATCACAAATAATATTATAAATTCAATGTCTCTTTTAATTGATAAAAAACTAGATCTGTTTTCAAGCACAGTGAATAATAAATAAATGAGCTTTAAGTGTGGGATAGTTGGTCTCCCTAATGTTGGTAAATCAACTTTATTTAACGCCCTTACAGACTCTTCTAAGGCACAAGCTGCAAACTTTCCTTTCTGCACAATTGAGCCAAATGTTGGAGTAGTTCCTGTTCCTGATGAAAGATTAGATAAATTAGTTGAAATTTCAAAGTCTAAAAAGAAAATAAATACCACTATTGAGTTTGTAGATATTGCAGGACTTGTAAAAGGCGCATCCAAAGGTGAGGGTTTAGGAAATAAATTTTTATCTCATATAAGAGAAGTTGATGCCATAATTCATTTAATTAGATGTTTTGACTCAGATGATATTCAAAATGTAAACCCTAATGTAGACCCGATAAGAGATTTGGAAATCATTGAAACAGAAATGATGTTAGCTGACCTAGAATCAATCCAAAAAAGATTAGAAAAAAATAATAAAAAAAATGTTGATCAAGAGCAGTTAAAGGTATTAGAAGTAGCATTAGACTACATAAATAACTCAAAAAATATTGAAGAACTTCATAATAAATTCGAAAAAAAGCTTTTAAACCAGAGTGGTTTATTGTCATTAAAGCCCAAAATTTTTGTATGTAATGTTGATGAGGCAAGTGTTCAAAATGGAAATCAATACACTGAAAATTTTATCAAAAAATTTGGAGATAGAAACACATTAATAGTCTCGGCTGATATTGAGAATCAGATAAATGAACTACCCAATGAAGAGAGGGAAAACTATATGGAAATGATAGGATTAAAAAAAACTGGTTTAAATTTATTAATTCAGAAAGGGTATAATATTTTAGAGCTTGATACTTATTTTACTTCTGGGCCAGAAGAAACCCGAGCTTGGACGATACAAAAAAACTGCACAGCACCGAAAGCAGCAGGAGAAATTCACACTGATTTTGAAAAAGGATTTATAAGAGCTGAAACAGTTGCTTATGAAGATTTTATAGCAAATGAGGGATGGTTAAATTCAAAAACAAATGGTAAAATGAGACTTGAAGGTAAGGATTATATTGTTAAAGACGGTGATATATTAAACTTTAGATTCAATACGTGACCAAATCTTTTTCATACTAAAATAAACTAAAATAGTTAAAATTATTAAATACAAAATAGCCTTGAAGCCCATTTTATGTCTAGACTCAAGATGTGGTTCAGCTGCCCACATTAAAAAAGTTGTTACATCTTTAGCCATTTGTTCCTCTGAAGCAACTGTACCATCGCTATATTCAACTAATCCATCAGATAAAGGTTGAGACATTTTTATATTATTTCCATACATATATTTATTGTAATAAACGCCATCATCTAAAATTACTCCTGCCGGTGGATCTTCATAACCTAATAATACTGAATAAATATAGTCAACTCCTCCACTCCTTGCTTTTGCTAATACTGACATGTCTGGTGGATAAGCACCTCCATTTGCTGCTTGAGCTGCTTTCACATTTTCGTAAGGCATAACAAATTTATCTGAAAGCTTTGCTGGTCTAGTAAACATTTCTCCATCACTATTTGGTCCATCTAATACTTCAAAGTTTGCTGCGATAGCTTTTGCTTGTTCCTCTGTAAATTCTGGTCCACCCTCTTCTGCTAAATTTCTATAACTAACATATTTCATAGAGTGGCATGAAGAGCATACTTCAGTATACACTTGATATCCTCTTTGTAGGGATCCTCGATCAAATTTTCCAAGCAAACCTTTGAAGCTCCAATCAGTTTTTAAAAGTTCAACTTTTTCAGCTGAATTTACTTGATTAGTTCCTACAAACAAAAAAAGAGAGATAAAAATTATTTTTGAAATATTTTTCACTTAATTAATCTATGCTTTCTTTTTTTTTTACAGCTGTTGCCATTGGTGCTCCACCAAGAATAGGCTCAGTGATACTTAAAGGTAATGGTATGGTTTTTTCTTTAAATCCTAAAATTGGGAGTATTAATAAAAAGTGTACAAAATAATACGCTGTAGCTACTCTTGCAATTAGCAGATAAAGACCTTCTGCAGGCATCGCTCCAACATAGCCAAGCACAAGTACATCAACAACTAATATCCAATAAAATTGTTTATAAAGAGGTCTAAAAACAGCAGACCTAATCTTTGAAGTATCTAGCCATGGTAGAGCAGCTAAAATTAAAATCGCTGACAACATTGCAATTACACCCATTAATTTATCAGGTACAGATCTTAGTATCG
>Ga0233444_10002826_pt1 | contig 17787 bp, 21 predicted proteins | sample SI_124_October20_6_FD_182792 | JGI IMG/M metagenome (GOLD analysis project Ga0233444, IMG submission 182792) | Seawater microbial communities from Saanich Inlet, British Columbia, Canada - SI_124_October2016_10_MG | ecosystem: Environmental > Aquatic > Marine > Inlet | place: Canada: British... | reverse complement strand
TTTTCACTTAAAAAATAACCATTCTTTAGATTTCAATTTGTAATTATCAGCAATATGTTTGCTTGCTAATTTGTAATTTGAGATCAATCTGTCTAGAAAAACTGAATTATCTTCCTGGTGGTCCATTTATAAGATCACTTTCTTAATTTTTTAGTTATTTTTTATTATTTAAAGATTTTGTTCAATAAAATTGTTAATTAAACTACACACTTTCATTTGCTCTTTTATTTTTAAATTAAAAGGTGATGGTAACCAAATTAATTTATTTTTTAAGAAGTTTGAATTACTAAAATTCTTGGAGGACATCTTGTAAACAGACATCTGATTAATTGGAGTCCAAAAATATCTACAGTTAATACCTTTTCTTTTTAAGTAATTAAATAATTTATCCGCTTTAGAACAATACAAATCAATCCATAGAGGTAGTTCACCGATCTTGATATTAAATCCAATTAATTTTAATTTATCATTTTCTTTTATTAGTTTTTCATAATTTTTATAAATTTTTTTAAGCTTTGAACTTCTATTGTGAAATTCCTTAAGTTGAGACAAACCTAAGCCAGCTTGTAAGTCGGTAAACTTAAAATTATAACCTCTGAAAGAATAATTGTTTATTGTATGACTTGTACCGCTCCGCCCTTGGTCTTTTAGTTGTTTAATTTTTTTGTATATATTTTTATAATTAGTAACTACTAAACCGCCTTGTCCAGTAGTAATAATTTTATTTGGTGCTAAGGAAAAACAACCGCATACTCCAAAACTTCCAAGAAATTTTCCATTATTTTTTGAGCCCAAAGCTTCAGCTGCGTCTTCAACTATTTTGATTTTATTTTTTTTTGCAAAAACACATAAGTCTCTGATGTTTGATCCACGACCTGAAATGTGAACTGGAATTATTGCTTTAGTTTTTTTTGTAATTTTTTTTTTTAAAGACGAAAAATCTAACAATAGCGTTTTTTTAGAAACATCTGCCAACACCACCTTAGCTCCAGTCATATTTACTGCATTTGCAGTTGCAGGAAATGTTATATTAGGAACAATTACTTCATCTCCTTTTTTGATATTAATAGCTTTTAACGCAAGAAAGAGAGCAGCTGTTCCACTTGTAGTTGTTACTACATATTTTACTTTGAGTAACTTTTTTAATTTTTTTTCGAATTCTTGAGAAAGCATCCCTTCATTAGGGAAATTTTTAACTAGAGATTTTCTAATTATTTCTAATGCATCGTTTGAATTAATTTCAGGTATTGTAAAACCTATAATATCTTTTTTCATTTTTTTTAACCTATAGATTTTTTTTATCACATACTATCAAAAAACTTTTCTCTATTTTTTCAATCAGTTTTTGATGATTATTTAAATGACCCATAAAACTATGAATTTTAAATTTCTTATTTTTTGAAAAAGAAAAACCAAAATAAAAATTAAATATTGCCTCCTCAAAATGAGATAGAGATCTTTTCCAATCAGCATCATTTGAATACATCTTTTGGATCAATTCTAAGTAACTCATTTCATTAGGAGATTTGTTTAAAAAAAAATCCCAACCAAACACATCAATTTTTTTTGAAAAAAATGAGATTGCAGCTAAATATGGGATAATCGATCCTGTTTGTGTCCAGTTGGGAAAAGGCTGTTCAGTTGGAAATTTTATTATTTCATCTAATATCGAAACTCGTTTTATATTAGGATTTTCTAATAATTTTCTAAAGTCATCACTTTCATAATTGCTTTTTCCTGGCGCTACTAGACTTGAATTTTTTCCAGCTGTATACCCAGTTACAATTAAAACTTTATGACCTTTTTTTAAAAGTTTATTAGCAACATGCAAATGGCTAGTAACATAAGTAATTTTAGGGTTAATATATTCTATATATTTATTTCCACTAAAATAATTTGCCTTGTGTCCGTAATGATTAGAATCATCGGTGTAATATGAAATTTGTCCTTGTTGGTCTATTTTTAGACTATCCCAGAACGCCAATAAAAAAATTGGTTTATCAATCATGTTTTTTATTTTAGAAATTTCAAAACTAGATCCAATTCCTATGGCGTAAACTTCATCAAGTTGATCTATATTACTACTCTTTTCATTGATAAATTTATATGGAACAAGTTTTAAATCTTTTTTTTTAAATCTAAACTTTTTTGGAGGAATAAATTTTCTTGTGGAAAATCTAAATATTTCGGAAGGTTTAAAATTAAGAGCAATCATCATTAAAAAAACGTCAAAAAGTCTTTTAATATTTTTAATGTAAAATTTAATTTTGCTAGGTATTAAGTTTTTTATCTTTTCTCTAGACATAGAAATTTAAATTTTTAAATCTAATGACTTTAATTTAATTAATTTAATTAGAGTATTTATACTTTTTGTATCAGTTGCTGTGGAAAAGAATATTATCCCATTACTTGGATAATATATTCCTTTTTCAAAAAGATATTTCCGTAATTTTGCTATTTTCAAATTTTTTTTTCTTTCTAAAAAATCTCGTTGTACTCTGTCTTGAATCTTTTTATTTGAAAAAATAATTCTTAGAATACTTTGAAATCTATAGACTTTTGCGTCTATATTTTTTGAAATGAAAAAATGATTGAGATCTTTTTGAAAAAATTTACTTTTTCTTACTAAATCTTGTAATTTATGTTTATTTTTTTTTAAATATTTTAATGTATTAAAACCAATATAACTACTCATCGAGTTTCCTGAGAACGTGCCACCAAAGAAAATCTTATTTTTATTCTTACTTAATTTACTATAAATTCTGTTATTTATTCCAATCAAGCCAATAGGTAGACCTCCGCCTAAAACCTTTCCTAGTATTGTAATATCAGGTTTTATATTAAATTTTTTTTGGACACTTCCTTCAATAGTACGAAATCCAGTTATAACTTCATCAAAAATAAGCGTAATATTATTTCTTTTACAGTAAGTTTCTAAAAAAATTAGGTATTGATAAATATTTTCTATAGGTAAACTAGCTTGGATTGGTTCGATTATTAAACAATTAATCTTATTTTTATTTTTATTCAAAATCTTTCTTGAGTTCACAATATCGTTATATGGTATGAAGATAACTTTTCTTTGATCGTACTTATCTAAACCTGCTGATAAAGGAACAGCATTAAGTTTTTTATTTGGTTTATATAAAGTTTTTCCAACTGAGCCATGCCAACTTCCTGACACTAAAACAATATTATCTTTTTTATTAAGTGATGATGAAATTCTTAAAGCTTTTGTAACCGCCTCTGATCCTGTGTTACAAAATATTATTTTTTTGAAACCTGGAAAACATTTTTTAATTAATTTTGAAAACTCATTAGCGTGTGAATTAGGATGAGAAAAAATTGAAAATTTTTTCTGTAAATATTTTTTTAAACTTTTGACAAAAATTTGACTATTATGTCCAAATAATAAACTTCCTGAACAGTGAGAAAGATCTATTAGTTTTTTCTTTTTGAAAAAAATTTTATCTTTATAACCCTTTTCAAAAAGATTTTTGTTTTTATAATAACCCTCGTTTAAAATTAAGAAGTTCATAAACTTTTTGTCAGTTAGCTTTTTACCTCGAAAGCAATAAATGTTTCCGCCTTTCGCTTTTCTTCTTCCATATCTATTTTCAGTGTAAATTTTCTATCAGTTGAAAAGTATTGAAAAAAAGGATCTTTTTTCACATTTTTTTCAAAAGAACTTTTAATTTTCTTTACGCTTTTAAATCTTTTTTTTAAGATTATTAATGCCTCTTCCCAGATTTCTTTAGAAATATTATTTTCAATTTTACTCATTTTTTTTAAATTAAGTTTAAGCCTCATCATATTTATGTAGCCTTCGTTTACGTATTTTTTATTAAAATATGCGTCATCAAATCCAACAACAAAGTTTTTAGCTGCAACATCTAAAAATGCATTTAATTCTTTTTTTACATGGTTAGTAGTATGCAATGAGTCAAAAAAACCAAAGTCTGCTTTAAGTTTCATCTCATTTAAAACTGGAATGCCTATATTTTTATCAACACTGTCAAACCCTACAAAAGTCCAATATTTATTTATGTCCTTTTTGAAATGATTACCAATACTTTCTGAAAACAGTCCTTTGAGAAACGAACCTCTGCTTTGGTTAATATCCCAGGAAAAAACTTTACCACCATACAAACAACAGTGAACAAGCATTGCTATTGTGCTAGCTCCACAACCAGTTTCAATCATAATTAGTTTTTTTCTTTTCTTAATCCTAATTTTTTTTAAAATTTCAAAGATAGCTATACATTCGCTATCTGGAATGCAATTAACCCATCTTGGCATAAGTCTTTTAATAAAAATTAGAAAATCGTTTGGATTTTTTTTTGCATCTCCTTGAAAAATATAGTTGTACATTTTTTTACCTTTTTAGTGAAGAGTAGTATTTATTCCAAACTTTGGCATGTTTTTCACCATAAACGTTTCCTTCAGCATTACATTTATCACAAGGGGATAAATCTCTATTACCATCTAAATGTTTCCGTCTAAATTTATTTAAAACTGTGCCATTCCAAATTTCAAAAAATGATTTTTGCATAATATTTCCCATAGCTACTCTTCTCTGCCAATCTTGTGGGCATAAAAAAACATCTCCATTCCATTCAATTAAAACTTGATAAGATGTATAAAAACATTTTTTTTTAAGGTTCACTTCATTTTGTTTTCCAATTTTTATAGTTCCAACTCTGTTAGTTAATTTTACTCCAAAGTCTTTTTTATCACTGTACCACCTGTCACGTAATATAACAAAGTCTTCAGGAATTTTAGATCTTGTTATCATTTTTTTAAATTTTGAAATTTGCTCTTCACCATCATATAAACTTATTAAAAGTCTCGATGCTTTAGACTTATAAATTTCTAACAATCTAGTTTCATTTATTGTGTCCCCATTTGTAATTATTTCCACCTGGCCTACTTGAGCTAATTTATTTATAATTTTTATGTGGTCTTTATGCAGCAAGGGTTCACCGTAACCGCACAAACAAAAAGCTCCTTCAAATCCTATTTGCTTTAAATCTGCACAAAGTTTATCTATCAAAACATCTTCCATTTTTTGATAAGTATTAGGAGCTATACTCGGGTCAACTTTTGGACAAAACGAGCAGGATCTATTACAAGCATCAATTAAACTAAGCTCAATCCAGCTGGGTATAGGCACATTATTATAAAACTGCGGATCCCTATTTAATATAGGTTTTTTTCGTGTAATATTTTTAAGAATAGTTTGTTTTGGATCCATTATAAATCTTTAAACTTTTTTCATAAATATTTAAACTTTTTTGTTGACTGTTCATTAAATGAACATTATTATGTTCAATAAATGAACAAGTCAAGAGAAAAAAATAACAATGAATTTGAGCTTGGTGTAATGAGAAAGATTACTAATAAGCCTGATATAACCCAAAGAGAACTGGCAAAACAACTTGGGCATAGTTTAGGCAAACTAAATTTTTGTCTGAAGGAACTACAGAATAAAGGGTTCATCAAAATAGAAAACTTCAAAAAAAATCCAAATAAAATTAATTATTTATATGTTCTAACACCAAAGGGCATCTCGGCTAAAACTAAACTAATGATAAATTTTATGAAAAGAAAAATGGCTGAATATGATGAATTAAAAAATGAGTTGGATGAAAAAAAATAAAGATAATGTGGTGTATTTTTAAAATAGATAAAAAAAAAATAAATTGTTTCAAAAAAGATTTACAGAACAAATTAGGTGATAATGTTAATATATATCTCCCCAAGGTTCTTATGCAAAAATATAAGAACAATAAATTGATTTCTAAAGAATTTAATTTGTTAGGAGATTATATATTTTGCTACCATTCAAAATTTAATTCATCAAAAATTTATGATTTAATAAAATTTACAAGAGGATTAAAAACTAGTTTACCGGGATCAATCATTTGTCAGAATGAAATTAACGATTTTATAAATAGATGCAAAAGCTCTGAAAATGATAAAGGCTACATTACCAATTCATTTTTCGGTTATCATTTAGATATAAACTACAAGTTTAGGACGGGCCCGATGACAGAAAAATTATTTAAAATTATTGAAATTCAAAAAAACAAATTAAAAATTTTATTAGGTGATTACAAAACAACAATATTAAAAAAAAAATATTTGTACGATCCCGTATAAGATGATGAACATAAAGTTTTCTCAAGCAAAGTGTAATTTTGCAAAGTGCGGAGCTTTGGCTAAAACTTAATTTATTATGAAAATACAAAAAATAGCTTCATCGACTGTCATTATAACTACCGATGATTGTAAAATTTTATGTGATCCGTGGATCGAAAATGGTGAATACTTTGGATCATGGTCAATTGTAGAAAAAATTAACAAAGAAAAATTTTATAAAGAGATGAATAAGTGTGAATTTATTTATTTATCTCATATACATCCTGATCACTTTTCAAAAAAAACGCTTAAAAATATTAGTAAAGAAAAAAAGGTTATTATTCATAGTTATGCATCTCCGTTTTTAAAAAAAAATTTAGAAATTCTTGGTTTTAAAAATGTAATTGAAATAAATCATAATGAAAAACAAAACTTAAAAGGAAAAACAAGTATAGTAATTTATGCAGCTGATGATTGTGATCCAAACGTTTGTAGAAAATTTGTTGGATGCAATTACTCTGGCTCAGAAATAGGAAAAAAATCTCATCAAATTGACACTTGTGCAATTATTACTGATAAATCTGATACATGTTTAAATTTAAATGATTGTGAATTTAATATGATGGAGTCTACGATAAAAAGAATTAACCAGGATTTTAATAAAATCAATATCTTATTAGTAAATTACAATAGCGCCCATTCTTATCCGCAAAATATAAAAAACTTTAGCGAAAACGACAAATTAAAAATAAGTCATGATTTAAAAAAATTAACTTTACAAAAAAGTGTATCATTTATAGAAAAATTTCAGCCAGACTATTTCATACCATTCGCGGGAGAATATACAATTTCAGGCAAATTATATAATTTAAATAGATATAAAGGTACAAATTCTCAAAAAGAATGTTACGAATATTTTATCAGTTCAGAATTTAAAGATAGTTTAATAATGTTAAATTATGGTGAAGAATTTGATAATAAAAATCCTGTTAGCAATTTTAAAATAAAAAACGATCAAGAATATATAGATTATGAAAATAGTTTTTTAAAAAACATAAAATATGAATATGATAATGATCCCAAACCAACAGAAGAGACTATAGAGCAATTAGCGTTTAAAGCTTTTGAAAGACTACAGTATAAAATCAAAAACCTTAATTTAAACTTTGATCACTCACTCTTTATTAAATACTTTAATAAATATATTTTTTTAAATCTTAAAACACAAAAAATATCAATTGTTTCTAATATTAATGACTCCATTGAAAATTATACAATTCTTGAGCTGGATGAAAAATTACTGATTAGATTATTAAAAGGACCCAAGTATGCACATTGGAATAATGCAGATATTGGATCACACATATTTTTTACCAGAAGCAACGCTCATGACTTTAATTACAAAATATGGAATTCGATTGCCTATTTCCACGCTTAAAAAAAATTTATGAAAGATCTAGCAATATTTGGAATTAACGATAGTTTTGCAGGTCAGGTTGTTAATTTTTTGCCGAGCAAAATTAGAGGAAAAATTAATTGTTTGATTTCCTCAACACCTTTAAGTGATATAAAGAAAAATATTTCTTTTCATTCAAAATCACACGATAAAATTGAATACCCTAAAGAAAACAAAATTTTTGGCTTTCCCGTTTTTCACGATAAAGATTTTACAAAAATTTTAAAAAAACGAAAAATTAAAAAAGTACTTATCTGTGAAGATAGAGGAGAAGATAGATATAAAATTTTTAAAAAAATAAAAAAATTAAAAAAAAAAATAGAAATTTTAAAATTTATACACAAGAATTCTTTTTTTTCAGGAAAAAATAATATAGGCGAGGGTTCAATTATATTTCCTAACAATTATTTTGGATATAAAACTGACGTTGGAAAAATCACTGTTATTCAATCTGGGTGTAATATTGAACATCATAATACTATCGGTGATTATTGCGATATTAATCCAAAAGTTACAACAGGCGGTTTTACAAAAATTCATGACGGCTGCGAAATCAATATATCTGTAGATATTATTAATAGAATTATAATTGAAAAAAACTCTCGAGTGGGAGCTGGTTCTCTTGTCTTAAAAAATATTAGAAAAAGTGAGTTACATTATGGAAGACCGGCAAAATTAATGAATAAAATTGAGTAGCATTATTGCACTTAATAATATAGTTAAATGAATATAATGGATAAGAATAAATTTAATCTTAAAGCTGACAACATGCCGAATATTTTAAGGCTAGAGCTAACAAATACTTGTAATCTATCTTGCCCACATTGTAGACATCATAGCAAAGAAAAAAGATTGCCAGAAAATTATCCTGAATATTATAAAGTTTCTTATCATATTAGCGAAGAGCAAATAGAAAAAATATTTAACGAAATTGGTCCTTATAAACCATCAGTAACATTAAATGTAGCTAATGAACCTTTGATTGCCAAATCCTTTAAATTTGCTGTTAAGCAACTAAAAAAATATGACTGTTCAGGAACATTTAATACTAATGGTTTACTCTTGAATCAAGACATGTGTGAGTTTTTGGTTGATCAAAAATATGACTCAGTAAATATAAGTATTGATGCGGTTAAAAAAGAAACTTTAAAATTGGCAAGAGGAATTACTAGTATCGATAAATTAGTAAGAAATGTTAAAAGATTAGTTGAAGTTAGAGGAAACAATCCTTTTCCAAGAGTGGGGGTTACATTTGTAATTATGCCTTATAATGAAAATGAAATTCCTGAATTTTTGGATTTATGGAAGGATATTGCAGATGTTATCAGATTTACTGGATATATTACAGACAAACAACCAGATATGTCAGTTCTGCCAGGTGTAGAAATGGGCAAAGTCCCTTCTCGCGTCCCTTGTAAACAAATTTATAGAGATATAGTAATAAGAGCTAATGGCGACGTAACTCCTTGCGTGATAACTTCTGAGTCTCCACAATACATTAGCATGGGAAATGTTTTTAGAGACGGAGGAATTCAAAAAGTTTGGAATGGAGAAAAATTTAAAGAGTGGCGAAACCTTCATAATAAATCTAAATGGGGAGACATATCTTATTGTAAGGGATGTCATTATTGGGTTGAAAGTTATGGAGTTAAAGAAAAAGAAACTAAAGACTTTATAATAAGGTCTCCGTCTCCGTATACAGTTTTTTATAATGTCAAAAAGAGAATGTCTAATTGGGATAGAGATAAGTTGATAGACAGACAAGGTTTTGGAAAAAACAACTTAGGAACTATTGACCAGATGACAAATTACGACATTTAAAAAACTTTACTTCAATGAAATCAATAGTCACAGGTGGAGCAGGCTTTATAGGAAGCAATTTAGTCGATAAGTTGGTTACACTTGGACATAAAGTTACAGTAATAGATAATCTTAAAACAGGAAGATTATCTAATTTAAAAAAATCTGAAAGAAAAATAAAATTTATTAAAGCAGATATTACAAAAGGCAATTTAGATAATTATTTTAGAAATTGTGATTACGTTTTTCACTTAGCGGGATTAGCAGACATTGTACCAAGTATTAAAAATCCATATTTTTATCTTGATACTAATGTTAATGGTACAATCAAGGTTCTGGAGTATGCTAAAAAAAATAAAGTTAAAAAATTTATCTATGCTGCATCAGCTAGTTGCTATGGAATACCCAAAAAATATCCTACTAAAGAAGGAAGTTTGACCGATCCGCAATATCCTTATGCTTTAAGTAAATTTTTAGGAGAACAAATAGTGATGCATTGGGCAAAAATTTATAAAATGGTAAATATATCTCTTAGATTTTTTAATGTTTACGGACCAAGGTCTAGAACATCAGGGGCCTATGGAGCAGTTTTTGGTGTTTTCTTAGCTCAAAAATTAGCCAACAAACCGCTAACAATTGTTGGAAATGGAAAGCAAACTAGAGATTTTATACATATAGATGATTTAACCGATGCAATTATAAAAGTTATTAAGGTATGCAAAAAATCTGATATTTTTAATTTGGGAAGCGGCAAAGAACATTCGGTAAATTATATTGCAAATATCATAAGCAACTATCAAACAAATATTCCAAAAAGGCCCGGAGAGCCAGAAAGATCTTTAGCAGATATATCAAAAATTAAGAGATTAACAAAATGGACACCTAAAATAAAATTAAAACACGGTGTCTCTACATTACTTAAAGATATTAAAAAGTGGAAAGATGCTCCTGTATGGACACCTAGTTCTATTAAATCTGAAACTCGCGAGTGGTTTAATTTACTTAAATAGGTTTATAGTGAATAAAAAAATTTTAAAGTTATCCTCATTAGAAAAAATAATTTTTCGACTTAAATCAAAAAAAAAGAAGATTGTTTTGTGTCATGGAGTATTTGATTTGCTTCATGTAGGTCACATAAAGCATTTTGAAGAAGCAAAAAAACAAGGTGATATTTTAATAGTTTCTATCACCACTGATAAGTTTGTAATAAAAGGCCCAAACAGACCAGCTTTTAATGAAAAACTCAGGGCGGATGCTTTAGCTGCTCTACAAGCTATCGACTATGTGGTTGTAAGTAATTTTTCAACGGCTACTGCAATTTTACAAAAAATTAAACCAAATATCTACTGTAAGGGAAATGAGTATAAAAATTTTAAAAATGACACAACTGGAGAAATTAAAAATGAAAATAAAGTCTTAAAAAAATTTGGTGGAAAAATTTTTTTTACTTCAGGTATAACTTTTAGCTCAAGCAATCTTTTAAATAAATTTTCAGATGAAAGTTCTAAAACGCAAAAAAAATTAATGAGAATAATAAAAAAAAAACATAGCTTTGAAGAAATTAAATCAAATTTTGAAAATTTCAAAAAATTGAAAGTTTTGGTTATTGGAGAACTGATAATTGACCAATATTTTTTTTGTGAAGCTATAGGAAAGTCAGGGAAAGAAGCTATTTTAGTCCTAAAAGAAAACAATAATGAAAAATATATAGGAGGCGCTGGAGCTATTTGTAGGCATCTGTCTCAATTTTGTAAAAAAATTTCATTGGTTACAATGTTAGGTGAAAAAGCTGAAGAATTAAGAGAAATTAAAAAAGGATTTACTAAAAATATAAATATTAATTTTATTAAGAAAAAAAATTCCCCAACAATAATAAAAAAAAGATTTATAGATTATATTAATAGCAAAAAGGTAATAGGTGTAGACGTATTAAATGATGATCCCTTGGAAAAAAAAAATGAGATGGAGTTAAAAAGAATTATCAATAAAGAAATACCCAAGCATGATGTAGTAATAGTGTCAGATTATGGACATGGCTTAATTTCAAAAAATAATGCAAAGTTGATTTGTAAAAAAAGTAAAAACTTGTTTTTAAACGCTCAAATTAATTCGGCGAATGTTGGTTATCACAGTATTTTGAATTATATGAATTTTAAATGTTTGGTAATTAATGAAAAAGAATTGAGACATGAATTACGAAACAAAAGTGAGAAAGTTGAAAGTTTGATGAAAAAACTCTCTATTAAGCACAAAATTATGTATTTAGTTGTATCAAGAGGCAATCAAGGAGCAATACTTTATAATAAATTTAATAATAAATTTTATTATTCCGAGGCATTTGCTAAAAATATTCAAGATAAGGTTGGAGCTGGAGATGCTTTACTGTCTTTGTTGTCTTTATGCTTAGCATCAAAATTACCTAATGAGCTTTCTTTATTTTCAGGATCTTTAGCTGCAGCTCAATCTGTCGAGACTATCGGTAATAAAGAGTCAATTAATAAAACAAAAATTTTAAAGTTTATTGAACATATTTTAAAATAAACCAAGTATGACAAAAGTTTTTATTACTGGAGGTGCGGGTTATGTTGGAGCAGTTTTAACACCTTACCTGCTAGATAAAGGTTATGAGGTAAAAGTTTTAGATTTAATGATATATGGTGAAAAAGTTTTACAAGAACATAAAAATTTGAAAATTTTAAAAGGTGATATTAGAGACTTAAAATTAATAGAAAGAGAATCTAAAAAATGCGATGTGTTTATTCATCTCGCATGTATCTCAAATGACCCAAGTTTTGAGTTAAATCCGAAGCTTGGAAAATCAATTAATTTAGATGCATTTGAACCAATTGTAAAAATTGCAAAAAAAAATTCAATTTCAAGATTTATTTACGCATCTTCTTCATCAGTTTATGGAGTTAAAAAAGCGCAAAATGTAAATGAAGAAATGAATTTAGAACCAATTACAGATTACTCTAGATTTAAAGCTGATTGCGAAAAAATACTTTTAAAATACTTATCAAAAGATTTTATTCCCATAATAATTAGACCAGCCACAGTTTGTGGTTATTCTCCACGCCAAAGATTGGATGTAGTAGTAAATATTTTAACAAATTTAGCTTTTCATAAAAAAGAAATAAGTGTTTTTGGCGGCGATCAACTTAGGCCAAATATACATATACATGATATGGTTAGAGCTTATATTTCTTTAATCGAGGCAGAAAAAAAATTAGTTTCAGGACAGATTTTTAATGCTGGATTTGAAAACCAAACTGTAAATGAGTTAGCGTTATTAGTTAAAAAAGTGATTGGAGATAATGTAAAAATTAAGAAGATAAAGTCTAATGACGATCGGTCATATCACATTTCATCAAAAAAAATTGAAAAAATTTTAGGATTTAAAGCTGAAAAAACAATTGAAGATGCAGTTATTGAACTAAAAAATGCTTTTGTCACAAAAAAGCTCAATGATACTTTATCGAATGAATTTTATTTTAATATTAAAAGAATGAACAACATAAATTTAAAATAAAATGAGTATAGAGAAATTAAAAAAACAGGCTTTAAAACTAAGACAAAAGACTTTTAATGCATTTATTAAAAAGAGAGAAGCTCATTTAGGTGGGAGTTTTTCTATGATAGAAATTCTCTTATACGTCTATGAAGTTTTTTTAAAAGGAAAAGATAAATTTATTTTGAGTAAAGCTCACGCTTCTTTCCCTCTTTGCATTTTACTAAGAGAACGAGGTTTTAAAACTAAAATAAAAACACATTTAGAAATAGATGAGAAAAATGGAATTAATTGCACAACTGGAAGTCTTGGTCATGGATTGCCCATAGCTACTGGCATGGCTTTTGCTAGAAAAAAACTAAAAAAAAAAGGAAGGATCATTGTACTTATTAGCGATGGCGAGTGTCAAGAAGGGACAACTTGGGAAAGTTTACTAATAGCATCAAAACACAAACTAGATAATTTAATCATAATTGTAGATTATAACAAGTTACAAGCTCTATCAGCTTTAAAAGATGCTTTACCTTTAAATAACCTGGTAAAAAAATTTAAATCTTTTAATTGCAACTGTGTAAGTATAAAAAATGGCCACTCATTTCAGTCGATCATTTCTGGCATGAGAAAGATAAGAAAAGGTAAACCAAACATTATTGTTATAAATACCATCAAAGGTAAAGGAATAAAAGAATTTGAAAACGATACTGTTTGGCATGCTAGACAACTGACGATTGACGATATTGAAATCGGGAGAAAAAGATTAAAACAATGAGAAGAAGATTTGGAGAATTAATATGTAAGCTTGCAGATAAAGACAAGAAAATAGTTCTTCTGGTTGGAGATATTGGATATGGGATTTTTGATAGATTTAGAAAAAAACATCCAGATAGATTTTTTAATTTAGGTATTTGTGAACAAAGTTTAATTGGAACAGCATCAGGAATGTCATTAGAAGGTTTAAAACCGTGGGTCTATACAATAACTCCTTTTTTGATAGAACGACCTTTTGAACAAATCAAGCTCGATATAAATCAGCAAAAGGCTAACGTAAAGCTTGTAGGTTTTGCTGATTATCCGAACCTGGGACCAACTCATGCCGAGTTAAATGGAAAAAAATTAATGAGTATGTTTAAAAATATAAAATCTTATTTTCCAAAAAATAGTTTCGAAGCTCAAAAAGCAGTTTATGACACTTATAGAAGGGTTGGACCAGGCTTTATCAGCTTAAAGACAGACAAATCTATAAAAAAGAAGTGGTAGCTTATGACAAATTTTTTATCGAAAGAAGAAAAAAAAATTTCCTCAGAATTTAAATCAAAAGGTTATATAATAAGGAAGATTAAAGATATTAGGTATTTAAAAAAAATTAGAAAATTTTTTGTGAAATCAATTAAAAAAAATTTAAATATCAAAGATAAAATAAAAAGTGATAAATCTTTGTTAAATAATATTCACCAAAATATTAGAACAAAAGATTTAAATTCTTTTAGACTAAAAATTATTAATGATATAAATAAAAATAAGGACTTCAGAGAGTTATATTATAAAATTTCTAAACCATTGCTTGAAATAATTTTAGGAAACGAATTAGCGATGCAGCTTAGAGTAAATTTAAGTATTCAATTACCTGACGATGATAGCTCATTATTGCCTATTCACTCAGATGTTTGGTCAGGTGACTCACCGTTTGAGAGTGTAGTTTGGCTACCGTTGGTTGACTGTTATAAAACAAAATCAATGTTTATTTTACCGCCTTCTAAGTATTTCAAAATAAAAAAAATATTTAACCAAAAAAACGCATCTGCAAGTGATCAAATTTTTAAAAAAATTAAAAAAGATTTACGTTGGATTAAAATCAAGTATGGGGAAGTTTTAATATTCAATCAATGCTTGCCACATGGGAATGTTGTTAATTTGGAAAATGAAACACGTTGGACGTTGAACTGCAGATTTAAAAGTGTTTTTTCTCCTTATAGCGATAAAAAAATTGGAGAGTTTTTTGAACCCATAACATTAAGATCTGTTTCAGAGCTGGCAATAAATTATGATTTACCAAAAATTTCATGAAAAGTGTAAGAGGGTATAACTTTAGCAGATCTTTTATGGGAGAGAGAGTTCCGCAACATGTTCAAAATATAGTTATTAAAGATTTTTGCCAGAAAAATAATTTACATTTTTTACTTAGCTCAACAGAATATGCAATGAAGAATTCTCATTACATTCTTAATCAATTGCTTAAAAATTTAAAAAACTTGCATGGAATTGTCGCTTATAGCGTGTTTCAAATGCCATATGATAATGAAAGAAGAGCTAAAGTTTTTAAAAAAATTTTATATAATAAAAAAAGTCTATTTTTTGCCTGTGAAAATTTAGTTTTAACTTCAAAAAAAGATATCATTAGAATTGAAAAAATTTGGAGTGTAAAAAAAATTTCTTATAAATGTTTAAAATTGAAAGAATTACAGGAACTTAATTAAAGTGTTAAAAAATTTTATTACATCATTGCACATATCAACAAAAAGAAATTATCTTGCAAGAATGTCTGACAATAAAGTTTTTTGCATGAAGGAGGCAAAAAAATACGGAAAAAAATATTGGGATGGTAATCGAAGATTTGGTTATGGAGGATATAAATATATACCAGGAAGATGGAGCGGTGTTGCTAAAAAATTAATTAAAAATTATAAACTTAAACCTGGTTCTAAAATATTAGATGTTGGCTGTGGCAAAGGTTATTTATTGTTTGAACTATTAAAAATTATACCTGACTTAAATATCATAGGTTTTGATGTTTCTGGTTACGCTTTAAAAAGAAATTTTAAAATTAAGAATTTAAAAGTTTTTAAAAGAAGAGCTGAAAAGCCATTTCCTTATAAAAAAAATAGTTTTGATTTAGTTATTTCAATTAATACTCTCCATAATTTAAAAGTATTTAATCTGGAGAAATCTATAAGAGAGATAAATCGAGTAGGAAAAAAAAAATACATAGCTGTTGAAAGTTATAAAAATGATAAGCAATTATTTAATTTGCAGTGCTGGGCCTTAACTTGCCAATCTTTCTTTAGTCAGGATGAGTGGAAATGGCTTTATAAAAAGTTCAATTACAGCGGCGATTTTGAGTTTATCTATTTTAATTAATGATTAAGCAAATTTCACATATTTCGCTAAAGACGCATAGTATCAATAACGTAATAAATTTTTATATTAAAATTCTAGGATTTAAAATTTCTCATAAATTTATAAATAAAAAAAAAGAAATTTATGGATTATTTATTTATTGTGGTAACAGAACTTTACTAGAATTCTTTTTAAATAATACAAAAAAAAAAATTAATTCTCCTATAAAGCATATTTGTTTTGAGGTAAAAAAAATTAGACAACTTGCAAAAAAATTAAAAAAATTTGATAAAAATATTAAAGTTAAAAGAGGAAAAACTGATTACGTTTTACAATTTATGACACAAGATTTTGACAAAAACCTCATTGAGTTTCACGAATTTGATAAAAAAAGTAAATTGAAATTTTAGTTTTAGATGAATTCTGAAATAATTGCGCGAAAAACTTGTAGGCTTTGTAATAGCAATCAGCTTAAGATTGTATATGAGTTGAATAATCAACCTATAGGAGATGATTACACTAGCATTAAGAAAAAAAAGCAAAAACTTTACCCACTTAAACTTAATCTCTGCAAAAGATGTAAATTTGTTCAATTATCTCACGTCATAAACCCAGACGTAGTATATGGTAAATATTTATATGTGACACAAACTTCATCTGGACTGCCACTACATTTTAAAAATTTAGTTGAAGACTTACTTAAAAAAAAGATAATTGAGAAAAATTCTAAAGTTTTAGAAATTGGTTGTAATGATGGTACATTGCTCAAACTCATAAAATCACATGGATGCAAAGTTTTAGGTGTTGATCCAGCAAAAGACTTATTAAAAAAAAATAAATTTGACTCAGTTATTGGAAAATTTGACTACAAACTAGCCAATAAAATTAATAAAATTTACAAACATCAAGACTTAATAATTGCAAATAATGTAATAGCAAATATTGATAATTTACAAGATGTTTTCAAAGGTATATCATTTCTACTAAAGCCCTCAGGCTTCTTTGTTATGGAAACTTTTTCTTTAAAGGGTGTTGTTGAAAAAAATCTTTTAGATAATATTTATCATGAACACATTTCTTATTTTACAATTAAATCATTAATAAAATTTGCAAATAAATTCGGCCTTAAAATTTATTCTGCTGAACATCTATCAGTCAAAGGGGGTTCAATAAGATTTATTTTTTCAAAAGAAAAGAAAGTTAAAAATTTAAAACTTATCAAAAGAAATATTTTGATTGAAAAAAAACTTAAATTAGGTTCGGTAAAGACATACAAAAAATTAAAAGAAAAAAATAATATCATTAAGAAAAAAATACACTCAATTATTCTTTCTCAAAAGAAAAAGACATTTATGGGATATGGAGCATCCATTGGAACAACAACTCTTTTGTATGAATTTGAATTAGGAAAATATATAAAATACTTATTTGACGATGAAAAGAAACGTCACAATTTATATAGTCCAGGTCATAAGATTAAAGTCTTACACCCTAAAGAAATTAAAAAATTACAAGATATTTTTCTAATTATATTTGCTTGGAGATATACCAAAATAATTTTAAAAAAAAGCAGAGTCTATTTTAAAAAAAATGATAAATTATTGCTACCTTTGCCAAAAGTAAAATTTATAAAAGCATGAAAACAAAAATTAGCATAGTAATAGGTGGATCAAAAGGGATTGGTAAAAGTATATCGAATGAATTGAAAAAAAGAGGTGACAAAGTTTTTATCTTATCTAGATCTGTAAAAAATAATAAAACTAATATA
>Ga0233444_10002823_pt1 | contig 17794 bp, 32 predicted proteins | sample SI_124_October20_6_FD_182792 | JGI IMG/M metagenome (GOLD analysis project Ga0233444, IMG submission 182792) | Seawater microbial communities from Saanich Inlet, British Columbia, Canada - SI_124_October2016_10_MG | ecosystem: Environmental > Aquatic > Marine > Inlet | place: Canada: British... | reverse complement strand
TTGTTACGTCTCCATTCTCTTTCTTTATACCAGTCATGTACAAAATGATATGCTATTAATCCAAAAACCAGTATTACTGTTGAAATAGAGATATAAATTACATAATCAACCAATTAGATCTCTTACGAAAACACATGCTCCATATCCGTATAACAACACAACTGGAGTAATAATTACATAATTTGGATCATGAAACTTCTTTAGTATTTTTAACATTTGTTCTCTCTTTGTTTTTGTTTTTTCTAAATAGATTGGCCAGTTTAGCATGACATAGAAAACTACAACTATTGATCCTAAGCCTAGACCTAAAATATAACCTGTGCTCATTTAATCGTGGTATCCATCATCTTCGTCGAGGAATTTAATATCTTTGATTGGTTGTGCATTGTCTGCCTGTGCATACATTTCCGCCAATTCTTCATTGCGTTCTTCTATAGCACGTTGTTCTTGTTCTCGTGGATCATCCATTTCGCTACTCCTTGATATTGTCTTTAAATGGAAAAATTTTAGTATGTTCTTCTTGTGGATCTCTTTCCCAGCTGATCTTTGCCCAAGCTCTTTCGTGAAAATAATACAGTGCCATTTTTGTTATTACTTCTATGCTTGCTATTGCTCCTGCCAGTTGCCATGTGCCAGTGATAATCCAACTTATTAAAAATGTATCAGAGGTAGCAACAATACGCCAACTGAAAGTTTTAGCAAGACTCCGTTTGTAAGTTGCTATTGGCTTTCTCCTTGTTTCTGTTGTACGAACCTTTGCCTTTGCGATTAACAACCATTGAAGGTTTCAATGACCTAATCATTTTGGCTATTGGATTCTTTACTTGTGGTTTCTTTTTCATCGTCTGATTTTTTCTTTAATGCTCTTGCCAGTGCTGGTGCAGGAATATTTTCTGTGACTGATATGTGCATTCTTGGATTTTCTTCTTGTAAATGTTTGGCTATTTTTTCTGCACGTTCTCGTCTGGTATAAACATGTACTACACTATCTTCCATATCTCTCATCAAATAGTAGTTTTTTTCGTTACTATTATAATTTTTTGGTTTTGTAAGATAAACTTTTATTGCATACAATTAATTTCTCACACTCTTATCAACGGCGGTATCTAGTACATACCAATCATTAAGAACTGCCAACAAGTCTCTGTTGCTCTGATCATTTACATATATTCTTCCGTCCCTTGGCAAGTTCTCTTCAACCTCTCGTGGAGTTTGACCTTGTGCTAGAAATTGATCAGTAACAGATTCATAAACGTAGAACTCGCCATCTTGTACTTCTATTCTACATGGCACTAGTTTAGCAACAAATTCTTTTAGAAGTTTTTCATACATTCTATTTTTCATCTGAGTATCTCTATACCACATTAGACTAGTAGATAGTATAAACAGTACTATTCCTATTATTACATATTCCATCGTACACCTATTTATTTTATTATATTATACAATTTGGTTAGTAATTTGCAACTGTTTAGGACAAATAGTAGTATGCCATTCCGGCTACGGCCACAAGTGTCATAACACTGTTGGTAATAATAAGACTCCATTCACGCCATATGCAACTTACCACTAACCAAATTGCTCCACCAACTATCAGTATGATAGGGCCAATAGGATACAATTCTGGGAAAGCACTGTTAATAAAACTTCCTACAACAAGTGTAGCAGTTGCTATCCATTTTAGATATACATCAATTTTCATTGGCAGTTCTTTCAAATGCTTCTAGCTGTGATCTTTTACGTTCAATCATAACATCAATTGTTCTAATTGCTACAAATGCTTCAGGAGCATCAACTAGTTTTAGTTTGTCAACAGCTTCTTCAAGCTCATTGATTTCCAACACAATTTCGTTCATCATATGATTACTGCTCCACTTGCATACACGGCGGCAACAACAGTTGCTCCAATTAATAGTACATATTCCATTATGCTACTCCCTGGTTATAAACTTTGTATGCCTGTATTGTTCTGTCTGGAAAAGCATACGGGTTACGTTGAATAAAGATCAACAGTTCTTTCATTGTTAATCCTAGGAACACACGTTCTTTATTGAGTACAGTGGTTGCACCTTTTAGTTTCATGTTATGCATTATGCAGCCACCTGTACATACGGCTTGTTCCATTTACCCACATTGATATCTGTATAATGACTTACATGGAAATAGTCGCTTTGGCTATCCGACTTATCAAACCAATCTGGACCTTTCATAGCGGCTAACAATTCTGTTAAAAATGCTTTAGCAACACCTGTGTAATGAGCATCGATATGGTAAACATTTACACTGGTAAAATCATTATGATCAAAATCAATTGGACCACTTTGCAGATTAACTACTAGACTAAAGTGATGCTTTACTGCAATAGTACCCTTCATATTGTACTTCTTAAGTACTGCTTTGATTGTTGGACTTAACTTTGCTTTTGTTTCTTGACTTACATATGCCATTTACTTCTCCTATTTTCTAACTGTACATACAGTATAACACACTATTACTCTTTGTCAACCTTTTTATACAAAAAGAATAAGAAAATTAGATTATTGCTAGATATAGTGTAATAAAATTATATCTGCTCGATTGTTGCTTAAAAAGCAAGACTGAAATTACAAAAAGCACGCCTAAAATAGCCGTAAAACCTGGTTTTTGAATTTTGCCTTGTATAAATAAAAATGTAGCAAGAAACTGTTACAAGGCACCTGGGAAAGACCAAGTGACGGCGGAAATAGACCGCGGTATTGCTCCCCTCAAGCATATAACATTAACTAGGAGAAGAAAATGGCAAAAATGCTATCTAAAACCCTTGTGGCTATGTTTCAAAACATGTTTGATTCAAGAAGTGCCCAAGAAAAATATCTAGCACAGAGTGCAGACTTGTGCGACTTAGAATATAGAATGAAAAAACTACATACTACATTTGGAAGGTTCGGTATATAAAATGACTGCTTTAGTATTAAACACAAAAACTTTTTTACAAGATTTACTAGTAGGCTGGAGTCTAGCCACTGGCAAAATCAAAGATTCATATAAGAAAGTATCTCACATTGTTGAAAGAATTGGTACTGCAAGAGCAGCATCACATTTAGCCAGCATGGGACATTATGATATTGCAAAATCATTGATGGCATATAATGAAAAAGAAGGAAAGTAAGATGAAAGATTTTATCCAAGCAACCACAGGCGTATTAACACTTTTAATAATTCTTGGTGCAGTAGGCATGGTAAGCACTGTATCGGTTGTAGCATAATGTGGCCTTATACCGACGAAGAGAATGAGTTTCTCAGTTAAGTATATGTATGAAAACCATTTTAATAGTAGTAGTAATGTTGTTAAATTCGCAACAGGATCTATACATCATACAAAAACCTAGCTTTGGAAGTGTACCTGAATGTTCTTACTTTGTACAACTCTACAGGCAACTGATTGAGAGTAAGGCACGTGCAGAGTATCCGGATCATAAACTAAACAATATCTATTGTGTTCCAAAAGAAAGTCTTGATCGGTTATACAAACAAGCAAGTATATAAAAAAGGTAGAGGTTTTGCCAGAAGGCTATTCTCTACCTTTTTCAGTGAGTAGCTATATTATATGTGATTTATTTTGATTTGTATATATGATATAGTACCCATATAGCAACTAAGCCAACTAGGCCTTGTGCTGAGAAACCTGCTATAATGTTTTGCACATTAGCAATTACATTAATATCAGGCCAGAATGGAACATTGTTTCCGCCAACTAATACCTCAAGCACAATGCCTAGAGCTAGTAAACTGACAGCAACTTCTGTTAATGAGTTTGCCCATCCTTTTATGTTTTTCAAGATATCCATAGAAATATCTCCTTCTGTTGTTAACTGATTTAAAACCAGCATAGTATTTAGGTCCAGGTTCTATTATGTTATAACATATGTTATTATCGCTAAATACTATCATAAGAAACTAGAGTGATATTATGCTTATCAAACAAATTATAATGGAAAACGAACAAAGTAAACGTATTGACTTTATCGTTGATCAACTAAAACAGAATCCTGAAGTTATGAAAAAAGTGTATCGTTTGGTTAAAAGCGAACAGGATTTAGTAGCAAATAAATCACCTGAAGACATGCTTAAACCAGAACTTACAAAACCAGAAACAGATTATACCAACAGAGGTGTACTAGGTGAATTTATTAAAGCACTTAACAACACTCCTGGTGACTACGATGACCTTTCTAGTTTTTTATCCACATATGGTAAAGTTAGTTATGTAGATGAAAAAGCACTTATGACTCCTGGATATAGTGGTTGGAGTTCTTGGCTACGTGGAAACGGCAATGTAAGCGAAGATTTTGTCAATGCACTATACAAGAACTTATTCAGTGTTCAACTAAACATACAAGGTTCAAATAGAGGCCCTGGAGAAGTTGGTCTTGCTCTATTATCACCTAATATAAAATTTGCATCATTAGGAGACTTATCTATAAACGGTGTAGAAGTCGAAGTAAAAGGTGAAATGAGCACTGGCGGAGGCAGATTGAAAAATAATATCAATGACTTTGGCAAACCAAACTTACAAGCCGTTTATGACAAATTTAAGATTCCAAAAGAATCTATTCCGCCACGTTTACCAAGTGGTAATGCGGGTGCTAGAGACAGACACTTTCAAGATATTGCACTACAATTAGACCAAATTGCCGTAGGTGCAGGTCAAGCCTATATGGATGAATTATTCAATAGTACATTTATAAATGGCGATCAAAGCATGATAAACAAAATAGTTTCAGACTACGATAGAATGGATAAAGCAAGTATAAGTTCACTTGCAATGAAAATTGCATACAGCAGTTATGCCAACATTCTCAAAGGCAAAGGATTTTCAATGTTCTTATTTTTAAAACTCAAAGGTGAAAAGAGTTTGGCTTTTGATGTTGATGATTATGAAGGCTTTTTAGAATACTTTAGACTAGGAAGTTTAGACTTTGCCGACACACAAAACGGCCCAGCTGTTCAAGCAAGTATGGTATAAAGATAGCCGACCCTTCTATCATTTAAGTATGTAAGGGCCGGCCTAGGGGATTCTATCTACATTGTCTTTGATTGACTACACTGATTCTAGCCTGTCCAATTCTATCTGCATCTTCTGGTGATACTACTAAACTTATTCTGCTGCGTAGTTCTAACCAACCATTGATTTTTACACCATTGCCCATTGGATGAACCATTTTCTTTTGTGCTTGCCTATTGCTCTGTGTTCTGCCACTCAGCTCTGGTATATCCCAACAACCCAAGTTTCTACCGTTTAACGTGACTTGTAGTTGTGGCCCAGGACGTACCAACCCAAATAGCACTTTCTCGCCACGTATCCTATCAAATTGAAAACTACTGTGTCCAGCACCCCAATGTTCTTCTGTGTACAGTGTTGCCCAATGTGTTGCCGCACGTGGATCACTGGCATTCCTGAGTATACTATCCAACTGTCTTAGATAGTTTTGGTTCCATCTTACAACAAAACCAATGTCTGCTAGAACCTGCCTATTTCTCACACTCAGTCTAACTGGATTAGTAAGCACATCAAATGCTCTATGAGGGAACTGGCTCAGTACTGTATCAACTTGACCATCATGGTATTGGTTGTTTTGTTGCTCTTGTTTGTATATTTGTCCAATAGTCTTACCATGATTATAGTTTATGGTTTCAGTAGGTTTGGGCTTTGACAATTGTAATATGCCAGTTAATACTCCAACAGGTGAAGGTTTTAATAATTCGTTGAACCAATCAGCTGTTGCTCTGTTGCTAGTACCACAACCAATTAATGTTGCAATAATACCTATTAAGAATAACTTATACATATGTAAAACTCCAATCACTCATTATTACACTTATTAGTATCAATACAAAAACAATACCAATTGAAATTACACTCAACTTGAATACTGCATCAAGTATTGTAGGAAAAAACTTTATCAGCACATAGGCTATAGCAATAAATCCTGCTATTTGCAAGATAATTTCCATTATGCTACCTCTGCGGCTTTTTTATCATCTAGCTCAACACCATCCTGCCATAAAATCCATGCACCATCATGGTTATCGAAACCATATTCATCTGCAAAATCCATTGAACTACTGTGCATTACTCTATCTGCTAAACCTCTAGTTTTGATTATATAATTAACCATTTCTGGTGTCTTTGCAAAACCAACACAATTAAGTTCCATAGCAACATCATCTCTACCACCGTAAAACTTAATACCACCATTTTCAGCACTTATAAAATCTATCTTTGTCATCTAGCTCTCCTTGTTTCTAACTATACATATATAATAACACATTATAAGCACCTGTCAACCTTTTTGTTTGTTTTGGTACAATAAATAAGTTATAAGGAGCTAATACATGGGACAATTCAACAATAAAATTATGGCTGAGTTTAATCCACCTAGAAAGTGGACACTTGGCAGAGATCTATCTTATACTACTAATGAACTAACAGTAGATGAAATCAAAGCACTCAAAGGTGTAGGTATAAAGGTTAAAAGAGAAACCAACAAGACAGAAACTATCACAGTGCCAAAAGGATTTGTAACAGATCTAGCCAGTGTGCCTCGTGCTATGTGGTGGTTAATAGCACCATTTGATGTTGCAAGAGCCGCGATTATACATGACCTATTATATAAAGGTATAAGACAGTATCGTTGGAAAAAGAAAGATGCAGAAGATAAAGCACTTATCAAGGCCGCAAAAGTTGCCGCAGACAAAGTATTTTTGTTAGGCATGCGAGATGCTGATCCAAAAATACCTGGATATAAAATCTATCTCAGTTGGAAAGCCGTTGATCTGTTTGGCAATGGTTCAATAGTGCCAAACAAAGATAACATCTAGGCGTTTTGTACTAAGCCGGCTTTTAGTGCTTTCTTAGCCATTCTATAACTTAATCTAGCTGTATTACGTCTTTCGCTTCTATACTCTTGACTTGGTCTTCCGCCTTTAATAGGGCCTTCTGGTTTATACCTGTGCATAAAATCGCTTACGCAGTTGAATCTTCCTTGCCAAATATGTCCGTTACCTTGATACATGTTGTCTCCTATTTTAAATAATATACTATTGGTAATACCACTGCAAAGAATACTGCCAAGTGCCATAATTTAACTAAAGGATAAACTACATTGTCTTTTTGTTTCATTGGTTTTTTTCTCCTGTTGGTATTCTATAAGTGCCATCTCTTTTAAAATGACGAGCATTAAAATAAGCAGTCCAGATACTACTAACATATCCGTACTTAGATCCTTGTTGTTTAAACCACCATATGTAATCTTCAAAGAAAGTTTTCAACCCAAGTCCTTTATGATATTATCCTTTTCAAGCAGGTTGCAAATTTTATGTGCAATTTTCTTGAAATCATCTTCAAGCAATCCACGTGTGGTCTCAGCCGCGGTACCTATTCTAATACCTGAGGTTTCTACAAAATTACGTGGATCATTTGGCACACCGTTTTTGTTAACAGTGATACCATTTTCTTCTAGTAAATCTGCGGCCTGTCTACCACTGTGTTTACTATCGCTCAAATCCATTAGTATAATATGACTATCTGTGCCACCAGTCTGCACTGGAAAACCACGTGCTTCAAATACTGTACACATTGCTTTGGCATTTTTTACAACCTGATCAGCATACTGTTCAAAACTAGGAAGTAATGCTTCGCTGTAGCACTGTGCTTTTGCCGCAATAATATTCATTAACGGACCACCCTGTGTTCCTGGAAAAATTGCACTGTTTATTTTACGTGTATAATCAGGATTGTTCCACAGTATCATACCGCCTCTTGGTCCACGTAGGGTTTTGTGTGTGGTGCTTGTAACAACGTCAGCAAAAGGCAAAGGTGTTCCATACACACCACCTGCAACCAGTCCACTGTAGTGTGCCATGTCAACTACAAGAATAGCACCAACACTTTCGGCAATGTCTTTGAAAGCACTCCAGTCTATCTGCCTTGGATATGCACTAGCACCTGCTACAATTACTTTTGGCATATTTAAACGTGCTATGCCTTCAATTTTGTCGTAGTCAAGGAATCCACGATCGTCTACACCATAGGTTACACTATTGTAAACTTTACCACTTAGTGTAGGAGGAGCACCATGTGATAGGTGTCCGCCACTTGCTAGGTCCATGCCCATTAGAACATCACCAGGTTTCATAAATGCTTGATAAACAGCAGTATTTGCATTAACACCTGAGTGTGGTTGTACATTTGCGAATTCGCAATCGTATAATTCACAAACCTGTGCTATGGCTAAGTCCTCAATAACATCCATGTTTTCGCAACCGTTGTAGTACCGTTTGCCTGGATAGCCTTCTGCATACTTGTTGGTGAATACACTGCCACAAAGTTCCATTACTGCTTCACTTGCAAAGTTTTCACTGGCTATTAGTTCAAGAGTGTCTTTTTGTCTGCCAAATTCTTTTGTAAGAATATATCTAATATCTGGATTCATCTTATTCTCTATTACCAAACAAACTTAGTAGCATCTGGAATAGATTGATGAAATTCAAATAGAGACTAAGTGCAAACTGTACACCATAACGTTCATCGCCGCCATGAGAATAATAAATTTCTCTTGCTCGTTGTGTATCCCATGCAGTCAGTCCTGTAAAAATTACCACTCCAGCAATGCTGATTACAAATGATAGTCCACTGCTTGCCATAAAAATGTTGACAATACTTGCAATTATAATTCCAATCAAACCAATTATTAAGAAACTGCCCATTGCAGTTAGATCTTTTTTGGTAGTATATCCATAAATGCTTGCGCCTGCAAAGGTTGCACTGGTTATAAAGAAAACCTGTGTTAAACTATATGCAGTGTAGATCGCAAATAGTGTGCTTAGTCCTATACCCATTATTACAGTGAAGGCATAGTAAAAGTTTTTAACTTTTGCCAGTGGCCAGTTTTGTCCTGCACTTGCATACCAAAAAATCATACCCAACGGTGCTAACATCACTACCCATGCTAGTGGTCCACTCATCAGTGTGTACACCAATCCTGTTGCATAAACAAAATAAGCAACAACACCACTGAGTGCTAAACCCATTGCAGTGTGGTTAAACATGTTAAGCATAAAGTTTCTTAAACCTTCATCATATTGATAATCAGTTGAGGTCAAAGTATTCATTTGTACACTCCGTTATTTGTTGTATGGTAGCAAGTTGTCTAGCAAATTCTTTATTTTACTCTATATAGTTATTGTAAAATTCATGACTGGCAAGATTCTTGCACTTGCTTTCGCACTGTATATCCCAGTTCTCTGCAAATGTAGCGGCCCATTCATTTACTGCATGGTTCCAATAGAAGTCACTGTGGGCACGTAGTTTTTGTTTCTTGTAGCCTTGTTCAAGCAATGAGTTCATATCAGGACGTACATTAGGATCATGATCTACAAGTATGTCTTCACGTGATACACTGTAATGCAATGCCGGTCTTACTCCACGCCAACTATCAATTATGCGAGAACATCTATCGTCGGATGGATCAATATATTCACCGGAGTTAACCCAGTGGTGGTGTATATCCAGCACAAGTGGTACTTCTTTTGCAAGTTCAAGCGAGGCTTCAATCCCCCATTTGTTTTCGTCGTTTTCAATTGTGATAGTATTTCTCGCCTCCGGAGATAGTCTTGGCAAGACACGTTTGATACCGGCAGGACCTTGTCTACCGGATATATGGACGTTGCACTTAAAGTCCTGGAATTTGCGGCCGAAGCCCATCCATCTGATGATGTCAACATGATATTCGAATTCCTCTATGCTACGTTCTACAATGTCTGGATTGTCACTGGCAAGCACACAAAACTGTCCAGGATGAAAACTAAGACGTACACCTAGTTGTCTTGCTAGTTCGCCTACACGAGCATAACCTACTGCTAGTTTATCACGTATGTCTGCTTGTTGCCAAAAGTAACGCCAATCTGGTTGTGTGTACATAGGAAGTTGATTACTGCCAAGTCTACACATTCTTAATCCAGGCTTAAGGTTACCAACGTATTCAACAAGATTGTATGCACTTTGCATGTTATGCTTCATAATATCATACAGTCGTTGTTCTGCTTCGTTTACAGTTTGTCTGTTAAGCCATGCGACTGTGGTACACTTTTCTGTAAGTGGTCGTTGTATTTCTTCTAGCAGTTTCTTCTTCTGTGTTTGATCTGGATGTAGATACTTGCAACAAAAGCCAACTCGTCCTACCATGTTAATCTCCGATGTAAAGTATTAGTGTACAATAGATTGCCCCAAATGTCAAGGTAAATCATTTACTGAATCGGCTAATTCTATGTCAAAAGGCAATATAGTAAATATGCAAGTGTCTTTGGGAATAAAAGTACCTTTTTTGATCGCTACTACTACTTCTAATTGAAAATAATTGAACTTAGGGTCAATAGTTGATGAGAAATGATTTTGTCGATTTGGTTCTTCTGCTACATCAGGTGGCATTACTCCACTAAAACAAAACCAGTTATCCTGCCATGTTAGTCCATGATTTGTTATCATAATACCAATGTTTTTGCTGGTTTTAATACGCCATGGCCAAATAAGTAATTTTAGATTCCATTCATAACTCGTGAGGTGTTCATCCGCTTTGCATCCATCAGCAATTTTGTCCCACATTGTGCCATGCATTGCATAAGGATGGAAGTTTAATCCTCCCCACGGAATCATATCATAATTATGTGCTTCTACATCCACAGGTAGTGGACAGGTTAAACCCATTTGTGATAGCTCTTGTAATCCTCTACAATGCCGTGCTGTATGATCCTGCCCAGATCCTGCTGGAAAATATTCTTTAATGTTGCCTTTTAGATTTTTTATCCAAGAAGGAAAATTGTATTTGACTGGACTAGGTTTTTCACAAGTTAGATTGTCCCATGCAAGATTTAAATCTGCATATTCAAATTCTATCATTATTCGCACCAGCTATCATAACACGTGCTACCATAATAGTCCCCTTAGTCTGTTTACCCATTGTGTATGACACCATGCACTATGATGACTGCCATCTAAAGCACCACTATCAAAATGCCATGTATTGCCTGGGACTTTAAGGTCATAATGCATAGTAATACCTTGTAGTTGTAGAAGTTCTTGTTCAACTCCTGGAATATCTAAGTATATGTGTATTACAGGAATGTTTTTTAGTTTACATATATTATCTAAGTATACAACATTTTTTATAAATGTCAATAAAAAATGTTCTTGACCTTGAAGTAACTTTTGCCGAAATAATTCGTCACTGATATTTGCATTTACTAATACACTCGTACTATTGTTCCAATGAATAGATCTAAAAACATTGGGCCACTGTGCAATTACTGCTTGTGGTGTATGTTTTGTACACCACAGTGCTAAATTTTGAGACACAAAGTCTGAATTACTACTACCAAGGGCAATATTAATTACTTGTGTATTCAATTGTTTTTCTAGTTGACAAGGCCATATGTCTTGGTAATGCAAACCAACCCCTTCTGTATGACTGCATCCACTTACGACAATGTGTTCTTTAATTGTGTCATGTGTTCTATATCCATGACTGTTGTATACATAGTCTATACCATGTTCTCTTCTTGTTGTACCAGCACGTGCCAACTGTATTACACCGCCAGTAAAATATTGTTTTAAACTAAACATTATGCCAGTAGTTCAACACATTTTCGTAAGTATCGCAAGAGATATTTTCTAAGATTAAAAAACTTTTATCCAGTTCATCAGGATGATCAACAAATACAAATTGTGTATTTGGATTGTTTTTAATTACTGCACGTACTGCGGCTTCATAACTTTTTGCAAGAAACTTTTGTTTTGTGTTAGTTGCAATTATTTCTTTTAGATCAAATCCAAGACACAAAACAATTTCACTGTGACTGCAGAGATGCAAAGCTATTACATCTTCTTGACAAGGAAAATCATCTGGAAAATCTCCTTCAAAAACACGCACACCTTTTGGTCGATTGAGTTCTATAAATGATTTTTGAGGAATATAAAAATTACAAATACCATGAAATGCACGTTTTATTAGATCTTTTGATTTAGCATTATCTGCACAAAGTACATTGTTGGTGTTATAACTACGCCAAGTTTTCCAACTACCCCATGTAGTTCCAATAGACTCAAGAGTCTTTGCTTCAGCTGCTGAGTTGTTATAATTTTCGCTGATTACCCAGGACGCTTCCATTATGCTGATTTTAACTCATGCCATCTAAAAGCACCGAGACAAAGCCATGCAAAAGTTCCTCCTGGCACATACGCAGTATTAAACACAAGGTCGCCTTTTGCTCCACTATATCCTGGAGTTTCAGTGCCATGTGATATTCTGTTTCTACCAAGAATCAACTTGTTGATCCATGTAGTTCCGTCTTTGTCGATCTTTACTTGTTCTTTGTTGTTTGTAACTAACACAAGATCCTGTGCTTTGCTTGTTCCAACTTGTGCAGTATTAAGACTGCGTTTTCCTATATCAACAGTTATTTCGTTGTCCCAAATACTGAGAGCCGCAGTAGGAGAACTTGTATTGATACCAACACGGGTATTTTTTGCACTAAGAACAGTTCCCACTGAAAGATCGTTTAGCGTGCCAACTGACTCTAAACCACTGTGTTTTATTCCTAAACCAAGACTGTTTCCATTTACTAAGGGAGCACCATTTACCTCAACATTATCAATTGTGATTCCATTGCTAATATCTGCTTTTAGTGTATCGCTTACACTTTCTACAAAGCCTGATTTTAATTCATCAAGTGCCTGCTCTTTGATACTGGTTCCTAATTCTCTAAAAGCACGATTATCAGTTGATATTCTACCTTTTACTGATAAGTCTCCATCTATAACCAATGATCCATGTACTTTTCCATCACCGCCAATATCTGCTCCGCCACTTGTGCCAATTGTTTGTGAGTCAAGATGTCCTTTTACAAAAACTACACCATCATCAAATTCAATTTCTCTATGTAAATCGGTTGCTAGTAATTCTTTGTTACTGATTAATACATCACGTATTTTGTCAATGATATTTGCATCTTTGAATGATCGTGATAAACGTTCAGCAGTTTCTCTGCTTATTTGATTTTGAATTTTTTGAAGCCAGTCTTGATCTGCTAACAAACTTTCTACACTACCTGAAACCAATTTTTCTACTGCATGATCGACTGCCTGAGCAAGCAAAGTTGTATCTACCATGTCTTCGATATTAGGAACAAATCCTTTTTCAAATAAATTTTGCACACTGTCTTTTACAGTGTCTACTAGATCTGGTAAGGTTTGAATATTACTAAAACGTGCTGTAATACGTTTTTGCACAAAGTCTACGATTTTATTTTCTAGTTCATCAATCCAATCAGGACTGCTTATAGCCTGACTTACCTGTAATTCAACTTGACGTTTAACTTCCGTTTTGACTAATTTTTCAATTGCATCTTCTTTAAGCATGATGAGGCCTGCTTTCCCTCCAAGTATCAAGAGTTACACAATGATGTCCTCCACCAAGTGTTCGTGAATGTCTTAAGGTGTGAGGTATTACTGTAAAACCTTTTTTCTCTAGTGTTTTACTTAGCTCTATTTGTGCCGTATCCATTATAACTGTAGTAGGATTAACCACCAGCATGTTTAAGCCAATCCATTTGCTTGCATACGGATATTGGTAAAACACTTGAGCAGTTACATCTTCTACCCAAATTATTTCCCAATCTTTCATACATGGCGGTAGGTACCGTTTGCTTTTTACTCTTGGCTTGTTGCAGATTGCAAGTCCACTTCGTAGAGGAACTATTGTACTATCAATATGCACACCTGCATAAAAATTTACTTTTTCTATGTTTACGTTTGGATATTGTTCACACAACCATTCGTAGGCAGCTTGGTTGCCACTTTCGCTTTCTAGGAATACCCAATCGTCTCCCAGTCTACATATATTAGCAGCATCTAATACCATCCCTTGATACAATGGCATTTCCTTTATTTTGTTATCTTTAAGCATATCTCTATAACACAACTGTTCCATTTGTCTACATGGATACATCATGGCTGGATTAAGTATTTCTCTACCTGCAATTAGAAATCTATCACGTGGACAATAGTTGTACATTCCGCCTAATCCTTGAAAATCTAGAGCAGTGCTAGGTCGGTTGACTTTTACATCTTGTTTCTCAAGTATCTGTGCCAAGCCGTCAAGATCTTCGTTTGCTTCCTCGATTATCCAATCAGGAACAGGTCCGCTCGGAACAGGTGTTTCTTTCCAAAGAGTTTTTTCACTTTCATTTGCAAACACTGGATCCTCACTGGGCCAGTTTGCATGATCTGCTACACCAACATAGCATTCTTTAAGTTGGTCCCATTCGTTAAAACTTCTTATCTTCACTGAACCACTCCGGTTATTTGCAAGGTGTACCTAGGAGTTTTTCCAACGTTGGCTGCTAGATGTAGTGTATCATTTTTCCATACAATGTAATCACCTGCACGCCAGTTTGTAATCACAGTATTTTCACATTCACTTACATGGCCACTCTGCCAGTCTTCCATATAGATTATGGCTCTGTGAATATCACCTTGCCAATTATGTAGTTGTCGAAATCGTGAGTAGGTATCACTGTGCATTGGTAAACAACAACCTGGATTCATTCTGTACAGACTCCATGAAAAATTCTTCCATGTAAAATGATCTCTCAGTGAGTTCATCCATTTAGGTTCTGGTTGACGCATATCATACATATCACCTGTAAATTTAGTTTGTGTGTAACCAAGTTCACGCCATTCTTTCAAACTAATAGGATCGTTAAAAGGCTCATTTATGTAGGCAAGATCTTTGTACTGATCTTTCCAACTTGGGTCTATATGCCCTGTGTACCAGTTATCGTACTCTTGTATTTCCATAATGTATCACATCGTATTTGTTGGTTTTTGTAGGAAGTGTACGCCATGGATCTACAATAGTTGATCCATTAGGTATGTCGCAGTAGAAGTTGCTCATCACTGCAATATGACCTGTATAACCATATGTGATGTTTCTGTTGTGTGCATAAAGTATTATTGATGCTTCGTCAATTTTGTCAACACAATCTGTCTTGTCGTCGGCAAGTGGATCAACATAGGTAACAGTGTGACCGTGTTGTTTAACATAGTATCCAACCAATGTACTGTAACTTCCTATGCAAAATGGCACGTCTGGTTTATATGCTTTGCCGTGTATTACAATTGGCTTTCCGTCTGCATGCTCTATTAAAAAGTCTGCTAGGTTCTTTGCTTGTATCTCTCTTGCACCCATTATGGTATCAAACATATCATAACCAATGTTGTATTCCTGTGCCAACCAACGAAGTGCAATGTTATCTCTTGGATGGCATGCTCCTGCATCACCCATACCAGCAGTCATATACTTTGAACCCATAATACGCATTGTACTGTTTGCTAGAGCGTCTGTAACAACATCAACATTGATATTGCCTATCTTGATAGCAAAGTCTTGTATCATGTTAACAAGCCCTACTTTTGCACTGATAAATGTGTTGTAGAATATTTTTATTGCTTCACATTCATCCCAGGTTCCTGTAACATACCTTGGATTATTTTTCATTAATGGTTTGTAAAGATTGATAAGATCTTCCATTTCACTTGGATCGCCTGTTTCTGTTCCTATCATTACCATTTCAGGATTTGCAAAATCCCATTTTACACTGCCCATTGCAATTAAATATGGATTGTATAAAAATTGATGCTTGCTATCAAGCAAAGTATAAAAGTGTCGACGTGTTGTACCTGGTAATACAGTTGATATCAATACTACACGTTTTGGTTCGTCTGCATTTTCATTTACCATTTGAATTGCATCTTTTACTGCATCATGACCGAAGTCTTTTGGTTCCATATGCGAACTTGGTACACTGCCATCATAACCTTCTGCATGTGGTGTTTGTACTGCGATGAATATCCAATCACTGTTGTCTATCATTTCTTTCGGAGTAGAACAAACTTTTACACTGTCGCTAGTAGGTGGGTAAATATCATAACCATGCACAGTATATTTTTCAGCCATAACTTCGGCACAATCAAGTCCAAGTTTTCCGAGGCCTATAAATCCAATTTTCATATTAAAGGTAACCTTTCTAATGTCTGTTCCTACGTATAATTTATACAATTTTGTCGCCCAGGCCTTAGAAAATAGATATTTGATCAAATACTTTTATCCATGGGGAGAAAAAGGATTTGAAAACATAATTGACCATATTAGTGATAATATCAACGGAGATACATATCAAATTGTCTCTACACGGATAAACAATTTTTCTAAAACTAGAGACCCTAACGATGTTAGAGAACCTATACTACTATGTCATGATCAAGAACCATTGGATTTTAATGCATACAGTGAAACTATCATGGACAATCTTAACCAGTTGCCTGATAGCCTTAGGAAACGTATAGAACTTAAACAAAAAACAAAAACAATTGATCTAAATCTGCGATGGGTATGGCCCGAATACAACTTTGGTAAATGGACACTATTGCATAGCGAACTCAACAGTGTTGAAGTTGAAAAATATAATAATACTGGTTTATTTAGATGTGCTTACTGGTGGGCTCATGCTCCTATTGCAATTGATTGGTATAGATTTGCTTGTTATGATAACAGACTTCAACGACAATGTCAAGATATAAAGGCAAACTTTTTAATATATGCAAGAGAAACCACAGGTAAACGTGAATATAGGAAGCGATTTCTAGAACATTTACAAAATTTAGAAAACGTGCAAGTTGGTAGTTTTAAAGATTATACAGTAACCGGAGATAGCAGTGCAACTTATGATGCATATGATTTTGCACATACCAATTGTAGTATAGTTTTAGAAACTGTGTACGATCAACGTATTCATTTAACTGAAAAAACTCTGCGTCCAATAGCCTGTGGACATCCATTTATGCTACTCAACGGACCAGGTGCATTAGAAACTATACGCAGTTACGGTTTTAAAACATTTGATCCTTTCATAAACGAAAGTTACGACAAAGAACAGTTATCTAACAAACGTATGGATATGGTACTAAAGGAAATGCAGAGAATCAACAGTCTTTCAAACGAAGAACAAACAGATATATGGAAAGAATGCAATTCCATTGCTGAATATAACAAACAGTTATTCTTTAATAATAAATTTATTTCTAGTGTAAAAGCAGAACTACAAAAAAATGTCTTTGTATAGTCTTATATCCTTTTGTAAGTATGAATGAATATAGTTCTCATTAAGAGAAAACCATTTGTTATATTCAATGGTAAACTGTGTAGAGTATCTGCTGGTATTTTCCTGCATCCATTTAATGTCTATACCACTTAACTCACTTAGAATATGTCTAAGTTGTCGCATATCGCCTGTGCTAAAATAATGGTCAATTTTTATAGGTGCGTTTACAATAAACTCATGTTGAGGGACAAAATGCACCAACAGGTCAACCTGATTAGGTGTAAATTTGTCTGGCAGTTGCTTACCGAGAAACCAATTCCCAATATCTTCAACTGCAAACTTATACTGATATTTTGCACTTACACCATATGCAAATGCACTTTTGAGTCTTCCATATGGTTCACGTAGTATAGTAAATCTATAAGGAACTTCAATACTACCATCTCTGGTGTCCATTTGTGCGGCCCATGCAGCAATGGTTTGTGTAGCACATTTTGGAATGTTCACAAACAATAAATTGTCAACTCTTGGTTTGCTACAATGATATTTTGCTGTTGCGGTTTGATCTTTATTGTAGAATTTAAATTGTAAATTGTCA
>Ga0233444_10002822_pt1 | contig 17794 bp, 14 predicted proteins | sample SI_124_October20_6_FD_182792 | JGI IMG/M metagenome (GOLD analysis project Ga0233444, IMG submission 182792) | Seawater microbial communities from Saanich Inlet, British Columbia, Canada - SI_124_October2016_10_MG | ecosystem: Environmental > Aquatic > Marine > Inlet | place: Canada: British... | reverse complement strand
GGAATGTTCGAGTTCCTGAAAGAAGCTCGGGAGAGTGAGCCGGTTTTTTACAATGAAGAGCTGAGCTGCTGGGTTGTTACCAAAAAAAATGATATCCAGGCTATCTTCCGAGACCCGGACCGCTTTTCTGCCAGTAATTCGCAATCCCCGATTAACGCATTTTCATCAGAAGTTCAGCAAATCATGGTTGATGGTAACTATACCCGTGAGCCAACCCAGGCAAATACGGACCGACCCAAGCATACTCGGATTCGCAATATCTCCGGGCAGTTTCTGAACCAAAAGCGCTTTGCCCAGTATGAGTCGCAAGTCCGTGAACTTACTCGACAGCAGATCGCGACTCTGGAGGGAAAGAACGCCGTCGATTTGGTCGAGGCTGTGACTTACGAGCTTCCGGCAAAAGTGTTGTTTCTGTTAGTTGGTGTGCCACAGGAAGAATCTTACCGGGTCAAAAAGTGGTCAGATAACACCTTTAATATGACCTGGGGAAAGCCCACAGAAGAGGATTCGATTGATGGTGCCCGTGGGTTAGTGGAGTATTTTGATTTCTGTAAAAGTGTCGCCAACTCGCGTTTAAAGACAGGTTTAGAAAATGGCTTCGATGGCGATGACTATGTCAGTCATCTGTTGCGCACGCGCAATGGGGATGATGAAGTATTAAGTATTAATGAGGTGGCTAGCCTTATTCACGGTGTGCTTGCCGCCGGTCATGAGACCACCTCAAATGGCTCTGCGAGCTTGCTCTGGGCGCTGCTCAGCGACCGCGAACAGTGGCAAAAGCTAGTGAAAAACCCTGCACTTATTCCCAATGCCGTCGAGGAAGGGTTGCGCTATATGACCCCGTTCATCACCTGGCGTCGCTTGACTCTTACCGATGTTGAAATCGGTGGCGTCGCCATTCCCAAAGGGTCTGCCATTCTGATGTCACTGGTATCTGCGAATCATGATGAAGACTCCTTTGAGTGCCCGATGAAGTTTGATGTTGAGCGCAAGAATGCCCGACAGCATCTGGCCTTTGGCAACGGCATTCATTTTTGTATGGGCGCGCCACTGGCTCGCATGGAAATGAAAATTCTGCTAGAAGAGTTGACTCAGCGTTATCCGAACATGCGATTAGACGAGGAAGATACAATCCAGTGGCCGCTCAACATGGGCTTTCGAGGGCCTGTAAAACTGAAAGTAGACTTAGGAGAATAAATAATGATCAACGTTTGTTGGGTGTATCCAGACGGTACTGAGCACAACGCCTCTGTAGAAGAAGGTGTCAATCTGATGGAAGCGGCGGTTGCCAATGACATCGAATCCATTTACGGCGAATGTGGTGGCTCCATGGCCTGTGCAACCTGCCATGTTGAAGTTGACGAGACTAGCGGCGTCGCGGCGGGCCAACCCTTCGCCATGGAAAATGAGATGCTCGATATGGTCGAGTCCGGGCGGACACCAACCAGTCGTTTAAGCTGTCAGCTCGTTGCCTCCCAGGAGCTCGACGGTATCCGCATGAAAGTCACGTGGTAGCTGGTGGCAGACCCTCTGATAACAGGTGTAGCGGATGAGACGGTTGAAAGCATAATGAAAGAGGATGGGGAAGCTAATCATAAGGCTGTTGATGAGTTTGATGTTGTGATCGTCGGAGCAGGCCATGCTGGTGCGACGTTGGCAAATGCTCTTGTACGGAAAAAATTTACCGGCAGCGTCCTGTTGGTCACCGATGAAATATTTCAACCCTATCATCGACCTCCCCTCTCCAAGGAATACCTGAATACCGACAATATCAAGTCCAGACCGTTACTAACCGGAGGCGTCCTATCAAGTCCGAATGTCACTTTTATGCCAGGTTGCCGTATATCGGCGGGCGACCTACAAGAAGGTACCGTAACACTAACAAACGGAGCAGAGCTGGGCTTTAAAAAGCTTGTACTCGCGACCGGTGCGTCGCCGCGGAAGCTAACCATTGAGGGCGCTGATCTTGAAGGAATTCTCAGCCTAAAGACCTTGGTGGATGCAGACAAAATTCGTGACTCACTGTTGCAGACAAAAGATCTGGTACTCGTCGGTGGCGGGTTTATCAACCTCGAACTGGCCTGCAGTCTGGCCGGAGCCGGACGCAATATCACCGTTCTGGAACAGACTCCGCGACTTCTTCAACGCGCCGTTTCACCGGTCATGTCAGAATTTCTGAAGACCCAAGCTGAGAAGCTCGGTGTACGTATTTTACTCAATGAAGAAGTATCCCGCTTTGAAGGTGATGACAACCGTATCAGTCATGTTCTCACGGCTGCAGGGGAACGCTTTAAAGCCGGGTTAGCGGTAGTCGCTATAGGTTCAGTGCCTGATCCCAAACTCGCACAGGATCTTGGGCTGGAGAGCAGCAACGGCATCATCGTGAACGGGCAGCTGCAAGCCGCAACAAATGTTTACGCCGTTGGTGATTGTGCGTTTTTCCCTGACCCAACAACCGGTCATTCCTTGCGATTGGAATCTGTACAGAATGCAACCGATCAGGCCAGCTATGTTGCTGAAGAGTTGGTAGGCTCAGGCCAGGAGGTTTATCACAGAGTGTCCTGGTTCTGGTCAGTGCAGGGTGACAACCGCCTACAGATCGCCGGTCTCGCCAAGCCGGGCTCGAAACTGGTGGTCAGCGGTAATCCCGCTGATGGCAACTTTGCTGTTTATCACTACCTGGATAAGCTCCTGTGCGCGGTTGAAACCATAAACCGGCCGGGAGAGCACATGCTGGCTAGAAAAATGCTCAAAGACAATTTTTCACCTACTGAAGCCCAGGTAACGCAGGGTGTCGATGAGATTAAAGCAGCCCTTGCATCCTGGGAAGCAAACACAACAACACTATAGAACCACACACTAAATTAAGGCAAAAATCATGGCTGTCCAATATCTTAAACGCGGAAAACCAAACTCAGAACGTGCAGAAGATGATGCCAAGACCAAGGCGGTTGTGGAGGCAACCCTGAAAGATATTAGATTACGTGGCGACGCCGCGGTGCGTGAACTATCGGCGAAATTCGATAATTATACGCCACCCTCTTTTAAGCTTTCGGAGCAAGAGATTTCTGACTTGATAGCATCGCTGTCGGAGCGTGAGTTGGCCGACATCAAATTTGCCCAAGCGCAGGTTCGGAACTTTGCCCAAGCACAGCGTAACAGCATGCTAGATATTGAAATAGAAACCCTGCCGGGCGTTATCTTGGGTCACAAAAATATCCCAGTACAATCCGTTGGTTGCTATGTTCCCGGTGGCAAGTTTCCGATGGTTGCATCCGCCCATATGTCTGTAGCCACAGCCACGGTGGCTGGGGTGCCGCGGATCCTAGCCTGTACGCCGCCGTTTAAGGGCAAACCCAATGCGGCGGTTATTGCTGCCATGCATCTTGGTGGTGCACACGAGATCTATGTGATGGGCGGTATTCAGGCCGTTGGCGCAATGGCCATTGGAACTGAAACGATTAAACCCGTTCATATGCTTGTTGGCCCTGGCAACGCATTCGTCGCTGAGGCCAAACGGCAGCTGTTTGGTCGTGTTGGAATTGATTTGTTCGCCGGTCCTACTGAGACAATGGTGATAGCCGATGATACCGTCGACGGCGAACTCTGCGCCACAGACTTATTGGGACAGGCGGAACATGGTTACAACAGCCCCGCGGTATTGCTGACCAACTCGCGCAAACTTGCCGATGATACGTTGCGCGAAATTGATCGCTTGCTGAAAATTTTACCCACGGCAGACACTGCGGCCGTCAGCTGGGCTGATTACGGCGAAGTGATCTTATGTGATACCTATGAGGAGATGTTGACCGTCGCAAACGATATGGCATCGGAACACGTCCAAGTCATGACCACCCGTGATGATTGGTTCCTTGAACACATGACCTGTTACGGCGCGCTTTTTCTTGGTCCAAGGACTAACGTTTCCAACGGCGACAAGGTGATTGGAACAAACCATACATTGCCCACTAAAAAAGCCGGACGTTATACAGGAGGCTTATGGGTGGGTAAGTTTTTGAAGACCCATTCCTACCAAAAAATCATGACCGACGAGGCCGCAACCTTGGTTGGACAATACGGTAGCCGTTTATGCATGCTCGAAGGATTTGTCGGTCATGCAGAGCAGTGCAATATGCGTGTGCGTCGCTACGGCGGAATTGATGTGCCATACGGAACAGGCGCCCCTTATCGCGCTGTTACTGAATAGATGAATCTAGCAATAAAAAACCGTGCAACGATCGCAACCGCCTTTGGCCGTTTGCGATCGTTTAACAAAGCCGGGAAGAGATTCCCCGCGCATTTTTTTGTTGGAGCTACATTATGATATTGCCCTCTACCCCATCTTTCTCCCTACATGGCAAGCGCGCCTTAGTGACCGGTGCATCCTCTGGGATCGGTCAAGCCTGTGCCGTGGCTATGGCTGAGGCAGGTGCATTTGTTGTCTGTGCTGCGCGCAGTGCAGACCGTTTGAATCAAACCGTTGATGCAATAACAGCAAAGGGATTAGACGCACAGGCATTAACCCTAGATCAAACGGATCTTGGTGCATTGAAAACTGCGCTGCAGCAGCCATTTGATATCGTCATAAATTCCGCAGGAATGGCGCGGCAAAAGCCGGCTCTTGAAACCTCAGCAGAGGACTTTGACAGTGTCATGGACGTTAATCTGCGGTCAGCCTATTTCTTGTCAATTTACGCCGCACAGTTAATGAAAGCGGCTAAGATCGATGGATCAATCATTCATATTTCATCACAAATGGGCCACATTGGCGGCACTCATCGCAGCGTTTATTGCGCATCCAAGCATGCCCTGGAAGGCATGGTCAAAAGTATGGCTATTGAATGGGGTCCATTGGGTATCCGCATCAATACCATCTGCCCGACCTTTATTCGTACACCCCTGTCTCAAGCCACATTAGATAATCCCGAAGGTTTGAAATGGATCCAAGACAAGATCAAGCTTAGCCGTGTGGGCGAGGTGGAAGACATAATGGGTGCGGCCCTCTATTTGGCATCGGATGCATCATCTCTGGTCACCGGCACCCACATACTTGTGGACGGAGGCTGGACTGCAGGCTAATACCCTTGCCTATAGCGTAGTTCTGATCCACTAACCAACGCTACAACTATGTAGGACAAGATAGTAACACTCTTATTGTTTTCTCTTTGATCTATTAAGTACAATAAAAAAGATCCTAAAAATGAACGTTGAACCAATGCCAGAAACCACTAGCCCAGTTGTAACACCAGAGAGACCCAGCCCTGTTTATGCTTGGTATATGACTCTGTTGCTTATGCTGCTTTATATGTTTTCATTTCTTGATCGCACGGTCATTGTCCTTTTGATAGAACCTATCAAGCGCGACCTATTATTGAACGACACACAAATCAGCCTTTTATATGGTTTGGCATTTGCCGTTTTTTACACTTTTCTGGGCATCCCAATTGCGCGCCTAGCTGACAGTAAAAGCCGGCGTTCAATTATTGCGGTGGGCGTTCTTTTTTGGAGTGCAATGACAGTGGCCTGTGGTTTGGCGAAAAACTTTGGCCATTTATTTGCCGCAAGAATTGGTGTTGGGGCTGGCGAGGCAGCACTGTCACCTGCTGCATACTCACTTATTTCTGATTCTTTTCCTGAGGAAAAGCGCGCCAAAGCCATGAGCGTATACACCATGGGGATCTATCTAGGTGTGGGTGTAGCCATGTTGCTGGGCGGACAGGTAATCGAGTTTTTTGACAATGTAGGCACAGTCACCCTCCCATGGGTAGGCGAATTACGCGGTTGGCAATTAACATTTATCGCCGTAGGCTCCCCAGGCCTGCTGTTCTTCTTTTTGGTCATGGCACTGCGTGAGCCTGCTAGGCAAGGACTAGTGTCAGGTGCGCCAAAAACCATACCCATGGGCGAGGCTATGCATTGGTTTAGACAACGCAAGGGTTTTTACCTGAGTTTTTATCTAGCGATGGCCTTTGGCGCGCTCTACTCTTATTCACTGACGGCATGGACACCGTCGTTCTTTATTCGAACCTACGGCTGGGATACGCTCCAAGTGAGCAAATATTATGGCACTGTGGTTTTGATATTCGCCCCAGCCGGGATAATTTCTGGCGGCCTAATAGCCAGTGCTAGGGCGAGTCGCGGTGATGGTTTAGCCCATGTTCGCATAACTGTGATCGCTTTTGCGGCACTGCTGATCCCTGCCGCCACCGTGACTCTGGTAGACAACCCATGGGTATCCCTGGGACTTGTCGCGGTGATTAAATTTATCCATGGTTTGCCTCTAGGGATTGCCATGGCGGTAGTTCATGACATTACCCCTAACCGTCTGCGGGCACAGGCAGCAGCCCTTTATCTATTTGCTCTCAACATTCTAGGATTAGGCGTAGGGCCAACGCTTGTGGCGGTGTTAACCGATTATGTTTTTCGTGATCCAGCAGACTTGCGTTATTCAATGGCCATTGTCGGTATTTTCGCCTGCACCATCGGTCTGTTATTGTCGATTTACGCAATGCGACAACTGCGTACTCTCAAGCAGAAACCCACCGAACTAACTAGTCCTTAAGCAAGAGACATATAACATGCCCTTACATCCGCAAGCCAAAGCATTCCTTGATATTATTAACGCCTCAGACAGAACCCCTATGCGCGCTTTAGGGGCAGAGAAAGCACGGGAAGCCTATGCTGCAAGGCCGAAATATTTCGCGTCCCAGTGGGTCGATGTCTTTTCAGTAGAAAACCGCGTTGTTGAACAAAACAACTTATCGATTCCAATACGTATTTACTCGCCTAAGCAGTCACAGGCACTCTTACCTGTATGTATTTTTTATCACGGTGGGGGAATGGTAATTGGCACCCTAGACGGCTACGACACATTGTGTAGGCAAATCTGTGTGCAGTCTGACTGTATCATCGTATCGGTGGATTACCGTCTAGCGCCAGAGCATAAATTTCCAGCGGCAATAGATGATGCCTATACCGCTTTGTTGTGGGTGCTACAGCAAGCTGAAACTTTTGGTGGGGATAAAAATAATATCGCTATCAGTGGCGACAGTGCTGGAGGAAGTTTAGCTGCCGTGGTCACAATACTGGCAAGAGACCAGGGCATATCCAATATCAAATGCCAAGTGTTGATCTACCCAGCCACAGCATCTCATGCGGATTCTTCGTCGCACCTTGCCTTTGCAAAAGGCTATTTTTTGGAGCGAGATACAGTGCTTTGGTTTCATGAAAGCTACATTGTCTCAGACAAAAATCGCGAAGACTTTCGTTACGCTCCGCTTATAGCAAAAGAGCTGACGCACTTACCACCAACATTAATTATAGTTGCAGGCTACGATACATTAAGAGATGAGGGCGTGGCCTACGCCAACCGCCTGACGGCCAGTGGTATTGATGTCAGCCTGCAAGAATATCCAGGAATGTTCCATCCATTTGTATCCTTAGCAGGTGTGCTTGATGAGGGTAAAGAAGCTATTTCAGCGGTTGCCAAAACATTACGAAAATTCACCCAAAAGTAAAGTTTAGCTGATGCGGCATCGGGCCTTAGTCCAGTAATCCTCGGTGCGATTCGTGACGCGACTGGCTCTTATACCGCATCTTTGTTCACAGCGGCAGCCTTTATGATCGTATCGGCTACTTTGTTCGCAAAACTCCCAAAATTTGACCAATAGAAAACTAATAGCTGTATCACTCTCTGAGAAAGTGTATTCAATTGAAAGCTAGATAAAGAAAAACCCCTTGGATAACAAGGGGCTATCTTTTTTTGGTGGAGGCGGCGGGAACTGCACATATACTGCAAGCTACTGATTAATATAGGTTTAATCCGTTTAAAAATCCGCTCTTGTTACATCCTTTGTTACATTGAATATAACTTTCGTTTGCAGAAAATGCGCTTAATAATTAATCGTAATGAGGTCCCAAGAGGCTTTAGCATTGAAGCGCAGAGGTATAACGCTAGTTCCAATGCCTGAACTCACAAAGACCTGTCGTTGTTCGTCTTTGTATAGTCCGCAATGGGCTCCTTTTGGCGCCTGAGTAGGCACGTACAAAGGCCCGAGAAAAGGCATAGATATTTGACCGCAGTGGGTATGGCCCGCTAATACAAGCCCTTCTACCTTAGGTTTGAATGCTCCGGCGGGGTCATGCGTTACTGGCAAGCCCCTAGTATCGTAGATACTAGGGGCTTGCCACATATTTACCCGTCACCAAGCTCTACTCATAAGAAAGTTCTCTGACCTTGCCGTGGAAAATTTTGTAGACAAATATTGTGTAGCCAATAATTGCCGGCAAGGTTACCGCCACTCCATAAAAAATCATTTCGAGAGATTCAGTAGCTGCAGCAGCTTCCCATATTGTCAGACGATCTATAACAATATAGGGGAACAGACTATAGGCTAGGCCCAGAGAGGCCATCAGACAGATAATCACCAAGCCAGCGAACAGAGTCCAGGCGTAGCCTCTGTTCAATATATCCGGCCTGCGCAAGACCCACAGCAAGCCGCCATAAATCAGTATGCAGCTAAGCGGAATAGGGAGCAGGCCTAGAGCATTGGGCATGGTAAACCACTTTGCTGCGATACTCGCGCTGACTATCGGGGTGGCTATCGACACTAACAGCAACCCCAGTCCCATGGGTCCTATAGCTAGCCTTGCCCATCGCAGCGCCTTGTTAAACAGTTCGTCTTCAGTTTTCATCATCAACCATGCAGCCCCTAGCAGTACATACAGTGAGGGCAAGGTGACTGATATCAGCGCAGAGAATAAAACACTGGTAAGGTTGCCCTGAAGTCCGGTGATATAGGAACCTAGCATCCAGCCTTGGGAGACGGACGCGATAACAGAGCCGGCAAAGAAAATTTTATTCCAGCGCTCTTTCTTGGCATCCCCAGCTTTCACTCTAAAATCAAAGGCCACACCACGCAAAATCAAACCCAGTAGCATAATGGTGATGGGGATATACATTGAGGTAAGTATTACTCCATGAGCCGCAGGAAAGGCGATGAGTAACACACCAACACCTAGCACTATCCAGGTTTCATTGGCATCCCAAAATGGTCCTATCGAGGCAATCATCAGATCTTTTTGCTGATCATCCGCGAAGGGTAATAACATACCCACACCGAGATCATAGCCATCCAAAATCACATAAATTAATAGCGCCAGCCCCATGATCAGCATAAAAGCTATAGGTAAAAACTGTTCCATGGTACCCCCTATGAACGACCCTGATTATTAAGATGATATTCATGCATCACTACGCCAGAGCGCGGCGGTTTTGAAGACAGATGAGCCAGCGCGCCTATATAAGAGATTAGCAAAAACACGTAGAGCGTCAAATAGCCAATCAGTGTACCCAGCAAAACCTCAGGAGGATGTTCTGCAACTACGTCTCTGCTGCGCAGCAATCCGTAGACGACCCACGGCTGGCGACCAATCTCAGTAACATACCAACCCGCGAGTACGGCAACCCATCCTGAAAAGGCCATCGGCGCCAGCAGCCTTAAATAGATTTTGCTGAATGTGCTGTTGCGCCAGAGTTTCCAACATCCATACCAGCTCATAATAAGCATTAGCATTCCCACGCCTACCATGACCCTAAATGACCAAAACACCGCCGCCACAGGTGGGTGCTCTCCCTCAAACTGATCAAGTCCGGGCAACTCACCCTCGGCGTCATGCACCAGCACTAGGCTGGCCAACTTAGGGATTTTAATTGCATAATCCGTCGTCTTGGTCTCTTCATTAGGCATACCCAGAAGGGTGAATGGCACACCGCTGCCTGTTTCCCAAATAGCTTCTACTGCAGCAATTTTGGCCGGCTGGTGCTCAAGACTATTGAGCCCATGAAGGTCACCGACCAATATCTGGGTTGGAGTAAATACTGCGGCAGCAATCAAACTGGTACGCAGCAATAGCCAGGTGCTAGGCCCATCTTTGCATTTGAGTATTCGCCAGGCACTGATGCCAGCTATCATGAAAGCACTGGTCAGCAGGCTGGCCAACAGCATATGAGTCATACGATAAGGAAAAGAAGGGTTAAATATAATCTGCCACCAGTCTGTAGCATAGAAAATACCATCACGAATTTCATAGCCGGCTGGCGTTTGCATCCAGGAGTTTAAACTCAAGATCCAGAACGCCGAGAACGTTGTTCCCACGGCCACGAGAACTGTTGATATCAAATGTACTCGCTCAGACACCCTGTCTTTACCAAATAGCATAATGCCCAAAAATGAGGCTTCCATAAAGAATGCGGTCAACACCTCATAGCCCAGTAGGGGCCCGGCAATATTGCCGACCTTTGCCATAAATCCAGGCCAATTGGTACCAAACTGAAAACTCATTGTGATACCGGATACCACACCCAGAGCAAAGGTTAAGGCAAAAATTTTCACCCAGGAAAAATAGGCATATTCCCACGACTTGTCGTTGGTGCGTAGATACTGAATTCGAAAATAAACTAAAAACCAACCGAGTCCAATCGTGACGCTAGGAAAAAGAATATGGAAACTGATGTTAGCGGCAAACTGAATTCGTGATAAAACAAATGGATCAAACTCCATTATCTGTATAGCTCCCGTAAAAAAATGCTAATTATTAGAAATAGCCTTTAGATGCTGAAATGCATCAAATTGGGTTAAATAAATACGTCCGCTCAACTGTTTGGCCAAGCCGGAATGACGCAAAACATCCATAACTGGCCCCTTAACCTCTGACAGGTTCAGGCTAATACCCTGCTCTGTCAGTCGCTCGTTAACCCGTTCAAGCATCTCATGGGCACTGTAATCGATTTCATTTATCGCCGAGCAAATCAGCACCACATGAGCAACTTGATCATCCACGTAAACCTTCTGATAAATAAGACTCTCCAGCACTGATGCGTTGGCAAAAAACAGACTTTCGTCGACACGTAAATTTAGAACTGATGGCTCTGTGGTAACTTGATAACGCTGAATATTTCGAAAGTGCTGAGTTCCCTCCACCATTCCCACTTCAGCCACATGGGGCACTGATGTGCGATACAGGTAGAGTAAAATTGACACGATAACGCCACAGAGGACACCTAATCCTACCCCAAATAGTAGCGTACCTACTAATGTGATAGCCACGGCACGAAAATCATTCGCCGAGAAGCGCCTGGTTTTTCCCAATATTGAAAAGTCGACAACGGTTAATACGGCAACAATAATTGTGGCTGCCAATGTAACCTTGGGCAGGAAATATAATACGGGAGTCAAAAGCATCGCTGCCACTGCTATACCCACCGCAGCAAAAATGCTGGCTGCCTGAGTTTTAGCGCCAGCATCAAAGTTCACTACAGTTCTGGAAATGCCACCGGTGACGGGAAAGCCTGCGGAAAATGCAGAGGCAATATTGGCAGACCCCAGAGCTATCAGTTCCTGGTTTGGGTCTATATTTTCCCGGCGTTTTGCCGCCAGAGTTTTGCCCACGGATACAGACTCTACATAGCCAATAATGGCGATACTCAAAGCAGGCAACCAGAGCTGCTGAAATAGCGTAGAGGAAAGCTGGGGCCAGGCCAGAGTAGGCAGACCACTTGGAATACGGCCAACAACGGCAACTCCGGCTCGTTCAAGGTCGAACATCCAGGCTAGCAACAATGTAGTGATCACCGCTAATACGGGCGCCGCCTTTGCCACAAGCTGGGCATCGCTATTTGTCATGCCCATACGCTTAAAAATAGGCGCCACACCGGTTCTCGCCCAGAACAGGAAGGTTAGTACCGCAACCCCAAGCAGGGCTGTGTCCACCTGGATGCTGTCACTGCTGTCTAATAGGGATAGGACGATAGTCGGCAAGGTGTCTCCGGCACCAGAGATACCCAGTAGATGCCTTAGCTGACTCAGTGCGATAATAATCCCCGAGCCAGTAATAAAGCCTGAAACTACTGTGTGAGATAAAAAGTTGGCCACAAAGCCCAACTTGAAAAGACCCATAATCAGGAGAAATAGTCCTGACAAAAATGCCAGAGCAATGGCAGCGCTCAAATAATCCGCACTGCCTTGGGCGACAATATTACTGAGGCTGACCATAGTCATTAACGACACAACAGCGACCGGGCCAACCGACAATGTGCGACTGCTACCAAATAGACTATATGCAATTAGAGGCAGGATACTGGCATAGAGTCCAACCTCAGCTGGCACGCCGGCCAGCAGTGCATAGGCCAATGACTGGGGAATCAACATCATGGTTACCACGAGTCCGGCGACCATATCCGCTTTTAGGTCATCCCCGCTGTAACTGCGCATCCACTTCAACGCAGGCAGGTAATCGCTAGATTTGTCCATTTAGGCTTTTTCCTCAGGACAGTGGGTCATCCACTCTCGGCCCTTTAGCATCAAATGCCAATAAACAAAGGGAAGAGCCAGACTTTTGAGCCACCAGGCTAGTTTAGTTGGCTTGGTTCCGGCATTGATCCAACTGGGGAAGCTAGGGGCTACACGGCCGCCATAGCAAAACTCGGCCAAGATAATCTTGCCGCGCTCTACCGTCAGTGGACACGAGCCATAGCCATCATATTTTGCAGATGGTGCCTGACCTGCTTGAACAGAGATGATATTTTTAGCCACCACTGGTACCTGCTTGCGCACCGCGGCCATCGTCTTGGCATTGGTAGTATTCATCACATCGCCAAGGCCCCAGATATTTGCATATTCTGTGTGACAAAGACTGCGGGGATCCACCGCCAACCAGCCACCCTGATCGGCCAGACCACTGTCGGCTATAAATGCAGGGGCCTGCTGCACTGGGCAGACGTGCAACATATCGAAGTCTTTACATATCTGCGATTTATTCCCCTCAGCATCAGTAACATCAAACCAGGCCTTACGCTGGTTGCCATCAACTTTCACCAGATTGTGGTTGTAGCTCGGGCTAACGCCATATTTATCCATATAGGACTGCAGCGCACCAACATAGGCAGGGACACCAAACAGCACACCGCCAGCATTGCAAAAGTCTATATCGATATTGTCTAGGCACTTGGTTTTCAGCCAGTGGTCTGCGGAAAGATATAGAGCCTTTTGCGGGGCGCCCGCGCACTTAATAGGCATAGGCGGCTGAGTGAAAACCGCTTTACCACGCTGGGTTTTTTGCACCAGTTCCCAGGTGTAGGGGGCCAAGTCAAAGCGATAGTTTGAGGTTACGCCATTTTTACCCAACGTCTCTTCAAGACCTTCTATAGCGGCCCAGTTAATCGTTAATCCAGGAGCGACCACCAGCTGCTCATAGTGCAGCTGAGTACCATCTTGCAAAACCACAGTATTGATATCGGGCTTAACTTTTGTAACCATCTGTTGTAGCAAGCTAACACGCTTATCCACCAATTTACTGGTGTCACGCTCAGTGGACTTAGCCTTAAATACACCGCCACCGACCATGGTCCATCCGGGCTGATAATAATGCTTAATAGAAGGGTCAATTAGTGCAATACGAAGCTTGCTGTCTCTCTTTAGCAGACTAGCTGATACGGCTATGCCGCCAGCGCCAGCACCTATAACGACAATGTCAAAATGCTGCGTCGCCTTGCCTGTGCTTTGCCCTGCAGAGAGCTTTTTATCAAGCTGTTCCGAAGAGATGCTGTTCCATAACTGCAAAGAGCGAGTACCAGTGCGGCAATAGGCATGAGTTTTTAAATTTCTCGCCATCAGCTTGCGGAAACGAGCTGTAATATCATCCGTGAGCCCACCTGCAATGAAGGGCATATGGATCAACTCTATATTTTTGACCGCTGCCGCCTTGGCAATACTATTTGCACTGGGTTGTTCCGCTGCTTCGCCATCCGGTCGGTTACAAATAATAAGCTGCACGCCCTGCTCAGCGAGCTGAGTAATATCTTCAATACGAATTTGATCAGAAACCGAAAAGGTCTCACTGACTGTTATTATTTTCACTGGTTGCCCTTTTTTGTAATTTTTATGATTTTTACAGCCTATTAATGGGAAGTTTCAAACAGACCGCACCGTTGTCTTGAGCCTGAGGGAAATGGCCAGCACGCATATTTACCTGAATAGCTGGGATCATGAGTCGAGGAACGCCAAGACCGCTATCCCGCTTTTCACGCAGAGCGACAAACTGGTCTTCTGTAGCGTTGTTTCCTAAATGCACATTGTGCTGCTGTTCGGCGACTGTAGTTTGGTACTCGACTTCGCGGCCCTCGGCACCATAGTCATGGCATAGATAGAGCTTGGTATCTGGAGATAAATTTAAAATTTTCTGGGCAGACTGATACAGCACTTGAGCACTGCCGCCGGGGAAGTCTGCTCGCGCAGTACCACTGTCGGGCATAAAGATAGTGTCCCCAACAAAGGCCGACTTGCCAATCACATGCACCATACAGGCGGGTGTATGACCCGGAGTATGAATCGCAGTAGCCTCTAGGTTACCTATGGCATAGGTTTCGCCGTCTTTAAAAAGGTGGTCAAACTGGCTGGCATCGCGCTGGAAGTCAGTACCCTCATTGAAGATTTTTCCGAAGGTTTCCTGGACAGTGACAATATGCTCACCAATCGCCAACTTGCCGCCCAAGTACTTCTGCAAGTAGGGTCCAGCAGACAGATGGTCTGCATGGACATGGGTTTCAATATGCCATTCAACTTGCAGGTTGCGCTCCTGAATATATTTGATAATGGCATCAGCGATGCTATGGCTGATGGTGGCAGATGGATAGTCGAAGTTGAGCACTGAATCGATTACCGCACAGACTTGAGATTGCGGATCTCTGACTACATAAGAAAAGGTGTTGCTGTCCTGATCAAAAAAAACCGCAACGTGCGCCTCAACAGCTGAGCTGTTATCAGCTGCAATAACGGCTCTTTGCAAATTGTTCACAAACCCTCCATTAATATCTAATTGACATTCCACTCTGGTTACCGGTCTTGGCCTGATGAAGCTTTACTCTCCCAGCTATTAGCTAATAGCACTTAGCGTGCCAACTTCGTTTGTTGCTAATCTACTGGCCTTCAGGCAGGTTTATCTTGACCCTGAGCCAATCCATTGCCAAAATTGGCAAAATAATTACTATTTTTGGCAATTATATGAATATCATCCAGTCTGATGGAGGATCTCAGAGCACACTAAGCGCTATGCTCGAGGGCTATGACTGCCCTGCGATACTGGTCTCTGCCAATTATGAAATCCTCGCTTACAACTCTGAATACCGCGAAGCCTTTGGGGCGCTAGAACTAGACCAACGGCCCAACTGCTACAACGTCTCGCACGGCTACAATGTCCCCTGCGACCAAGCGGGAGAATCCTGCCCTCTCAGCGCAGCTCTGGTATCACAGCGCAAAGAGCGGGTTTTGCATATTCATCAAACTCCTCACGGCAAAGAGCACGTAGATGTCGAGATGCTGCCTATCTTTGACGACCAACGGCAATTGTTATTCTTTGTTGAGCTTTTGCGACCTGTTCCTCTCGCCAGCGGGAATGTCGCCGACCAACAAATGATTGGTACAAGCCAAGCGTTTTTAAAGATGTTGGAAGTGATTAGCCGCGTGGGGCAGAGCGATGTATCTGTGGTGCTTAGAGGAGAATCTGGCACAGGCAAGGAGTTGGCGGCCAGAGCTATTCATATGGCCAGCACTCGCAGTGACAACCCTATGGTTACTCTGGAGTGCTCTGGACTTACCGACTCTCTGTTCGAAAGCGAACTATTCGGCCATGTGAAGGGCGCATTTACAGGCGCACAATTTAACAAGCCCGGACTTATAGAGCAGGCCAACGGTGGCACATTATTTTTAGATGAAGTGGCCGATATCCCACTGCCTATGCAAGTCAAATTATTGCGACTACTAGAGACCGGCACCTACAGGCCAGTGGGCAGTTCCGAAATTAAAAATAGCAACTTTCGACTGATCTGCGCCTCTCATAAAAACCTCGCACAGATGGTAGATCAGGCCAGTTTCCGTCAGGATTTATTTTATCGGATCAATGTATTTCCTGTTCACCTGCCTTCTCTGGCCGAGCGCCGTGATGATATTCCAGCTATCGCCAAGTCGCTTATCCATCGCATCTCGCCAGATCAAACCTGGCAGCTTACTCAGTCTGCAGTGGAGCGTCTTAGCAGCTGGCATTACAAAGGCAATATTCGCGAATTGCGTAATGTCCTGGCTCGCGCCACTGTACTGGCAGAGACCCACGTTATAGATCTGAATGTAATTAATAAATGTTTTGATACTGATCACCAAGCCAGCGAAAATATTGCACGGGATAAAGTGGATCTAAAAACTGCTGAGCTGGCCTATTTGCAGAATCTAATGACTACTTATGGTGATAAGGAAAAAGCAGCTCAGGTAGCTGGCATTAGCGTGCGATCGCTATATCGAAAGTTAAATCAGAGAGATATCAAGCGGCTTTAGATCGCTATCTGTAGGTCAAATTTTTGCAGAAATTTTTCGAAATTTACTTACCGCTCAATATATCTCCCCCTCTCGAATATACAGCACCCCCAACCCCGGATCGTAGTCATGGAACCTTGTTTTCGAATTTAGCTATGGAACCTTATGGAACGAGCAGGGTACGCGGACCGCGAATCACGGTTCATGGCTCACGATGCTGTGGCTCGCCGCCTGTGACAGGCTGTGCGCACTTGTGCACACCTGTGCACCTTTCGTGCACGAAACCTGCACAGCGTAAGTAATTGATATACATGTCTTTTATTCAATCTGTGCGCGTTGTGCGCGTTGTGCACCCTTTTTCAAGTTCGTTTAAACATGTAAGTGTTTTTTCGATTTTTAGTTCTAAATTGAACTTTAATCTAAAAAAAGGTGCACAGTGCGCACAGATCGCTCTAGACCACGCCACTGTTGACTTTCAGCGGTTTCAAAAGGTGCACAGATATGCGCACAGACCCTGCACAGACCCCCTGTTAAGCGCACAGATTCCAAAACCACGCTCACTATGTTCACTAACCGCGGACCACGAGCAACGAATCACGAACCAAGCCTATCGACTCGCGTTACACGCTCATCGGTCGGTTTTTCTTATGAATTAGGCAACATTACCATCGGCTGCCTGCCTCAATGAAATCAAGAATGCTTGGATATCATCCTCAAACCAACCAACACTCCGTTCACCGAGACTAACCCTGGACGGGAATCGCCCTTCTTTTTCAAATCGGTAAATCGTGGTCTTTGAAAGACCCGTTACTGCCTTTACTTCACTTAACCGCATTATTCTTAAAGCCATATCATTGCCCTGTTACTGCGGAGCTTCTTGCTCCCTAATTGAAAGTGCGCCAGCAGATAAGTCTGTGGTGCATGATTGGCTAACTCGTTTAGACCACCAGTCCATCATATCCCTGCGCCGCTCAACATACTCAGCGCGGTTATATGCGGCTCTTACAGTGTTTTTGTCAGTATGTGCTAATGCTGACTCAATAATGTCTGGTGCAAAGCCGTGTTCATTTAAAATTGTACTCGCCAAAGATCTCATTCCATGTGAGACCAACTGGCCCTCGTAGCCCATTCGCTTTAAAGCCATATTGGCCGTTTGAGAATTCATGCTCTCCAGAGCTTTTACCTCAGAGGGGAAGATAAACTGACTATGGCTACTTATCACTCGCATCTCTTCGAGGATCTCTATCATCTCTGAAGAGAGCGGTACTATATGCTGGCGCTTCTTTTTCATTCGTGATGCAGGGATGGTCCAAAGCTTTGCATCAAAATCAATTTCAGCCCACTCAGCTGCTGCCGCTTCGCTTGGCCTAACCATAGTGTGTAGCTGCCACAGCAGCAAATTACGGGTCGTCAAACGAATTGAGGCGCCATAG
>Ga0233444_10002818_pt1 | contig 17801 bp, 8 predicted proteins | sample SI_124_October20_6_FD_182792 | JGI IMG/M metagenome (GOLD analysis project Ga0233444, IMG submission 182792) | Seawater microbial communities from Saanich Inlet, British Columbia, Canada - SI_124_October2016_10_MG | ecosystem: Environmental > Aquatic > Marine > Inlet | place: Canada: British... | reverse complement strand
CTTGAGGAGAACAAGACCAGTTTTGGCCCATGCCAAAGTTTTATTTTTCAGTTGATATTGATGATTTAACTGATCTTCCTTTTCAAGAAGTATCGGGTCTTGAAGTTGAAGCCGACAATATTTCATATCGTCATGGCAACGACCCTAGCTTTGGTACTATTCAAATGCCTGGGATTAAAAAATCGGGGAATCTTATCCTCAAAAAAGGGGTTTTTTCCAATGAGACACTTTTCAATTCGCTCATTTCAAAAATACGTTTGAATACCTACAAGAGAATGACGGTAGTCATACGGTTAATGGATGAGACGACGGAACCTCGAATGACCTGGGAAATAAACAATGCATTCCCCTTAAAATACACTTCAACAGAAATGAATTCTGAATCTTCAGAAGCTGCAATTGAAAGTATTGAATTTTCACACCAAGGAATTTCCCAACTGTAAAGTTCACTTTAAGTATTGATCACAAACAACTCGATTGTGATAGTTATTCATTATATTTACTTGTAAATAAATTATTATGTTCGCATCACCCGAGAATAGAGCTAAAAAAGAAGCTAAAAAATCAGTTTCCACCCAAGAGGCTTCGGCTCATAACCAAGTTGGAATAGCCAATAATAAAAGTGTAGAAAAATTAAATTCGCTTCAGGAAAAGTCCAACAATTTAGTTGAAAAAAGCGGTTTACATTCTCTTCAACAAAAAGCAAATAAAAATAATACGGGACTCCCTGATAATTTAAAATTTGGGGTTGAATCTCTTTCAGGTATGTCAATGGATGATGTGAAAGTACATTATAATTCATCTTCGCCAGACAAACTCAATGCGAGTGCTTACGCCGAAGGATCAAATATATATGTTGGGAAAGGCCAAGAAAAACATTTAGCCCATGAAGCATGGCATGTAGTGCAGCAGAAACAAAACAGGGTTTCATCAAACTTCAACCACAATGGTGTTGCCATAAATAACAGCGGAAACCTAGAAAATGAAGCCACAATGATGGGGGATAAAGCGAAGTCTTTAAATTCATCAATGAATTCAAACACACCGCAATCATTAAATCAAACTGCTTCAGCAAATACGCCCGTACCTCAATTAATGTTTAAAGGCTTGGGTAAAAAAGCGAGTGATTATGCAGAATCTGAAAAAGAAAAAAAAAATAAAGGTTTTCTTAAAACAGCAGCAGGTGGTGTTTTAGGAACAGCAGGAAGCGCTATTGGTGGAATTGGAGGAGGCCTTTTTGGGATAGGTCATGGTATAAAAGAAAAAATGAAAGGTGGTAGTTTCTCTGACACGGTAAAAAATGACGCCATGAAGGGATATCAAGGCGGAAAAGATACTGGAGAACTTATGGGATCTGGAATTATAGATGGCACCAAGACTATTGCAGGGGGTGCTTTAGGAGCGGCCACAGGGGCTGTTGGAGCGTTAGGAGGAGCTGCTTATGGGGCTGCCACCTCGGAAGAAGGAATTCTCGCTGGTGCAAGTAAAGGTTTCATGAGTGGTGGTGAAGCTGGATTCAACTTAGGTAATAATGCAGCGCAAAGTGCTATAGAAATTGCAGAAGAAATACCGGGCTTAGGCGTTGACATAGCTAGGGGGACATTAGGAGCTGGTGTTGGAGCCGTTGGAGCATTAGGAGGTGCTGCTTATGGTGCTGCTACCTCGGAAGATGGGGTGTTAGCAGGGGCAAGTCAAGGTTTTATGAGTGGTGGTGAGGCTGGATTCAACCTAGGTGCAAATTCAAAAGCTTCAGAAATAGTCACTTCAGGCGTCATTAAACAAGGAGCAAAAATGTTAGATCCCACTGGAATGGCGAAAAGTGCAGCCGGAGAGGGTCTCAAAAAATATTATGAAAGTGATGACGTAGAAGAAAAAGCAGAAGATACCAATGAAACCACTTTTGGTCGACTTAAAGGAATGGCTTTAGGAAATGATAAAGATGGTAAAGCAAATAATTTATTTGATAGTAACACCGTGAAAGGATTAGTAACAGGAAAAGATAAAAATGGTAAAGCAAAAGATTTTACCAGCATTGATAAGAAAAACACGGTTCAAAATAAAATTTCCGAAAGAGGTGGTCGTGTCATGGATATATTAAACAAAAGAAGGTAAGTTGAACTACTTATTTTTAACTTACATAAAATTAACTCAACTTTAATTAAACCATTTTGATAAAAGAAATTAAAGAAATATTAGATTCTAATTCCATTACTAATGAATCAATCAATGATAAAAATTCAGGGATTAATTTTATTAGAATTCCTGTCGATGTTTCGCTCAACTCAAAAAAAACATCTTTAAATCTTGAGCTCATGTTTGTTGAGGGCATGGAAGAAGCAACCAATGGACTCAGCCTTCTACAGTTTTTTGTTACTATAGATTTAGAGATAAGTTCGGAAGAGACAACAAGAGTAAATCTTATGAAATTTATTTCTAAAATTAATCACACCCTTGCCGCTGGTTCTTTTTACCTATACCCGAACGAAAATTTTATCTATTTTAAATACAATATGTGTGTTGTAAAAGAAGAAGATTCAGGTATGGATTTAAAATTAACTAGAACCATTTGGTTAATCAAAACTCAATTAAATAATTACTTCAAAGAATTTAGTTCAATCAATCAAATGAACCCAGACTAAAACATACATTCTGTCCTGCTCGCTACTAAATTTTCATTTTAAAATTACATCCGTTGAAACATAAACTGCATCTACTTTTCTTTGGAAAAACCAAATTTGCAGACCGTTTCGAAAAATTCATTCAGTTATTAATCCTTGTCTCCATTGTCAACTTCTCTGTTCAGACCATTCCGGATCTTTCCATTGACACAAGAGAACTGTTAGATCTTATGGAGCTAATTTCAATTGCCATATTCTCTTTCGAATACCTCCTAAGATTGACAACAAGTCCAAAGCCATTGAAGTTTGTCTTTAGTTTCTTTGGGCTCATTGATTTAATTGCTATTCTTCCCTTCTACATTTCATTGGGTATGGATTTAAAATCCTTACGCGCAGTACGCTTATTTAGACTATTAAGATTGCTCAAGTTTTTACGCTATCATGATACGCTTACCACTTTAAAAAATTCTTTCAATGAGGTAAAGAGAGAACTTTTCTTATTTTCTTTCGCCACTTTACTACTCATCTATTTTTCATCGGTAGGGATCTACTTTTTTGAAAACAAAGCCCAACCCGAAGCTTTCTCCTCTATTTTTGATGCCATGTGGTGGTCGGTGGCTACGCTCACTACTGTTGGATATGGAGATATTTATCCCATTACTGCAGGAGGTAAAATCTTTTCAACTTTTATTGTTTTTATAGGTCTTGGATTGGTCGCTATTCCTACAGGAATCGTAGCCTCTTCATTAACCAAAGCACTTACTAAAAAATAAGGTGACTTAAAAATGCAAGAAGACTATTTAATTCCTCGCCTTAAAGAGAAAATTATAGATTCTAATGCACGTTCAATATATGTCAATGCACATCCTAGAAAAAGCATCAACAGAATCGACGCGTTATCAATACAATACTTGAGGGAAAATCTAGACACACAATCCATTAGTACGAGTTTACTTTACAACCAAGCTTTTAAATATAGTTTTCCCATCAGGATTGCTTCTCTTTCAGAAAACAGAAATGCAAGACGACTTCTTCATTTATTACGTAGAAATAATGATTTTAAAAATGAATTGAATATCGATCCCTTTGCCATTGGGTATCCACTAATTGAAGTAGCGGATGATAAAAAGAAACGGATTAATTCTATTCCCATATTGATTTGGGATATTACAATTGCAGGAAATTCAAAGCGAACGGGGAGTGTTTCCCTTAGCAGAAAATCAAGTGATGGAATTTCAATAAATCCTTCTCTGGTCAGCTTGATTAAAAGAAAATACAACGCTTCTTATGAACCTCCTATTTTGGAAGCAGAAACCCTAGTTTTTTCTTCAATCCTAGAAGTAATCAATACTATTTTATATTCTGTAGGATGCATGCCTTTAAACGAAAATCACGCGTTTTATCCTTTAGATTATTTTGAAGAGACACTCCCTAAATATTCAATTACGCATAAGCCGAAATTAATAAATAATGGTGTTTTTGGACTCTATGCAAGCTCCAAAGAATCTATTATTTCCGATTACACCCAATTAGAAAGAAATGCGATTACTTGTCACTTCCAGATGACTCAAAACCTGAATGACACCCTGTATACTGGAGTTCCCCTAGATCATTCACAACAACGAGTCATCCGAACATTGAGAAAAGGGAGAAATACAGTCATTCATGGTCCTCCAGGAACTGGAAAAAGTAAAACACTTACCGCTATTATCTCTTATATTTTAAGCAAAGGACAAAGCTGTTTGATTGTTTGTGAAAAAAAAACAGCAGTTGATGTCCTTTATGAAAACCTCAGCGAACTAGGATTTGAAGAGTTTTGTATCAATATTTCTGATGTCAGAAAAGACCGAAGAAAAGTAGTCAATAAAACGCGTGATCTAATTGCTGATATCAAAGGAGGAAATCAAATTTTTAACTTAAACCAAAAGAAGAAAAAAAACTATACGCGTGCAGAACAAAAATTAATTTTTAAAAAAATTGAAAAAGTAAATGAAGTTATAAAGCTCATAAACAAAACAAAAAAGAGACTTAACAAACCCATTCTTGGTGAAATTCTCAATTATTCAGATTTAGTCATTGCGATTAAATCCGATCGATACAAGGCCTTGACTACTTCCCTTGATTTAAAATTAAATGAATTCACATTTGAAATAAATGAATACTTAAAACTAGAACCTTTATTAACCAACATAACACGGATTTTTAACGAACAATTAAACCCTTATAATTCTTTTTACGAACACATAGAGGATGCCATTTTAGATCTAAATAAAGACTCTTTCGAGTTGCTGATTGATGAGATTCACTCCAGCTGTTTTTTGAAATTAAAAACTTTAGAGAACCGAATTGAAAAAGCCTTGATAGGGAAAAACAGTTTTGCTTTCAAGTATATGAATTACGTAGACTCGGAGGATAATGTATTGAAACAAATCCAAAAAGAATTTATTTATTACCTCAATGAAATTAATAAAAAGTCTCTTTTTAGTAAGAATTTCAAAAACCAAATTCAAGCGATCCCATTAAACAAACAGATCACTTTGGTTTCGAATACACTCCAACTTATTTTTGAAAATAAAAAAGACTTTGAGTTCCTAAAATCATTTAACAAACAATATCAGGCACTGCATACAAATGAGCAACTACTTGTAAAAAGAGCAGGAACCATCAAAGATTTTAACACTACTTTTTTTGACTGGTATTTTTTGCATTTGTTAAACGGAAATGCAATCGACAACTTTGATTTCAATGGTTTTGAAAAGGGCTATTATGACATTGAAAATGATGTGAAACACGTCAATGATTTTATTCTCAATGACACCCATAATAGATTAAAAAGAAATCGTCTAAGGGGGATTTCAAAGTTCAATGACAGTGAAAAGGAGTTATCCATTGAACAATTTTTTTCTAAAAAAAGTACAACAACAAGAGTAAAACATTCTTTAACTAAAATCTCTAATCACGAATCGGGAATTTTGAAAACATTTTTTCCGGTATGTATGACTAATCCAAGTAGTTGTTCAAGTCTTTTTCCCTTAGAAAAAGGGTATTTTGATTATGTGATTTATGATGAATCTAGTCAGCTTAAAATTGAAGACACCTACCCTTCTTTACTCAGAGGAAAGGTGTCTATTGTTGCTGGAGACCTCCATCAATTGCCACCCATGGATTATTTTATGGAAAGTAAAGTGGATGATTATGAAACCGAAACAATAAAATTTAACAAAACCACATCCCTACTTGATTTTTGTATCACAGAAAACTTTAAATCCCATTATTTAGATATCCATTACCGTTCAAAACATCCGGACTTAATTAATTTTTCTAATGCTGCATTCTATAAATCTAGGTTGATCCCACAGCCCCCTCAAAATAAATACAAAGCGATTGAGTTTTATCCTTCCAATGGAAAATTCTTGAATCGTATAAATCGTATCGAAGCACTTGAAATTGTTCAATACATTGAAGATAAAATTCCCCTTGATAAATCAATTGGTATTGCAACCTTTAGTTTAAAACAACGGGAAGAAGTTTTGAATCAGATTGAATTACGATCCAAATCAAGTGCGCCTTTTTTTGTAAAAATGAATGCCTTAAAAGAACATGGGTTTTTTGTGAAAAATATTGAAAATATTCAAGGGGAAGAACGAGATATTATTATTATTGGGACTACATATGGTCTAGATCAAGAAGGTGTTTTCAAACAAAAATTCGGTCCCATTAACACAAAAAAAAGAGGACATAAATTATTGAACGTAATTATTACTAGGGCCATAGAAAAACTTGTTATTTTCTGCTCAATTCCTGAAGCTAAATACACAGATTATAAATCCTTAATCAGTGAAAATGGAAATAGAGGGAAAAGTATTCTTTTTGCTTATTTATCCTATGCAAAAGCGGTCAGTGCTAATGACCAAGCAGCGATCGAAACCGTGCTGAATACTATTGGGGGTGAACACACCAATATTTACAATAAAAACAAACTCAATGAATCTCACCTTAAGTCTTTCTCAATTTACTTAATTGAAAAACTTTCTGGACTTTTAAAAAAGGAATTAACTTTTAAAAATAATGTAAAAATTGGGGGCTATATTTTCGAACTTGGAATTGTAAAAAACAGGGAGGAGATGGTATTGATTGACATCAATGGAAAGTCAGCCTATGAAGGGTTTGAAGATTATATTTTTGATATCGATAGACGCAATATCGCACTACAAACCAACGCCAAATATTATCGCCTATGGCTGTCCAATTTTTATAATAATCCCGATTTCGAAATAAATAAAATAAGCAGGCTGTTAGAATTTTAAAACTTATATTTATAGTTACATATATATATTAAATATATTTTAAATTTGAATAACATCTAATCATGCCAATTAATCTCTCAAAGACCTTAAAGTTTCTTCCTTTTTTACTGCTTTTGTTCAGTGGGAGAGTGTATTCTCAAGAGGGGTCTTGTAATTGCAATGTTGACAGTTTAAAAGATCTTTATAGTGTAGGTCAATTTGAAGCTTTAAAAAATAATTTAAAGTGTTGTTTATCGACTAAGAATAAACTTTCCATAAATGGTGCTAGTCAGGTAAGAGAACTACTAGCCCTAACAGCTATTGCTGAAGACTCCATTGAACTGGCTAATTCTTATTTAAATGAAATCATAACTTCCCGTCCAAATTACATTCCGCAAAATCAAAACCTTGTCTTTCAAGAATTATTTTATAAGGTAAAAAAAGAAAACCTTAAGGTAGTAGTTTCCTCTGTTTCAAAGCGTCCAGAAGATATTAAAACTGCCCCGGCTGTAGTTGAAATAATTGAAGCCAAAGATATTATTGCTAGAGGCTATGTTGATTTAATTGATTTATTGTCAGATATCCAGGGTTTTGAAATCAGTAAAACTTATTCCCTCAACTATTCAAATGTTTATCAACTTGGATATAGACAAGATGAAACTAAAAAGACTTTGATAATGATCGATGGTGTTGAAGAAAATGATCTCTACTCAAATTTCGCATACCTTTCACGTCAATACCCCATCAGCAACATAAAAGCCGTTGAAATTCTTTATGGCCCCTCATCAACGATGTATGGTCCCAGAGCGTTTCTTGGAACCATAAATATAATTACGTATTCTCCAAAAGAGGAGGCTGGAAATTACTTTGAAAATCCAGAGATAGAAAAAGGGAATGCCCTGTATTTTAACGGAAATTTTTCAAGGGGTTCATTCAACTCTTATGATCTAGATTTTACTTTAGGAAACAGTGCAAAAGACAAAAAAATTTACTACCAACTGACCGCCAGATACTTCAGTTCAGATGAACACGACATGTCTTCAGAAGCTTTTTTCGATTATGATTATAATGATTTAGATAGATTTGAATACGATCATTTGAGCATGTCCTTTAACTCTGAATTAGAAAGACAACGTTTTTTGAATCAAAACAACATGGACCTGATCAGCCCCTATTACAATGCTGTTCCTAACGGTCTTGAAATTTCAGAACTGGGAATTCAAAAAGCTTCACAATATGACGAAGCCGCTTATTTGGGTAAGGTAAATGGTAGTTATCTTAATTATTCAAATCATACAGAAGATTTTTTTGTTGGTGCAAAAATATCGATCAATGATTTAATGTTTGGTTTTAGAGCATGGAAACGATCAGAAGGGCTAAATCACATGCAAGATCTGGATATCGCTCCTTCTAGAAACGGATCTGTTTGGGCACCCACAAATCAGACAATATATGTTAAATACAACCATACGTTCAACGAGAAATTGAGCTTTAGTTTACAAACCTCATTAAAGAATCACAGCCTAGGCAAAGAAACAAATCGAGTGAATTTTATTCCTTTTGGGAATCCAAAGGCACTTTTAAACCTTTCAGATCTGGTTAATTACAATAACGATTCTTCCGATAAAAATAGAACAAATCATGGCTGGAGAAATCAATTCTTTTATTACCAAACCCTTCAGGGAAGAAATGAGATCCGTTTTTATTATAATTCAAGTAATTTAAACATCACCTTTGGAACCGATCACAGAATGACTTTCAATCAAGGAGATTATTTTTACCACCGAAACTTTAATACTGATTTCATTAGTGAAAGCGCCTACAAAGAAAATTTAAGCAACTCATTTGCTCAAGAACTCGGACTCTCTCCAAGTCATCAAACAAATAATAACATTTACAAAGTAAATGAAGTAGGGAGTTTTCTTCAAGCTAATTTAATTCTAGATGAAAAGCTTCATTTAAATGGAGGCTTTCGATATGACCGTCAAATGATTGGGACAAATATTGGCTATGAAATTATAGAGCCGCGTCTTGGTGTTACTTTCACTTCTGAACGAATTACCATTAAATCTAATTATTCTAAAGGTTTTCAAAATGTGACCTTATTTGATCGCTATTCAACAGGTGGAGATCGGATACCCAATCCAAATTTAAAGCCAGAAGGAATCAATTATCTTGATTTTTCACTATTGGGCAGTAATGAAACAGAACGCTTAAATTGGAGCTTAACCGCTTTTGCATATACCGTAGACAATGCGATCAGTCAAACGGACACTCCCAATGGTAAAAGTCAAAATGTCAATGAGGGAATGTATGAAGTCTTAGGGGGAATGGTGAGTGTAAAATATCGAACAAAATCATTCCGATTTGATCTGAACGGTACATACTTTGATCCCTTTGTTGCTGATGTTCCCCTAAAAGATTTAATACAGGATGAATTATCAGGAAATAGTGATTCAATTGAGAAAGAAGAAAGAATAGGAGACATTGCTAGCTTCAGAGCAAACGCGGGACTTACTGTTTTCTTAAACAACGAATCATTTAATTCCAGTATTAATTTGAGGGCAAACTATGTGAGTGAAAAAATTGTTGGCCCTTCAACGACACAGAGCTTAAATCTAGGTCTTAATAACACAGGATTAATTCCTGAATATTTTGTTGTTAACAGTAATTTTATTTTTGGGTTTGAACAGTTGCCTGCATTAAAATTTTCAATAAGTGCCAATAATCTTTTGAATTCCTTGTATTATCATCCTGGAATTAAAGCTTCCTCCGGAAGTTTTCAAGTTAACCCTCGAAATGAAGGCCAAAGTTATACTAACTGGACCAGTACCTCTCTTTTTGGAAAAACAGTACCCTATGCACCACAACGAAGAAGACACTTCAATTTTAAAATTATATTAGACCTGTAAATCAAGATCTTTCAAAGGATTTACCATCTTTATTCAGTTCTCGTCTAATCCCCATTAAAATATCATTTTTGGAAATTACCTTATTATCCTGCATTGACTTTAAAATGGCATACTGAATAATATTCTTTATTGAACCTCCTGAGATTTCATAATTTTTAGCAATCTCCTCCAGTTCTTTTTTCTCTAATTCTACTAAATCTTTCAATGCATTTTTCCATAGTTTTTCACGCTGTTTAATGGAGGGAAGTGAAAAATTAATCATACTTTGAATCCGTCTATTAAAGGCTTGATCTAAATTTGGCTTCAAGTTTGTAGCCAATAATATAAGTCCTTTATAACTTTCTACTCTCTGTAAAAGATAAGCTGTCTCTTGATTTGCAAATTTATCTTTAGCATCACTTACTGATGTTCTTTTGGAAAACAATGACTCGGCTTCATCAAAAAATAGAATCCAATTTTTATCTTCAGCAATGTCAAATATATTTCCCAAATTTTTCTCAGTTTCACCTATATACTTAGAAACTACTTGAGATAAATCAATCCGATATACATCCAGCTTATTCTTTTTTCCAATCAGAGAAGCAGAAAGTGTTTTCCCAGTACCCGGAGTCCCATAAAAAAGTGCCTTATACCCTTTGTTGATTTTTTTATTCATCACCGCATTCTTGTCAATCTCTGAAGAATTTTTCAACCAAGTATCAATTATATTGATCTCGTCCAAACAAGATTGTTCCAAAACTAGATCTTCCCATTCCAAGGGGGTTATTAATTTGCTCGCTGGGAAATTTGAAGAATAGGAGGGCTGAAAAGGATCGCCACTAGTAATATGCAGAAGGAATTCCTCGCCCAAAAATAATTTTCTATCTAAAATATCTTCACTCTCTTTTTCATGTGCCAGTCCCAGAATAGATTTTTGTTTGAAAATATGATCAAAATTAAAATAGGATTTGATTTTGATTTTGGCTGCTATCGATTGCCCTGATAAGATAAAAACAATTGTTCTTAAGGTAGGAATGAAGTAATTTTTTTCAGAAGCTTTCACCCCACCAAATTCAGTGAATGTCTTATCTAAAGCTTTGTTTTTAATTAGAAAACGATCAAACACTTCTGGGAAAAAATTTGTTGACAAAGCACTAATAATCAGAAGTCGTTCAATATCATCTTTTAATTCTGACTGGATAAACTTTGCATAATTACTGCTGTCCTCATCCAAAATCGGTTTTTCAACATCCACCAAAACTTTATCTTCCTCTGTACTGAAAAAATAATTTAGTCTATTATCAATCAATGAAGACAACCACTCTAATTCTTTGTCTATTGTGAGGCTATTTTTAGCTAATAATTTTGATTTATCCATTACTATTGTTTTTTCCAATCAACATTAATTCTATTTTTCATGAATGCAGTTTGAATCATTGATATATTCCAAGGAACTGTCTCTATGAGCATATCAAAAGTCCCTTTTACTACGCTCAAATTATAATCTAACTCTACAGGGGCTAAAACCCCTTCTCTTATCAAGAATGTTTCTCTAAGAGTCGCCACAGATGAGTTCCCTAATTTTTTCCAATTCTGTAAAACTCCTTTTAATAGGGAATCACAAATTTCTAACTCTACAGCGCTAATTTCTAATGTAACATCAACAAGACTGTTTTTGGGGACACCACATAAAATTTTATTTAAAACCAAGTCGTTTTCTTTAATTTCTAATGAACCTGTTACCAAATATTGCATCATTAGAATGGCTTTCTGAATGGAAATATCATCTTTAAATTTTCTTTCCATTAACAAACCACATTTATCAAATAATCTGAATAAAAATGGCCATAATAAAACCAATCCTGCATTTTGAATCACAATAGAATCTGAGTCCTCCAATTCGTCTTCAAGCTCTTCTTCTTTTTCTGAACCCAATTCTTGAGACAATCGATTCCTTTGGTTGTCATATTTCTTCTTCAATGTCTTTATGAAATTGTCGATCTCTAATGGAAACTCCTTCTCTTCTTCAAAATAGGTTTGAAAAAATTCTTTTTCAGACATCTTTCTATTGATCAAGAAACTATTAAATAAGGGAAGTATAATCTCAAAAGATGAATCTATGAAAATATTATTTTGAGACCAAAAACGCAAGAGTAAAACATCAAACTCTTTTTCATCCTGAACCTTGAGGGCCTCCTCTATTGAAACAGAAAAAAGTTGAACTAAGGAGGAGGAAAAAAGTTGAATATTTTTAAATAAATCTGGATGAATTATTTCGATAAAAAGAGCACGTTTACTTGAAGGAATTAAAGCAATTAAACGTTTCAGCTTCACCCTAGCTTTGGCCCACTCAAAAATCATTTTTTTGGTAGTCAACCGATCTTGTTCGAGAGATGAAATCAGAATATCAAAAAGTTCCGTTTTAGTCAAGGATTTATTTTCAAAACTTACAGAACCTATCTCCAGATAATAATCAATTAAACTCAAGTCAAAACTTAATTTCTCTTCCTTAGGAATATCTGCCGAGCTGGAAGTGATTACAGCAGCGATAACTTCTTCATTTTCGGTCAAAGTAGACTTTATCTTTGTCATGTCCTCGAGAAAACTAGTTTTGAAATCATTAAATTTTTTCTCATCAATACGCTGAAACTCTTTCAAAAAAGTAGCCACCGTTTTACTTGTTACTTGCTGTTTAAAATTGAATAGGATTACAGCTATTATTTTAGCTTGCTGATCAATACGCTTGTCTTTTGACCAAGAGGTGCTAAGAGAGGCTCCTAGAAGCATTGAGATTGAATGCTCACTAAAAATATTTTTGGTGACAACATTGAACACTCTTTGGATGGGAATAAGTGAAAGAAGTTGTTCCATTTCAGTGAATCGTTGAGAATATTCGATAAGGGTATCTAGCAAAATAAAGTCATCCTCTGCAAGTAAATCTTTTAATTGAACCACTAATTCTTTATTGTAAATTTTTAAATTATCTGGAAAGGATTTGGTTTCCACATAATATTTTAACAATTCTAAACGCTCCTCTTTAGATAGTGATGGGTTCTTTTCTAATCGATAGAGTTTTTGAGGAATATTGAAGTCCTCAGCAAGTAATTCAAGTACTTTATTTTTAGATAACTTTGTTTGTTTAAAAACACTTGAATATATTTTTTCAATAAAAGTGATTAAACTTCCTGTTTGCCAAAGGCTTCGCGATAAAATTAGATTGACAATAAACGTTTGGTTGGAAACGGTAGTCGACAACTTTGAATTTTCTAATAGTGCCACCATCTTTTGAATCAAAAGCGAAATATTAAAACGAGAACTGGATAGACTTATTAAGCGAATGAATTGTAATTGTGCCTTGGAATCTATCTTTGAAACCAAAAAGGTTAATTTTTCAATCAGCTCTGGAGTTCCAAGAAGTTTGTTTAAAAATTGTTTATCCTCAAGTTGAATTGTTTTCTTGAAAAAGAGAATGACATCCTCTTCCTCAAAGTTTTCTATTGGACTCCAACTAGGCAAATCATTATGGGTTAAATAATAAAAAACTAAGTCTTTGAAAAACATTTCATTTTTCAATTTGGGGTTTGTTATTGAAAATACGCTCTTCGTATTAAAAATGGTCAAGGCTTTGAAGATTACACCCTCCTCTGGTTGAACATTTTTAAGCCTCAAAAAGGATAATAATTGCTGATAGTTGATGTAATTTTCTTTCCTAAGGTTTTCAAAAAAGTCAATAGTAAACATTGCTATGGAAAAATCTGAAAGCACAGGTACGGCTCCAATCTTTCTTAAAAGATGTGTTCTCAATATGACTTGAAATGACTTGAGGTCTAATGCGACCAAATTGTACTTTTTTTGTATGCGAATCAAATTATCTTCAAACAGAAAAATTGTGTCATTTTTAGAATCAATTTTTTGTTTTATATCCATTTCAAATTCTTTTTCAAAAGAGATTTCTGAAAATGACATTATTAATTCGTGGTCATGAAAACTAGAATTTAAAAACTCTATTAAATTTTCTGGAGAGGCTATAATATCATAAAGATCAGGATTAAAATTAAAGACGTCCTTTTCAATATTGGTGGCTATACTGTTCTCTTGGATGCTTTGTTTTAGTCTAAGTAATGAATTGAATTTTTCTATTTCTAAACTAGAATCCTTAGGGGTATATTTTGTCTGTTGAGCTTCTTTAAATCTATTAATAATACTGATTAATAAAGAGTCTTCCTTTCCTTTATTATCAATACTCTTTTTTGTTTTCGATGAGAAAATCAAAGGATATTTTTTAATTAATCGTTCAATAAACTCCTCTAAAAAAACATCAGATGCTCTTTTCAATCCTCCAGAAATAAGAATGTCTAATGCTACTTTTTGTATCGGTAAGGTATATTGATTTTTATTCACATCCTCAATCCTATTCAAAACTCGTGCAATCAGTTTTGGAAGATCCAAATTCGTTTCTTTTTTTAATGCTAGGAAAAGAGAACTCAAAAAGTCATGAGATACTAATTTTAAGTAAGAAGGAAGTGCTAAAAAATTCTCAAGTGTATTTCTTGAATTGGGTAAATTTTTCAAGTGATTTATAATCAATTCAATCGTGTCCTCTTTCTGAATTTTTTCTGCTGGTAAGGCTAGGCTCTTTGATGCTTCACTTTGGGTAAAGGTTTCTAGAAGAATCTCATATACACTTTCTGAAGTTTGATTCAATCCCTTTGAAACCAGAAGTTCTACTGCCCGTTTTTGTATGGATAATTTGAGTTCTTCTTTGTCTGAAACTTCTGCCGTACGGATTACTTTTTCAATCAAATTTGAGACATCAAGTCTTGATTCCTTTTTTAGAGCAAGGAAAAGAGAACTTAAAAATTCAGATTGCATTAATCTTAAAGAAGCTGGGAGTCCTAAAAGCTTTTTGAGTGCTTTCCTTGAATCAGGCAAATTTTTTAAATGATTGACAATTAATTTAATCCTGCTCTCTTTCTGAACTTTTAAAGCAGATATGGGTAAAGCATCTGGTGGTGTACTTTCGAAAAACGCTTCTAAAAGATCCTCATAAAAATCCTCTGGGGTTTGATTCATTCCCTTCAAAAAAAGAAGTTTTACTGCTTCCTTTTGCACACTTAGCCTACGCTGGTTTGTATCTACAACTCCTGTTGTCCGAAACACGCTGTCAATCAATTTTATGATATCAAGACTGGATTCCTTTTTAACAGCAGTAAAAATAGTGCTTAAAACCTCTTGGCTTAAATGCTTTAAAAATGACGGCTTTCCAATAAAGAATTCTTGTGTAGTGGCTGAATCGTTTTTCAATTTCTTTACAACAAAAGCCGCTAGGGTCTCTTCCTGAGAAGTGTATTTTTCTTCATTGGCTAAAATAAAATGGTAATTGCTATTTATCGATTGAACCAAGTCTTCATGAAAATCGCTTGCTTTGGATTGACTCCCTTTAGATATTAATAGACGCAATGCAACTTCGTATAGTAACGCAGTATAGAGCTTTACATTTTTATCGTCAATTTGTGTAATCAGCTTTTCAAGTTCATTTTGATATTCAGAATTAATTGACCCAAAGAGTAATTTATATCCATCTATCGACATTAATTCAATGAATAAGGAATGTCCAATTAGATTCTCCAGTATTCCTTTTGATTTGGGTAAGCGGGTAAGAAGTTTTAAAATTAACTCCCTCAAAAGTACTTCTTGACGGCTCTTTTTGACCTCCTTTAAAAGCCGAACTGTCAAAGAGTCCATTAGCAGCTGCCAACTAGGGTGTTCTTCTGTTAAAAGGCCTTCAATTGCTTTAACAACTAGTGTTTTTAGCTCAACATCCAATACACTTTGCAGTTCAGTATACAAATGAATTAATGTATCCTCTAATGAACTGTTTTTATTATAAGTCGGGCTTTTAAAAATGAATTCGAGAAAATCATTCTTAGTTTTAAAAACAGTATTGAAATAAGATTCTTTTTTAAAAATAGTAAAGTGGAGTTCAAATAATATAGAATGACTATTCGGCTCAATGTTAAGATCCGTCTTAAGTGAACTTGATGTAAGCGTGATTGATTCTGTGGAAGCATAAATACGCTCAATTATTTGTTCTGTCGGTTCTCTGAATTTTGATTTCTCTCCGATTTTATAAATCTCAAAAATTAGCTCCTCCTTTGTAATGGCAATCTGCGAACTGTAATCCGTAATAAAATTTTTTATGAAATTTTGGGAACTATTACTCTTAAATAAATTGGAGAGAAGGGCTTTTTTATAACTATACTCTAAATGAGCTGTGTTTTTATAAATAGAAAGGTTTTGTAAAAAAGTCTTGTCAGAAAAAATAGAATCCACTTGATTGAATAGCTTTTCAGTTTCATTAGTCTTAAATAAATTGATGAGCTGTTTGTAATTCTTTTCTGAAAGTAATGAAACAAGTCTTTCTAATTTTATCTGGGCTGAATAAAACGCTTCTGAACTTAAATAAAGTATTAAATCCTTTGATTTTTCATCCAAAAAAACATCTAAGAGTCTCTTGTATTCACTCATGATCGTATAACTTGAAGCTTTAATTCCTTCTTCTAAAAATTGAATGACTAACGATATTGGCTTTTGGGTTTGATTCCAATTCGCTGTAAAACTATCTACGGGAATACGCTCCCCCTTTTTAAAATCCTGGGAAGATTCTTTGATTTTTTTTGTTTCATCAACAAAAAACTCTTCTATCATAGAATGCGTTTGGAAGGTCGAAAGTTTTTGGGAAACCTCGCTGAACAACTCCGAAAAAGACAAGCTGAAATAGTTGGAGAAATGCTTGAACATTTCAAAGAAAAAAGCGGAAACACCACCTTTAAAAAGGACACTATTCTTTATAAAATAAAACTCAATCTCTTTTACTGCATCCTGATAAGTTAGACTAGACTTAAGGCTGGATTCATTTGCGATGAAACTAAAAAAAGAAATAGAGGGTTCAAATAAATTAGCTTTCGATTGTAATATTTTCCTGTGAAATATCTTTTTTGAATTGGCATCCAGAGCATTCATTAATCTATAGTAGAACCTCTGGTTTGATGTAATTACTGCTATTAAATGATCCGAAAACTGAAATGAATTTGAAAGATTGGTAAAGAGTTTATTGAATGAGGTAAAGCTACTCACCCACCAAGGATAATATCCTTTTTCAATGAAAAAAAGAATTGCATTCTCTTCTTTGTCAATCAATTCAGTGGCTAAGGATTGGTTTTTTACTTCCAATGCTTTAATCAATTGCTTTCGAAAATTATCAATAAACAGACCGGGATTCTTCAAATCGATTTGACCCAAATCCAATTCTAATTTTTCTATTATTATATTGTCCAGAGCGTCATACTCCTCAAAGACCTCTTCAAGTACTGTGATCAAATACTCTTTAGTAAGTTGAATGATTTTATCACTCTGGGGCTGAAAAGATTTCTTGTTGAGAAAAGATAAATCATATATAAACTGTCGAATATTTCCAGAGCTAGGCATCTTCTTATCCTTGCTTAAAGCCCTTCAATAATTGTATGAGCTGAAGAGAATAGATGTCTGCTTGATCGTAATTGTCTGCTTTTTTTGTTTCTAACCAGTTAAAGAAAGTATCTTCAAAGAGACTGATTTTATTCACATCTAAATAAAATATATTGTATTTGAATTGAGCAGGGAGGTGCTCTTCTAGCGATTTTTTGAAGTAGGCTTTAAATTCGGAGTTCTGAAAACGTTGGGGCCAGTCTGGTAAAATCAAACTGACTTGATTTGAATATTGAAAATCTGACGGAAACTCATGGCTATTTCCTTTATCAATAGAAATCTCAGAAAATTGTTCAACAAGTAATTCTTCTTCCCTTTTTTGTGTAAAAAAATCAGTAAGCCTTTTGATTTCAGATTTTGCACCAATATTGGAATACAATATCTTTGGAGATTGATATACGGGTTTATTAAAGATATCAAAAAGAACGATTTTAAACTCCTTTTTTGTTTCAGACTTGATGATAGAATAGTTCTCCTTA
>Ga0233444_10002816_pt1 | contig 17804 bp, 9 predicted proteins | sample SI_124_October20_6_FD_182792 | JGI IMG/M metagenome (GOLD analysis project Ga0233444, IMG submission 182792) | Seawater microbial communities from Saanich Inlet, British Columbia, Canada - SI_124_October2016_10_MG | ecosystem: Environmental > Aquatic > Marine > Inlet | place: Canada: British... | reverse complement strand
CTTGAACAACTTCGTTGACGAATGGACCAATTTGTTGACGAACACGCACTCTTCCTTGCCCCTGGCATGAATTACATGTGGTTGTGCTTCCACCTTTGGCACCAGTACCGCTGCAAACAAGACATTCGCTTGGCAAATCAAGTTCGATGGATTCATCGCTTCCAGAGATGACAGTTGCCATATCGATGCTATGTCGTACGAGAATGTCAGAACCTCTTCGTTCTCTTCTGCGCCCGCCACCTCCTCCGCCTCCAAAGAATCCAGAGAAGAAATCGCCTCCAAGGAGGTCTTCGAGATTGATGTTAAATCCACCACCAGAAAATCCTCCAAACGGATTTCCTGCAGGCGAATCGTGTCCGAAGCGATCATAATGCGCTCGCTTTTCTGAATCGGAAAGCACTGCATAGGCTTCTTGAATTTCTTTGAATTTGTTCTCAGCATCCTCTTCATCGCTTCGATCAGGATGATACTTTCGTGCGAGCCTTCGGAATGAATTCTTGAGATCCTTCTCAGTTGCAGAACGCTCCACGTCAAGCACTTCGTAGTAGTCTCGCTTGTCGCTCAAAGTGCCACCAACCTGATGGGCTCCGACCACCCACTAAAACCCCACGATGTGTTTAGGACGTGAGGGTCGTTCCGCAAGATTGGCAATAACGCTCCCCCGGAGGGTTACTAAACCCGCAACCAGAACATCCAGAGACGGTACCAGAAGATTGCATTTGAGCGGGTTGAGCAGGAGATTGAACAGTTCCGAGCATGGCCATTGATTCAATTGACGGACTTGGGACTGTTTGCAGAGCAGGCACCTCTTTGATCTTGGAATCTGTTGAACTTATTACTCCACCATCATCGCTCATGGAGGTCATTGTATCCAAGGTATTGGACTGGGTCTCAGAAGATTCCTTAACCTTTTGAATCGGTGCAACTGGGCGTTGTGCAAGGACAGGGGATTGTTGAGCGTTTGAGTTCAATCGTTGCATTCTCTTTTGCTCACGCTCTGATTCAACGTCTCTGCCAAATAAGCCGTAGATGCTGTCGATTACTCCGTCCATCCAACTTTTCTTTCGAACAGACCCTACTGTCGAGTCGATTTCTTCTCCATCAAAGTCGGATTTCCCTGTCAAACGATTTGTTGCTTTTTGGACAAAACCTTGTTCGCTTAGTAGACGGACTTCCGAATCTTCGTCCTCTTTCACCTGCAATTCCGGAGCCTCTCTGTCGAAAGTTCCTATTGTTGAATTGAGTTTATTTTTGTCGAGCGTGACATCTGAACTTAATTGAACATCCTTCTCCCAGACACCCTTTGCTTCAGCTTCGTAAACATTTTTCATCTTTTTCATGACTTCAAATCGTCGATATTCATGATCTTTAGTAACCTGTGTACGTTTGAATAAAATAAAACCAATAAAGGCACCAAGGCCGTACCAGATGCAATAATAAATCCAACTGAGGGCAAGAATATCTCCTAATGGTTCGACAACAACTTGTAGACTTGCCATGACAAAAAGGGGCAAAAGAAACAACCCAACGGCCGTCGATTTCCTTGTCGTCATATCATCATCTCAGGACGTTGCTTCTTATGTATTCTCTATCGTTGTTCATCGATCTCGAGAGGCTCGTCCCTTTCGAACGAAGCCATCTAGCAAACCCAATGTGAAACCAATGTGGAGAATGAGGAGGCAAAGTGGAACTCCGATGAGGTGCGAGAGTCCTTTTCTTGTTGAATAAAGACCTGACAAAAAGAGAACGGAACCATAAGTCAGTAATGGGAAAATTCCCAAACCTGGATTGACGACAAAGAGTCCTATGGTAAACAAAGCCCCTAACAGGGGAAGTAATTCCCTCAAGACAATTCTTGAAGGATGCTTCAGCAACACTTTTGTTCTCCAGAAACCGTAACGGTGGCTCATGAGATACCACGAACTAAACGATGTCCTTCTTCGCATTTCAACAGAGATTTCGGGCGTTCGATAAAGTGTAAATCCTTCCTTTATCAATCGCATACTCAAGTCACTATCTTGGCTTGTAACAAACTGCTCATCCCATCCACCAACTTGCTCCAAAGCACTCCGTAAGTGAAGAGCAAAGGCAGGTGTGTTTGTCTCACCTTCTCTAGTAAACGTTGAAAATTGACCAGGCCCACCGCCGAGAGGATTTTGTAGGGTTTCATCAATAAAGGATTCAACGATTGTATTCTTTTGGGAACTCCCAACCACTTTACATCCTAAGGCAGCCATGGAGGGATGTAGTTTAGCAATGCGGCTCCATTCCGATTTCAAACGGAGTAAATGGTCTGGCTCTGATTTGATGTGCCCATTGTACTCGAGAACGTGAGTTACTTCTGTGGGGAGAGAATTGAGAGCCATATTCCTCGCTTGAGGAACAAAACGGTCAATGTTGTTTAGCAAGATTATTTCAGGACCATTGACGTTTTTAGATTTTGAGATCATCTCATTGACTATCGCAACAGTTGAATCGGTGGAACCTCCATCGACCACCATCACCATGTGCTCGTTTGAATCTAGTGTTTGGGAAACCAATGAAGAAAGACAGTCTTCGATATGATGTTCTTCATTGAGAACCGGAATTACGGTGGCTAACCAGGGGATAGATGTCGCCGCCATACCTCGACATCGAAGATGTGGTTTTGACTCTTCACCTTAGAAGCAGGTTGAAAAGCGGTTTACGCATCCAATGACGCATGGACATCAAACCATTAGCGTATAATGGCAGAGATGAAGGCATAGCGGCTACATTAACAACGGTTCTAAAGCCTGGCGATGATGGTACCAAAATCTCAGAAGCTGTGATCAATCTCTTTCCAGAGGCGATATTTGACGTAATAGAAGAGGCTTCTTTTCCCTCTGAACAAAACATTCGTATCGAATGTCTTAATTTATCACTTGAAACCTTCCTATTGCAAATACGTCAACAGGCGATTCTTGACACTGCAATGGACGCTATGGCTAAGAAACTCGATGGCAATACAGCCGTGTTTTCCATTTCAAGACTTGCTGCTTATGCAAATAAAATCGCATTTACCTACGAAGAAGTTCCACTCGGAGGATGTTTCACAATCCAACTAGAGGGTTCTGGGCTTGGAGATTGGATCGAAGCTGTTACTTGGCACAATGGTCGGCAAGAGGTACCTCGGCAATTAAACGACGATTTGGCCATGCTTCAAGACGGAGAAGCGTCCACTTGGCATCAGTAACCTAAACTTTGGAGATGTTCGACGATGGGGAGATCCGCTTCCAGCCAATCGAGTCTACTTGCATCTTCTGAGTTAACCCATTGCATCGATTTGTGAACTGAAAGTGTCAATGAATCCAGAGAATCTTCTGTAGATACGAGAAAAACGTGTAATTCAACATGTAGGAATGGGTAAGTAAACGACCAAAGACCTAACTTTTTGTTGATTTCAGAGGTAACTCCCAATTCTTCCTTTAATTCACGAATCACAGCTTCTTCTGGAGATTCGTTTGATTCCACACTACCTCCTGGAAATTCCCATTTCCCAGAACCTGGCTCAGAATCAGATCGTTGCATTGCCAGAAATTGCGTTTTTGAATGAAATACTCCTGCAGCCACTTGGATTGAAGGCCGATAGAGCATGTGGGAAATGACGTCGCGAATCATTTGTATTCCATCGGAAGTGGACAAGTGGGACGAATCAGGAAGGTGGAGAAACAAACATGGAACATCGACTTCAGAGGCTTGCAAGGCATCAAGAGTTCGATAATAGGTCTCATTACACAGGTAATTCCCTGCGTCATTCGAAAGTTCTGGGCTAATGTTCCAAGAACTTATGTCCCATCGCTTAACTTGAACTGGAGTCTTCAAATGCCCCCTTCCACTTATTTCGGTGTTGATAATTTGCCGGCCAGAATTATCGGGAATCTTCATGTCCAGAGAATCTTGAGCACGGAGTTCAATTCTTGGATTAGTACATTCACCACAAAGGCCGAGATGAAGAATAGCATCCCATTCCCTCGATTCAAGTTCCTCACTTGTCCAAGTCGATCCAGCAACATCTACGGAGAGTATTTTCTTTTCAACTGAGATTTCACTGCCTCCTGGTCCAAATGGATTCTTGATTGGAAGAACCGTTGGCATCGAATTAACGAGTTTCTCTGAGATATTCTCAACATGATCTCCAAATGGAGTGAACCCTGTAAGCAAGACTCTCGGCATGGCTAGGCGTAGCATCGAATGTTCTTGATTGTGATGCAAAGTTGGCAACAGATTCACAAACCAATGCTTCCTCCAAGGTATGAGGCCTATGAGTTCAACAACTCAATCCAAACTTGCACCATTACGAATGGTTCGCGAGATTTGGAGAGAAATATTCCTTGGCGTTGGCATGTGGGGGGCTTTTCGACCTATCTTTGCAGCACTACTTGCAGCAATCCCCGGACTCTTTCTCGGACAACATTTCAATCGAAAGCATCGACGAGGATTTGATTGGACACTACTTCAGATTCCATTAGCACTTACCATCGTCCTCTACATCCCGCTATGGCTATGGTCGATTTATGATGCATGGAGAGATGCTACAATTATTGTGTCGAATTCAAAGAAGAATTAAGGACGCCACAATTGATCCTTGGTTAAAATCTCACCAGACTTCATTCCTTCTAAATCTGCTAAATCATCAGAATCGAATTCACTTGGCAAATCACCAGAAAAAAAAGCCCCAAGGCTTTGAGACTCCACTGCCCAGTACATGACTGAATCCTCGTTGTTGGAATGACCTGGATGTTCAGCATCCTCGTGATCTGCTGGCGAAGTGTATACGAGATTAACAAGCCCAAGAAGGTGACCAAATTCATGAATCATTACACTGTTTTCAACTTCTTCTGATGATGGACGATTGAACAATCCATTCGCATCGTCGATCGAATCACCGAATAATGCAATTGTAGAAGCATCAACTGCCACTCCAAGGACACTGTCGTCTGAATAACTGCCTTGCGGCATGATGACATGCCATCTAAGAGTTGAACCACTTAGTGGAGAATCATCCATTGTATCGTGCCCAACAGTACGTACTGAATTCACGTCCCAAGAAGTTGTCTCAGAAAACGTATATTCATTCAAGTCCATGGATATACCGTCTGGTTTATCGCAGACTTGTTCAAGTCGTTGCTTGAGTAATGAAACAGTGCTACTCTCAGGAGCATATCCAGGAGCATAATCAATTTCTACAACCATTTTCGAGTATGTGTCGCTGCGTAAGCAAGCAAGTGTCAAACCTCCCACTTGACCCCATGTATCTCCATTCAGCGCATCAGAAATCTCATCGAGACATCCTGCCATGGGCACCGCAACGAGGAGAGATGCTAGGAGAATGCCGAGCACTGATTGTTTGCTCATAGTTTGTCCATCCATAGGTTATTCTTGAATATCACTAAATCACCATTCCTCAGGTAAATCGATTGGAGAGAAGAGTTGGCCAGGTCCATTTGCATCTGCAAGTTGTTGACGAACCAACTGTTCCCAAGAACGTAATGCTAGAATTCCTTCAATAAGATTCATTTCAGTCTCGATGAGTGTAACTCGTATCAGTGTCGACAAGATATCCATTCGGTCTTGATCAACAATTTTCAACACTTTCTCAACATCAAATGAGATTTGTGAGTCAATGCTATCATCCGGTGAAACGATTGGCCAAACGTTTGCAACCTTCGGATTGATTTCCCCTCCGGTTAGAGTTGCATGCTCGGTCAATGAAACCATCATACCATGAATGTGGTGCTGTAGAACGAGAGCGACTTCAACTACAGGCATGGTGAGTTGTCCAATTAAATTCACCATACGCTCTTGCAGCGTCACCATGGCATCAGATTCTGACATTCTGATGCCTCACTTAGCGAGTGAATCGACATATTGCCATCCGAAATGATCCCACTGTTGTTGCGTCCATCCAGCAGGCAGACCAGTTGGTGGTAGAGGAGCAATACCTCGGTTATCATCACCTGTTGTATTTACAGCAGCTGGAGTTGGTGTTGGAACTGTTGCAGTTGGCTGTGGAATTGGCTGTGGAACTGGTGGAATCGCAATTTGAGGTACAATTTTCATTTCCATCTCTTCGACAACAACATCTGTTTGATCAGATTCTAATTCCTCGTCTCCATATTTCATCTTACGATACATGACAAGCATCCACAAGAAAGCGGAAAGAGAACCAATGGCAACGATGTACATGAAGATAGCAAACTGACTCTCTCCTGCTTGCTCTGCTAAAGCATCACCATCACGAACAGTATCCTTCTTGACGATTAATGGATCCACAGTCACCCGATCCATTTCAACTCCATCAACAGTAATGAGTAAACGGTATTCCTGGGATTCTCCTGGAGCTACCTCTGCTATCACTGGCAAGGAAACGGAGGCACTAAGACCTGCAGCAACAGGAATTGTTGTGTTGGATTCTGCATTCCAGTTTCCACCTTCAACAAGTCGTTGAAGAATGAAGGAAAGTTCACCTTTGCCACCCTCGTTAGCAACAACGATATCAAGTTCCGAGGATGAACCTTGAACTGGACTTGGATTACTCCATTGAATTGACGTTCCTTCATTATCGAATGACACACTTGGTCCAAGGAGAGCCAAAGGCCACGAGGCAAATGGTTCATCGATATTATTTTTCGAAGTTTCAAATGGATTTCCTGACGCATCCGAACCTGAAACCCAGATGTCGACGACATACGATGGTAGGAGCGTTGTAGCACCCATGTCGGTTAGGTCAATATTTCCAGTCCAGAAGAATTGGTCACCAAATGGAAGTGTTTCTGGAAGAACGGACGCCCCTCTCGAAATTTCTGCTTCACCAGCACGTATTCTGTAATGAAGAACTGCTGGCCGGTCGAGGTCGAATCCGTTATCATCGACTGTCTCAAGCATAACAAGCAGGGAATTTGCTTCACCAATTGAGATAGGTGAGCCTGCTGGAACTTCGTTTAACATGACGGTCTGAATTGTTGGGTTTGAACTGTCAACAGCGAATCGAACCCGTGGCAGCGGATCAGTTTCATCCATTGCAAGCCCTGGTAAATCAGCGAGTTGTAATCGAAGATCAAGATGGCCGCTGTTCACAGGAGGCACCAGAAGATCAAGACTAAATTCGCCATTTGAACGAGGCGAAGTTTTCCATGAATGATCGAAATCTCCAAAAACAACATCGAAAGCACCAGGAGGGGCAGGTGTTTCGTCTTCACTAAACAGTACACGTCCAGAGACACGTAAAGCCTGTCCAGACCCGATTAGAGTTTCCTCGACTTTGTCGTTGTAATGGTTGGTCCCATCGCGAAGTTCTACTGCTTTGATGTGTCCTGCTTCAGTATCGAACCTGAAATCATTATCAAGACTCCATGCATCATTTCCAAGCCCAGAAATCTTAGTAAAACAAGGTGTTTCTTCACCGTCGTTACATGGTTTGTCGGTAACACGTAAGACAGGAACGAAAAGCGTCTCACCGTTTGTATCAAAGGATTCAGGGAAAGACCAAGTCAATTGGAATCTCGCACGTATCAAGAGTTGGCTTGCATTTCCTTCAAAGGTGGAAATTTCTGAGTACAGATTCGATACTGCAATGAACTCCCCGCCTGATTCAAGATGAGCTTTTGGCATTCCATTTTCATCTTCTTGAAGTTGGATGAAAATTGATGTTTCATCATCGTTGATATCTTGACCAAGTGCGAATTGAACAAATTGAATATCGTCCCAGCCGTTGCGATCTGAAAGGACGACCTGAGCAGTGTACATCACACCAGGATGGAGCGGGTTTTCGTCATCATGACCAACAATACTGGAATTCGTCAAATCAACCTCAGGTTCAAATTCTTGGCGTATTTTGTAAGTTGAAAGATCCGCCTCCCAACTTGGCATTACCTGCCCTGGAGCATAGCCGCAGATTTGAGGAGAAGGCGGACATACAGGTCCTCCACCCATAGCGACCTGATTGTTTTGTCCATCTTTACCGGTGACAAAGAACGAAACAAGTTGTCCATGCGTTAGCATCGAATCATCAATGAGGCCGTTAAATATATTCAAGCCACCTGCAATTGTTTCTGGAGATGAAAATGTCTTCTCAGTATATTCATCTTCTTGCGGCAATCCATCAAAGTTAAAATCATGGCAGCCTAATGAGACTGTTGATTTACATCCGACCCAATAATGGAGTGTAATTTGAGTTGGAGGATCAACACTGTCTTGGATGTTGATTGTAACACTCTGGCCACCTGGAGCAGGAGGTCCAATATGGCGTTCTTGCCCATCAAATGGAGTCGCATCGACAACCAAGGGCGAATTTCCATCAAGAATCAAGCGGATGGTGTTGTATCCTGGATTTGAGAAAGTGGAACCATTTGGTAGATTAACGGCTTGAACATAGAAGATCATTCCACCCGGTGCGGATTCGATTGGTGATTCAAAGGTCAAATTGTAAGAGCCGAAACTTGGATTTGATTCCTGAGCAAGAACCACAGGTTGTCCAATAGGATCACCGTCAAATGTTACATTTTGCCCAAGAACACGTAGTTCAAACTCGCCTGCCAGTGGTGAAAGTTGTGAAGATTCGAAATGGATTAGTCCAAGGAAAGAAATATTTTGCCCTCCACGTACCCAATCTTGAGTAAACAATTGCCGACCATCTTCGTCGAAGACTTGTAATCCATCGAGTTGGATATCGTTTTCAACACGGAGATCCATGTTCTCTGTATCCCAGTTACTAACAGATGTACCAAAGGAATCTTTGACGGTCAAGATAGCCTCAGTGGATTGTTCGTCATCCCAAGACCAGTCAACAGTAATTGGAATTCGAATGGTTCGAACATCGTTGTTATCAATTGAGGATGAACAATTCGAGACGTCAAACTGTACGATTCCACCAGCGTCATCAATAGTTGAACAAACGTCACCCTGTGTCCATTTGAAAGATGGATTTTGCCCGTTTGAATTGTTGAGTGCAGCAATAACTTCTGTGACGTAATTTACCTCGTCACCGTGTGCTACTTTGATAATCATGTTTCGAGAAATTCCGTCAGGTGCAGCCATTCCACCCTCAAAAACTGCATTGATTGCATGTGTATTCATCTTGTAGGACACATCAATATTCGTAATTTTAACACGACCAGAAGTTTGTGCTTTGATTGCAAGCGGCACTTCGACAAATCCATCTCCGTTGTCTGGAATGAAATCGTTGAACGCATCGACAAGGGTAGGCTGGAATTCTACATCTACGCCAACAACAGAGTCATCGCTTACGTCGATTGAAGATTCATTGAGGAAAAGAATACTCTTCCAATCAAAGACACCATCGTATCCAACGTCGATTTTCGGCTTATCAGGATAGCCTTCCTCATAGAAGAGTTCGAGGTCATCCAACACAGGCGTAATGTAAGGATCTGTTGTCGTCATCGTCACAGCATAGCGTAGGATGTTACCTGCACCATCCGTTGAGAAACTTGTTTCGACCATGTCCTCTGCTGGTTGCCATGTGTTTCCATCATCATTTGAAACCTGAACAGTAAGAGTCGTTGCAGGAGGTTGTGATGCAGTCCATTGTGGACGAACCTTGCCCACCTTCGTTCCAGTCGGCTTTGCTGGAGAAATCCATGTTCCACTGCTTTCATATTCGGTGGAGTATTCTAGATCTACCCACCATGATACCGCAGTTGAACCAATGAGTGTACCTTTCCAAACAAGTTCTGTACCAGGGTGCTGGAAATGTACAGTCGTATTGGATTCCACTGCAACCCAATGAGTACCGTTGTCTGCAGATACCCAATAATCAACACGATCACCAATTGAAGAAGCGGATGATAAAGTTTCCATATTCACTGACAATACGTCATCAACGGTGTTAATCACAGGACCAAGCCAGGTAGTTGTACCTGGCGCAGGCGTAGTTTTGTATGTCCAACTTGTACCAAATTCATGGTATGACGGTGTACTAGACCATGTAGAATATCCTGAATCAACAGTTAGGAATCGCTGCCCATCGTAGAAGAGGCCATAGCCGAGGGAGGAGATACTGCGAACGGAGTTCTCAGGAATTAAAGCAGTTGCAGATCCAGAACGGCCCCATGCTTCAAGTTGATCTCTATCGTTGTAATAATTACCATCTTGACATCGCATGAAGAAATGTGTTTCATTCATCTCCAAACCTCGTGCTTGTTGATTGGTTACACCACACTGCCAAATTGAAGAGGTTGAAGTTTGGAAGGTAAAGTGTTCATCACCACGTTCAAGATTTCCGCTATCATCAACTTGATAGGACTGTATTCGTCGATTTTGATTGTGTAAAATCCAAACTTTATCTTCAACGGGATCATAGGTGATTCCAGTATAATCTCCATTCCCTTGCGGTTGGTATGAGTTTATGCATACCCATTCATTTTCATTAGAAATATCAAACTCCAGGACACGGTGGTAAAGTGTATTGGCTGTTGAACTGTAGAAATATTTGTATCCTGATAGAACAGCGAAAAGCCGCTCATCATCGGTTACAACCCAATCTCTAAAACCGTATTGACCATAATAGGAGGACGAGTGCTTTGAAGGAAGAGTACATCCATTTTGATCTAGCGTTATGATGCTCTCTCGCGTGCCATTGTTTGGATACAAGCGGTGGACAATGTTGTGGAATGAAGTCGAAGACCACGTTGAGAGGTACAGCCAATCGTGATGACGAAGAATAGCTCCTTGTCCTTGTGCGTTTAACGAGTTGGGGGTCAATTTACGTTGTTGAGAAAAGAGACTATCGGTGGAGTTCGAGGTGTGGGGTTGTCGAACTGCATATGTCCCGTTATCCAGCCAAGCCGTACTTGATGGATTAACATCCTCATCCATGCTGTGTGGATTGAATGCTTGACTGACATTTGCCATAGCCAACGTCAAGTCTGAACTTTTATTGTCGGTATTGGTTGATTCTCCCGCAACCCAATCATCCCGAGTTGTTGTTGGGATCGAGGACCAACCCGTAGCAGAAGCTCCTGAAAGTGTCATTTGTACGTCGGTTACTTCAGCACCCTTTGGAAGAGAAATTTTCGCTCCACTGTCCGCATTTCCACCTTGATAGAGAGCGATGTATTCAGTAGTACCATCACTAAATTCGTATGTGTGACGTGACACTTCAGCAGCTTCTGCATTTTCAATCCAGAGTTCACTGAATGGAGACATGCTCATCCCCATGAAGAGAGAAAGAAGCAGGGCCGCTACGGTTCGCCGGGAGACAAAGTTACCACTCATCAGTTACATGCAGAACTTGGAAGATTATCAAGCGTTCCATTCCGTGACACTAAGTTGTCTGACGTGAATCATACCTGATTGGGGAACTTTCACCCCGACTTCCGTCCTGTTCGTCGTCATTAACTTCGAACCAGTCCACCATCCAATCGCCATCAGTATCCCATTTCATAGGGTCTGTTCCTTCAGCAACGTGATCATTATTGTAATCCAAAAGGTACCAACCAAACTCGTGTTCTCCTACGGAACGTACTGGAGCTGTGTTCGGTGCTCCTGTGTAGTATATTTCCCAAGAATCCGTCAGGTTTCCTGCACAGTGAATAACATGATTTGTGGAATCCTGAACAAGGAACTCAACGTCGTTGTCATCAACAAGATATGCAAATCGGAAATCATTGCTCTGAGATTTATCCATCTTGAGGTAATTTCTCAATCCTTCGTCCCATTGCCCTACACCAAGCAAGACAGAACGAAGTTGCCAACCTTCCTGAACTATTTGCCCTTCGAACGTTAAACCTGATAATCGGACTGCATTTGGACTCGAGAGTGATTCAGTTGTGATAGCGAAATATTCTTGGAAGTTCGTGTAAGGTTCATACGCACATCCAGCACCTGAACAATCCCAATTCCCGTCTTGGTCTGGATCAGAGTTTGCGTCTACTGCATCACGTGGATCCATCGTGAACCAAGTGAAATCAAGATCTGGTCGTTGCAATGTGCCTGAATCAAGCGATAAAGGCAGACAAGAATTTGTCGAAGTATCACACGCTCCACCTGTAGCGGGATCAATCCAAACGACTCTTATCTGGAGATAAGACGAATAGTTATCATTGGTTTCATTCCAAGCCTTTGCATATTCGTACCAATCAGGAATCATGTCCCCGTCTGTATCATTGTCGATGGGATTTGTACCGTATTTGAACACTTCACGGCCGTCCGTAAGGTTGAAATCGTTGTAGTAATTAGTAACCTGACCGTTGCTAACAGTTGTCACATACGCTTCTGAGTCGCCATCGCTATCGTTGAGGTCGGGTCTTGTTTCGTTATCCCACTCCATCCAATTCGTGAACGGAAGTGGACCCATACCTGGCTGTATTACTTGAGAAGAAGGCGTAAATGTTCGGGCATCCCAATTGCCTTGAGCAGCAGGTACATCGAAACCAGTACGGCCGTACCATCCATCAGAATCACCATCATAATTGAGATCCCATGGATTCAATGGATTTGAAGCCCAATGGTCTTCAGTTGTTGGATTATCCATGCCATAGAGAGCATAACAATACTCCCAGCCATCAGGGATACCATCAGAATCTGAATCTGAGTGAGTCGGATCTGCAACACCAACAAGAGTTCGATTGAAGTTGTTTTCATTGTAGGTATTGATCATATTCATTCGACTCACTGACTCTGGACCTTTCGCCTTAAAATCATCAATTAATGACTGACGTGCCTGGAAAAGAGACACACCTTGTTCCTCGACATATGCATTCATAGCATCCTCACCAAAGCCTACAATTCCAACAGATGCCGGTACGGAACTCCGATTGAGGTATTTACCCCATGTACGTGATTCCCATTCCCGCAGGTTTGAGAATCGTTCGTCAAGGTCGATGGTTCCGTCCCTGTTACAATCATAGCTATCGTCATCGGAATCGAGGTTTACATCTGTATCAATGAGCGGATTTAAGCCCCAACGATTCTCATCTAAATCCCATGATGTGAACCAGTATTCAAATCCGTCATACATGCCATCGTCATCCGTATCAGGGTTTGTTGGATCGGTCATTCCGAGCAAGAGAGAAATGAATACATTTGGAGGCTCTCCAGACTGCCAAGCATTGAAATCGTCGAGAAGTCGCTTACCGCGAGAATCCTTTGAGATCAACATTTGGAAAACACGTTGTGCTTTCTTTGTCGGTTGTTGAACATCTCCATCAGCGTGCATAAGAGGCGCATCAACAGGAGCTGAAATACCGTTTTCTGGATTTGAGGTTGCGAGTGCAAACTCTTGCAAATCAACCAAACCATCATTATCGCTATCGAATGTACCGTCTCCAGAAACAACTGGGTTTAGCGTCCAAGTTCGAGCCGAGAGATTCCATGCAGTAAAGAGTAGTTCAAGTCCATCAATGATGCCATCGCCATCTGTATCGACATTATTTGGGTCTCCAGTTGGGCCTGTAAGGTTGTATTGATCTTCGCTGATGAATGCTCCAAAGGATTGTGTAGTGGCAGCAGAAGGCCATTGCTGGAACGCATATGCTGATCCAAGTGTTGTTACAAACCATTGCGGAGATGAACGATTTGCATTTGTTTCAGAAAGGGAGGAGTCAATTAAGTTGTATTCTTCCCAATTCGTCATTCCATCATCATCTGCATCGAGCCAACGATCACTTGGTTGGATTGGATTGAGAGTCCAATCGTCGTCAAGTACGTTCCAACGAGCAAACCAAATCTCCCATCCGTCAGGCATACCGTCTTCGTCAGTATCTGCCTTAAATGGGTCACATGAACCCTTTTCCATAGCAATTTGTGCTGCGAGAATTGCACCACTTGCTCGTTCTGCAAAGTTTGCTTCGGGAAGGCCAAGGTCACTAATGTTGTCAAACAGGTCTGTCTGGAAACCATTCGGTAATTCGATTCCAGATAGAGTTTGATTGTCCAAAAAGAGGTCGGTTGAGATGTGGTACTCGAGATAATTTACAAACATCTCGCTTGGTTCTAATACGCCATTCTTGTTGACGTCGTAACCGTCACCGTCTGGGTTCTCGAATGCGTCCGAACCGTTCATTGGATTTACGCCGACACGGAGTGGAGACCATGTACATTGACCATCTGCTTCCCAACCATCAGGTAAACTATCACCGTCCGAATCGTAGAGGTTTGGATCAGGAATCGACCATGTAGCCACTGATTCAGGACTTTCGCCGTAGTCTTCAAAGAGATCACCTGCAAGTCCAGCAAGGCGAACTAACGACCATTGATATTCACAAAGATTGGCAAGACCATCTTGATCTGCGTCCCACCCTGCATCCTCTGAACGTGTTGGGTCAAGTGACCAATTGTTGCCCCCATTGTAGGAATTTCCAATCCAGCGACGATGTTCAATCTCCCAACCATCTGGCATACCATCGCCATCGGTATCCAAAACAGTTGGGTCTGTTCCGACATCAAGGGCATTTGATGTGGTGTAGAGTGTCCGAGCTTGTTCACCCAGTGTTTCATCACAAGCGTAGATTAATTGCGGGTTATAGTAGCAGGTAAAATTGGTTTCTTCGAGGAAGTAACCGAAATACTCGGAACCATCGAGCAACCCATCAAAGTCCGAATCGCTTTGATTGGGAAGTGTCGAATTGTAGCCATCTTCAGAACGAGCGATGAAACGATATTCTTCCAGATTAGTCCACAAACGGTCAAGTGAACCATCTTGATTCAGATCCAAACCATCTACGTCTCCGTCCAACAGGGCATCCCATGGGTCGGTTGGGTCTAAGCCATAGGCAATTTCCCAACCATCAGGAATACCATCACTGTCGGAGTCATTTGCGCCCGGATCAATCAATTCAAGATTGGAATAGCGGCCTGGAGCAGCCCCTGCAAGTATGTACGTTTCACCGTTCTTTTCAAGCGTGGCAAGAGCAGCTAGTTCACCAGGGATCTTTGATTGCGCCTGAAGACCATATACATCGAGATGATTTCCTGCAAGAATCCACAGGCCTTCGGATGAACCTACAATAATTTCGTCACCAGTTGGAAGAATTGAGTGGATATTATTGGTCTTAGAGAGTTCATCAGCATCTCCACCAGGATGTTCAAGCAATCCACCAAAAGTCATGTCATTGATTTCTAAATTTAATCGATGCAAACCTGAAGGAGTCCCAATCCATAGAACAGTTGGATTTTGTTCATTTGGACCGTCAAGATACAAGGCTTGAACTTCAGCAGGATTGCCGCTAGCACCGAGGTTTAGTGTTCTGAGTTCATCGATACGGTTAGGAATTAAGGAAGGATTAGGATCGAAAAAGAATCTCCACGAAGGTGTAGCCTCGTCTCTTCCCGTTGCAGATTCAAGTGTCATTAATCCACGCTCTGTTCCGACATAGAGTACGAGTCCCCCGCCAGGAACAGTACCGTGAGTAATTTCTGTAACAGTAACCTGGGATTCTGAAAGGCTTGCCTTAAAATTAATACCGAGATCAAACGTTTGTGAAATCAAACCACCTGTTGTCACTTCGTATACGCCACCGTCTCCATTTGATCCGAGAGCAATAATCTGTTGTGAAGATCCATCAATGGCAAGTTGAGACAATGCGAAGAAAGGGATGGCCTCACTGGATGACCAAGAGTCAATCGGCTCCAAAAATCGATCAACTTGAATGGCTGCAATATGCATCCCATGCGATGTTGCAATGGCCACGGAATGCGGGCCTGTATCAGATTCGACAAAGATTGCTTCATAGCCCGTAAAGCCCTGAGGGAACCAGTAATCCTGTGTCGTCCCTAGTTCATAATCAAGCACAGTCATCCCGTATCGGGTGAGTACGTATGCAGTTGAATCCTCTACGAGAATACTTCGCACATCGTGGTGCATGATGGCCATGCTGTCTTCAACTGCATTGAACGTGAGTGGATAATTGTAGTAGGAGGTGTCGTTCAACCCAATCTGAACTTCTTTCAGACCAGAAATGACAGTGTTTCCGTCGTCATTATGTATGTAATATTCTTCGAGATTGGAGAGTGATTCGCCAAGGGCTAAAGCGGTCTCTGTACGACTGACATCGACAGACACCACACCATCACGATTTACATCCCACCCATCGAGATCGATATCAAGAAGGGCATTGGAACGGTTTAATGGATCGAGCCCGAAGTGTACTTCCCATCCATCAGGCATACCATCTCCAAACGAAGGATAGAGGGAGCGGATAGAGAATCCATCCCAACTGTATCGGTCAGAATCCTCGAGTAAAGGATCGGTTCCAAGCCACAGATCTTCACCGCCAACAGATGTTGCGTTGGTCGTACACGCTGGGAGAATGTTCTGGAACGATGCATTGACACCGGTGTTAATGTACGGCCATTGTGTTATGACTGATCCTTGTGGAAGGGTTGCAGCGCACCATAGCCCATCAAGTTCAGTGGTGAAATTACTCGGTGAACCATAACGATATTCTTCTGGAGAGGTGTATTGTTCTACAACTGAAATAAATCCGTCCCTATTCACGTCAAACCCATCTTCATCAGGGTCATCGGTTAAATCGCTGCCGTTAAGGGGGTCAAAATATGGGCAAATATATCGAAGCGTGACAACGTCAAAACCACCGGATCGAGCACACATAGCGGCTTCAAATCCATCGGGCATTCCATCGCCATCAGTATCTGACACACGTGGATCAAGATACAATCGATCCCCGTTTTCATCCAAAAGTCCAGTTAATCCCCTCGAAAAGCCAGGGTCATTACAATTTGCAGGATATGGCCAACAATATTCTTCAGTATTGTTCAGACCATCTCGATCGGTGTCTAAATTAGCATCAGAAGCATCGTCTTTATCCATCCCTTCCATAGAGACAAATCTACCGTCAACTGCGCTGAAGTTCACCCATTCTTCGAAAATATTCTCGTGCACATCGGGAATTCCGTCTCCGTCGGTATCCGTAGTTGGTGGTTTCTCACCAGTTGTGTCATCAGGGTAAATATTTGAAACCGGAGAAATCGTAGGGAACTGAGACATGAAGAGGAGCCCTGCGATTACTGCGAGAGTGGAGAGTAAGGTTGTCTGACTTCGTCGCAAAAAAACACCTAAGCGACTAACGCCGCATTATTTGTCCTCTTCTCCATGCTTATAGGAATGATGGAGCGTTGTTCATACAGTGAAGCGATTTCTTCTGTTCTGAAATGCGTACTTTTGGAACGAATCAAGCGGTGTATTCAATATCCGCCTGCTATCCCATGAAGTTGATTGGGATGGGTCTGTCAATTACGCACCTTGGTACCGGAAGTCGTGGCAATGCCACTCTTCTAAGTACTGAATCCTCCCACATCCTTGTCGATCAAGGGTTCAGTGGCGTGCAATTAGAAAAGCGATTGAAACTTCTCGACGTCAGTCCGAATGATTTGGAAGCCATCGTCATAACCCATCACCACGGTGACCATGGGGGCGGCGCACTCATCGCACAGAAGCGCTGGGGAGTACCGGTTTATGCGAATCATCGTACATCCCAAGAACTGGGATTGTTACCTGAATTCACGCACCATTTCGAATCCCTTGATGTCCTGCAATTCTCCCACGGAACATCGTTACTTCCCGTCCCAGTACCGCATTCGGGTGCAGAAAATGTCGCCTTTGTAGCCAGTCATGGAGGAGAAAGAACAGCGATTATCACTGACCTCGGTTCTTGGACTGATGAACTGGTTCACCATGTTCGCGGCTGTCAGCACATAGCTGTAGAAGCGAACTATGATTCCAAACGATTGCTCAATGGACCGTACCCACGTTCATTGAAAGATCGAATTTCTGGAAGAGGAGGGCACTTGTCCAATGAACAAACAGG
>Ga0233444_10002813_pt1 | contig 17815 bp, 4 predicted proteins | sample SI_124_October20_6_FD_182792 | JGI IMG/M metagenome (GOLD analysis project Ga0233444, IMG submission 182792) | Seawater microbial communities from Saanich Inlet, British Columbia, Canada - SI_124_October2016_10_MG | ecosystem: Environmental > Aquatic > Marine > Inlet | place: Canada: British... | reverse complement strand
CTTCTATTTAAATAGTGTAGAGCTTTTTTTGGAGATTGAAAGACTCGTTTAACTCTAAAATTATTATTTTCTAATAAGGAGCAGAAGCCTTCTCCAAAAATTTTGTGATCGTCGATTATAATTACTCCGTTTTTCATATATAATTTTAATCAAAATTACATAAAAATTTAACAGTAACACTAGTGCCTTTTTTTGAGCTAGAGTCAATAGTCATTTCTCCCTCATACAATATTGTTCTGTCATTAATATTTTTTAATCCTAGCCCATATTTGTTATTGTTAAAACCAATTCCATCATCTGAAATAATTAAAATAATGCTGTCTTCGTGAGCAGTTAAATCTAACGTTATTTTTTGAGCCTTGGCATGCTTAATAATATTAGTTATCAGTTCTTTTGCTGTTAATGAGATTGCATTTATAAATTCTTGATCTTCGATACTATTTAATTTTTCTTTTGGAAAGATATTTAGTTCTGTATTTTGAAAAGAAGTGCACATTTCTTCAACTAAATTATCTAGTATTTCTTCTAAGTTGTTGCTGAATTTATTTTTTATGTTCAAATCTTTTGAAAGATTACGGACTTGATCGTAAATACTATCTACAATTTTAATTTCATTTTTTAATGCAGAATAATATTGTGGATCATTCAGTTGAGTTAAACGCATTTTTAAAGCTGCTAAAGAGCCCCCAATGTCGTCATGAAGTTTTTCACTAGCTTGATTTTTTGTGAGCATTTCATAAGATGAAATATTTTTTGCAGCATTAATTTTCATTAGTTTTTCTTTTCGAGAATTTTTATCTGTGTAGTAGATTAAATAAATAAATCCAAATATTGATACTAAAAGAAGAATTAATGACTGTAATTGGCTTTTAGACTTTTCTATTGCTAATCTTGTACCAAGATCATCAGCTTTAGTTAAGTTATATATTTCATACTTAAACGCCTCTTCCTTTGTTAATGATTTCCAAGTTTTAGTCATTTCTGATATAGAAATTTCCAGTGATTCCACATCTTCCGAATGTTGATGTTTTAAAATGTCTGATCTTAATGAATCTAACTTTTTGAAAGTTTTATTTTCGCCAAATCCAATCATTGGATTTAAAATAGTTAAAATGATAATTATATGCAGAATTGTTCTCATTATTCTTTTATGATTTCCAGTTTTGCAAACCTAAGTAAAAGTTGTTTTTGTCCTACACCCTCAAAAAATATTGTAGCTTTTTTATTTATATTGTCTCCACTTATTTCTACTATTTTACCAGATCCAAATTTTGAATGTTTTACACGCATTCCGTTCTGAATATTATTAATTTCTGAAGGTATTATTTTACTTTGAATATTTGTTGCTTTTTTAAATCCTTTTGGTAAGGTAAGTTTGTTTTCTTCTTTTTTAGTTTTTTTATATTTATTAAAATAATTTTGTTTCTGACCTTTCTTTGGTTTTTTTATGCTGGCTTCAGTTTTTGTAATGTATTTTTCATCTAACTCAAATAAAAACCTGCTAGGCTCACAATCAACATATTGACCCCACTTGAATCTATTAGCTGTGTGAGAAAGGAAAAGTCTTTTTTCAGCTCTTGTTATTGCAACATAAAAAAGACGTCTTTCTTCTTCAAGATTTTCTTGGCTATCTCCTGCCATCATTGATGGAAAAAGATTTTGTTCTAGTCCAACAACAAAAACATAGGGAAACTCTAAGCCTTTAGCAGCATGTACAGTCATCAAAGTTACTTTGTTAAAGTCTTCAGTCTTTTCATTATCTTGATTAGTTAGTAAAGCAACATCTTGCATATAGTTTGGAAGAAGATTTTCCTCCGTATTTTCACAAAAATCTTTTAAACCATTTAGTAGTTCTTGAATATTTTCAAACCTGCTAACGCCTTCGGGGCTTTTGTCGTTGTAGAGGTTATGAAAAACGCCTGATGTTTTTGCAATATGCTCCGTAAGCACATAGGCATCTCTACTTTCTTTTTGACTAATAAAACTTTTGATAAGAGTTGTAAATTCTTCTAACTTTTTACAACTCCCATTGTTAATATTATGTTTGTGGCCTTGTAAATTATTAAGCACTTCCCAAATGCTTATTTTTTCAGAATTTGCAGTAACTATTAATTTTTGAAGTGTTGTATTTCCAATTCCTCTAGTTGGGTAGTTTATTACTCTTTTTAATGCTTCTTCATCATTAGGGTTAATTGTCAGTCTGCAATAAGCTAAAACATCTTTTATTTCTTTTCTTTGGTAAAAAGACAGTCCACCGTAGATTTTGTATGGAATATTTTGTTTTCTTAAGGCCTCTTCTAATGATCTAGATTGAGCATTGGTTCTATAAAGAATAGCAAAATCTTTAGGAAATGCTTGTTCTCGTAGTTTAATTTCGAAAATTGTATTTGCAACTAATCTTCCCTCATCGCTATCTGAATAGCATTTGCAAACAATTATTTTCTCACCCTTAATATTTTCTGTCCAAACAGTTTTTTTAATTTGATTTTCATTATTATCAATTAAACTATTTGCTGTATTTACAATAGTTGATGTTGATCTATAATTCTGTTCAAGTTTATAGCTTGCATGATCAGGATAATCATTCTTGAAATTCAGAATATTTTCAATCTTAGCACCTCTAAAAGAATATATGCTCTGGGCATCATCTCCAACAATACAAATGTTTTCGTTAAGAGCTGCTAACTTTTTAATAATTAAGTATTGAACATGATTTGTGTCTTGATATTCATCAATTAAAATATATTGGAACTTATTTTGATACTTTAAAATTAGATCAGGAAAATTGTCTAAAAGTGTATATGTGTTTAAAAGTAAGTCATCAAAATCCATAGCCGAAGCTTTTATGCATCTTTGAACATAAGTTCTATAAATCCTTTCAAAATCAGGTCTTTTGGCAATCTTATCAGATTGAACTAGATCGGAATAATTAGAATATTGCTCTGCTTTAATAAAATTATTTTTTAATGATGAAATACGGTTTAGTACAACGGAAACTTTGTAAATGTCTTTGTCAAGATCTAATTCTTTTATAATGCTTCGAATTAAACTTTTTGAATCATCAGTGTCATATATCGTAAAGTTTTGAGGGTAATTTAATTTTTCAGATTCAATTCTTAAAATTCTTGAAAAAACGGAGTGGAACGTACCCATCCAAAGACTACTTGAAATATTTTTACCAACCATTGTTTCAATCCTATTTCTCATCTCTTTAGCTGCTTTATTTGTGAATGTAAGAGATAGAATATTGAATGGTGATACATTGTTTTTTAGTAGATGTACAATGCGGTATGTAAGAACTCTTGTTTTTCCAGAACCGGCACCAGCAATAACCATCAGTGGTCCATTAATATGCTGAACCGCTTTTCTTTGCTCTGGATTTAGTTTGTCTAAGTAGTTTCCCATTTTAAATCTTCACAAATCTAAACTTATTTGCTAATTGAAAAGGTTAGAAATTAACTTAGTTTTTAACGGTTTTTAATAACCGAATCAATAAGTTGTTTTTTATTATTCTTAATTTCTAGCTACTAATATTTATTTTGAATATTAAAAAAATGACTTATTAAGAAGATAATGTATATAAGATTTACGCTCGATAAATAGCCTTTTAGATTAATAAATTGTAAATTTGGAAAAAATTTATCTCTAAATGAAAAAGATTCTAATTTTACTCATATCAATTTGTAGTGTTTTTCAAATGCAGGCAACTCACTTAATGGGTGGTGAAATAACATGGGAATGTATCAAAGTTGGGCCTGATGCTGGAAAGTATATTTTTAAATTAAAATTATATAGAGATTGTGATGGAACATCTCTTTCAACTTTTGCTCAAACAATATATGTTTGGGATCATCCTACTGTAACACAAATGTCTGTGGACTTTATTTCAAATACTGATATTTCTCCAGATTGTGATGTCACTAACAGTGGTAATCCTCAACTTGATTGTTCAGGAAATCCCGTTGGAGCAGTTGAAGAGTATATTTATGAATCTTTGCCATTAAGTTTGCCTGGATCACCTCCTGCTACAGGATGGCACTTCACATGGGATTCTTGCTGTAGAAATGGAGCAATTACAAATCTTGTGCTCTCTAGTCCAACCTCACCTAGTGAAGGATTTACATTAAGAGCATCAATGTTTCCATATTACGATAACTTAGGTAATGTAGTGCCTGCTGATCCATGTTTTGATTCTTCTCCGATTTTTAATGAAAGCCCAAAAACCATAATTTGTACAGGCTATCCTTTTGCATATTCTCACAATGCATCTGATGATGAGTTAGATGAGGTTTTTTATGATTGGGATGAGCCATTAGATGATTTCTTTGGTGCGTTTAACCCTCCTGTTGCACCAACAGCTTTGCCGTTTTTAGCTCCATATTCTTATGATAATCCACTTCCTGGTGGAGTTACTCTTGATACTGTAACAGGAGAAATTGCTTATAATTCTACAATCTCAGGTAATTTTGTAACTGTAGTTAGGATTGATGCATATAAATGTGGACAGTTAGTTGCTCAAATTTTTAGAGAAATTCAAGCAGTCTTAATTTCTTGTCCTACTCTTTCTGGTGGAACAAATAACATACCACCAACTGTTTCACCTCCTTTTACAGATCCTATTACAGGACTACCTTCTTACTCAACATCTGTTCCTGCTGGTAGTGCTATTAGCTTTCAAATTCAATCAGATGATTTTGATGTATATGCAAATGGGTCTCCACAGGATGTAACTATGGAAATTACAGGTGGGCAAATGGCGGGAGATTTTGTTACAACAACAGATTGTACTAATCCACCGTGTGCAACATTTGATAATGGTGCTGGATTAACACCTCCTTTTTCTAACCCTACTTTTGTAAATGGATTCTTTAACTGGCAAACAGCGTGTAGTCATGTCTCAACCAATGTTGGGTGTGGAAATATTTCAAATTTATACACTTTTGCTATTAAAGCTTATGATGATTTTTGTCCAGCTCCAGCAATTACATTAGCTACAATATCAATAGAAGTTACAGCAGCTAATTCTTTACCTGAGCCTGACTTACAATGTGCATTTCTTAATGGTGATGGAGATTTAACAATGGATTGGAATGAAACTTTTGGTGCTAATCCATCTACAATCTATCATATTCTTGGTTCTGATAATGTAGGAGGACCATATACCGTATTGGCCGATGTAAATTATCCAGATACAATGTACACAATTGATGCTGTAAATATTCCAGCCGGTTATCAATTTTTCTATATGACTCAAGAATCTGCATGCGCAAATAATTCTTTGGAATCTGATACGATTACACCAATCGAATTTGCTATTTCTCACTCTGATGTTAGTTGTTGGGACGACTCTGACGGTCAGATTACTGTTGAGGTTTTAAGTACTATGCTAGTACCCTTTAGTTATTATATCAACGGTGTCATAAACCCAAACCCAATTCCATATGATACTGTTTTTGATGGTTTATCTACTGGAGTATATGCAATTACAGTTAGTGACAACGGAAGTTGTCAGATTACTGAAGATATTTCTATATCTGCTCCTGGCTCACCATTACAATCCATTGTTGCAGATAGTATGAATATCTGCGCAAATTCTTCAGATGGTTTGGCTGTGGGTTCTGGTGCAGGAGGAACACCACCATATAGCTATGAGTGGTTTGATAATAGTTTTACAAGTTTTAGTACTAATGACACTGCATTTAATTTAAGTGCTGGTAGTTACTATCTTGAAGTTACTGATGCTAACGGTTGTGATACATTCTCTACAGTTCAGGTTATAGCACCTCAAACCTCATTAAGTGGTTCTCCTCAGGTTTATGGAGTTGCTTGTAAGAGTGATAGTACAGGTATGATTGTTGGGGATGCAACAGGAAGTTGGGCTCCATATAAGTATTACTGGATTGATAATTTAGGAGATACTTTACGTTCTACATCTTACAAGACAGGTAGGGATACACTATCTGGTCTGGCTTCTGGAGTATATAATTTACATGTTTATGATGCTCAAGATTGTTTTGTATCTTATGGAATAAGTGTTGGAGAGCCGGCCACAAGCCTATCTATTGATAGTATATCGGTTGTTCAAACAATAGCGTGTTATGGTGATAGTGATGGTAGTGCAAGAATGTTTGTTAGCGGAGGTATGCCAAACTACACTTACGTGTGGGATAGTGGAGAGACTGGCTTAATTGCCCAGAACTTATCGTCAGGATATCGTCACGTTTCTTTAACAGATGATTGGGGTTGTACGGTTATGGATAGTGTTTATATTTCTGAGAATCCAGAGATACAAGCTACAGTAAGCCTTGTGCAAACAGTAAGTTGTTATGGCAATACAGATGGTATTGTTACTGTTAGTTCAACAGGAGGTGTAGGGTCACATATCTTTTTCTGGAGTACGGATCCAGTAGGTCATACTAATAATCCTGATACAGTATCTGGATTAGCCGAGGGTAGTTATTATGTTACAACTCAAGATGCTTTAGGCTGTGAGGTTTTAGATAGTATTTACGTTTCTGAGCCTGAGCCACTAACAATGCAAGCTACTGCTCTTTCTTGGATATCTTGTTTTGGTGCCGATGATGGTCTTGCTTATGCTACAGGACAAGGGGGTAATACGCCATATACATTTACTTGGTCTTCTAATAATCAAGTAGGAGACACGATAAATACAATTACTCCTGGTACTCATGTAGTAACAGTAGTTGATAATAGAGGTTGTACTGCAAATGATACGGTTTATATGTATGAGCCAGATCTTTTAGAGATAGATATTGATACTTCTTTAACAATATGGCCTTACTGTATTGGGGTCAACTCTGCAAGCTTAACATCAATAGCTTCGGGAGGAACAGTAGGCTATACTTACCTTTGGGATGATAATTTAGTAGCTCCTCAGTTTACCGCTACTGCGAGTCATTTGTTAGCAGGTGTTTATACAGTAACAGTAACTGATGCTAGAGGATGTACTGCTAGCGATACTGAAGATATAGATAGTACCACTAATACAATGAGTTCAAGCATTAGTATATTATCCAATGTAAGTTGTTTTGGAGGTAGTGACGCTGCAGTAGAAGCGATTACTTTAGGTGCTCATGCTCCATATAGCTACCAATGGTTTGGACCTAACGGTTTTTACAGTACTACAAGTAGTATTAGTTCTCTATATGCAGAGACTTATTCAGTGACTGTATCTGACACTAATAATTGTACAGTAAATACAAGTATTAATCTTACAGAACCAGCAGCGCTTATCTTTACAAGCCTTGCTTCAACAGATGCAACATGTTTAGGTGCTTGCGATGGAACTATCGAGATTAGTTTAACAGGAGGAACAGCTCCTTATACAGGTCATGCTCAAAATAATAATACAGGAAATAGCTTAATGAATTTACTCTCTGGCGACAGTCTTTTTGGCGGAGTTTGTGCAGGTGATTATACTATTAGCCTAAGCGATGCTCACGGATGTTCTTCAGAATTACTTGTTGGAGGTAATGATCAGCAAACTATAAATGCATTAGATACTATAAATGTTGCTGTTGATCCTCTCTCATGTTTCTTTATCTTCTGTCATGGAGATAGTACAGGGGGAGTTGCTTTAGACTTTTTAAGTTACGATACATCATATTCTTATAATTGGTATGAAGCAAATGATCCAAGTACTAGTCTTGGTAATATGACACAGATTATGAATTTAGGAGCGGGAGCTTATGTTATAGAGGCTAACTATTTAGGTTGTGTTGCTACTGATACTATGGTGCTTAATCAGCCAGATCCAATCCAAATCACAGGAACATTTACTCATCTCTTATGCTATGGAGATAACGATGGTGCTGTTGATATTAATGTTACTGGAGGAAGTCCAAGCAGTAATGGCTATACTTATCTTTGGAGTAATAATGTAACTTCTCAAGATTTAAGTAATGTAGGAGCTGGATTATATACTCTTACAGTTACCGACTCTCTGTCATGCGTTGCAACATATGATGCTAGATTAACAGAGCCTGATGAATTAGAAGTAACTATTGTAGAGACAAGCCCTTTTGTACTAGAGCTTTCGACAGTAATAGGAGGTACTCCTTCATATACTTATGCTTGGTACGAATCAGGAAATAATGTTGGAACAGGAACTTCTTACGTTGTGTCAACTAATGGAACATACTCTTTAGAAGCTACAGATGCAAATAACTGTACTAACACATCAAACAGTATCACTTATAATGTAGCATCTGTAATAAATGGAGAGGAAGTTAGCTTTAGAGTTTATCCAAATCCATTTAGAGAAGAAGCTACTATTGATTTTGGATACACAGTAAATGAAGCAACAATAAGTATTGTTGATATTTATGGAAAACTTATAGAGCAACATGAGGTTGTAAATGCAAGTTCATTTATAATCACAAATAAGAACAAAGCTAGCGGTGTCTATTTTATGAAAATGGAAACTGAGAGTGAGAATATTTTTGTTAAATTAATTATTAAATAGATATAGTTTTTATAAAAAATTTAAATATTTATTAGAGCTATATTTGCAAAATTAGAATTTTAAGAATCTAATACATTTGAAAATGAATAAACTAAAAAGAGAAAATACGAGCATAGAATCAATACAAAAAACTTCTTTTTTAAAAAGTCTGTTTTTGTTACTAATAGGATTATTAGTCACTACTAATCTTTCTGCTCAAATAACTTTTACTACAAGCCAGGCTAGTGCACCTAGAAATGCATTAGGTACAACTCCTGACGATGGCCAAGCAATTGCTGTAACAGATACTACTGGTATGGGTGGTAATTATGACTGGGTATGGACAGATCTTAATACAGGAAATATTGTTCAAACAACATTACAAACCCCAAATATTTCTGATACATTAAATGCTGCATCTGGATCATACTTATTAGAATGCACAAATGCTGATTTCTTCTATACTGCAAAAGATACAGTTACTATTACAGCTCTTGGAACTAATTTTTCAATAGGTTCTGATAATGGTTCATTAATTTTATGTCAAGGAGCAGACTCTGTGAATCTTACTGTTCTTGAATTGTGTCAATATCCTTTTACTGGAGGGTCTTGTGGATATATTAATCAGGTTCTTGGTACAGAATTTAATTTCTATAATGCAAATACAAATATTTTAGTTTATTCAACAACAGTTTTAAATAATATTGTTCCAATACAGTTGCCTACTCAACCTCTAGGAAATTGGAGAATTACCTCTATTAATTACGATAATGGGGCTGTTGGAGATACAACTTTTACTGTTTCTACTGATACTCTAGATTTAAATGTAAGTTCAACAAATATCTTAAATTCATTTCCACTAGGTACTATTACAGTTAACGCAACAGGGGGAGATGGAAGTTATTCTTTGTGTCTTATTAGCCCAGGATTTCCTAATTGTTTAAATCAAGGGGGTTGGCCAGCTAATCCTACTTTATCAGGTTTAAATACTGGAATGTATTATTTCACTGTCACTTCTGGAGACGGATGTTTTGCGGAAGATTCTGTTTTAATAGAAAATGTATGTGATGGACAAATTACATCAAATACATATGACCCTTGTGATTCTGTTGTGCCTATTTCTGCTGAGATTAACATGGTAGGATCTGGTCCTTTTAGCTATGAGTTTTCTTTATACAATGGTTCAAGTTTAATTGAACAACAAAATACAACAAACGACAGTATTACATTTAATAATCAAGTGAGTTCCGGATCTTACAGTGTAACAATTTTAGAGACAAATACTGGTTGTTTAATTACTGATTTCGTAACCTATAATTTAAATCCTGTAATTGTTTCAGCAAATGTCAGTCAATTAACAGCTCCTGGAGCAAACGACGGATCTTTATTTCTTTCTGTTGATTCTGGTTTAGCTCCTTTCACATATATTTGGGAGGTAAATGGTGTTGCTGACACATCTAGTAATTCAAATGGAATTTTCACAAAATTTAATTTAGATGCTAACACTTATTGTTTAACAATTATTGATGCCAATGGATGTCAATATTATGACTGCTATGAAATTACTTATTATCCATGTGCAGTTACCCTTTCTATTAAAGATACAATCTTTTGTAATAATGGTGTTGGAACATTAGAGGCAATTATTGATACTAGTGGAAATGGAATGAGTGGAGGACCATATACTTATTCTTTATATAATGCAGTAAATGGTAATCTTGTTACATCCTTCAATTCTCCTGCATTAACACAATCTTTTACAAATTTATTTAGTGGAGTATATTATTTAGAAGTTTTAGATCAGGCCTATGGTGATGTTTGTGATCCAGATACTATTTTCTTATTTGAGCCTGAACAACTTGATATTGCTTACACAATTACTCCGCCTTCTTCTCCTTGCGAGAATGATGGAGTTATTACTGTAGACTCTATTATTGGTGGTATTGGTCCATTTACTACTTTATGGTTTGACTCTTTAGGTTTTGCACTACCTCTAACCTCATCTTTAAATTTTGCAAATGGAATTGTTATGGATTCACTTGGGTTTAGTAATCCATTAGCTCAAGGAGGAGGAAACTTCAATATTTTTATTTCTGATCAAGCTGCAACTTCATGTACTAGAAGTTTTAATGTGTTTTTAGAGCCTGCAACTACTGGTCAAGATTTCTGGATTGACTCATTATCTACAAATACAACTGTAACAACATCTTGTTATGGAGCTTGTGATGCATCAATTGAAGTGACAATGAACGGACATAATCAAGGATATAATACAGGATGTGAATCAATTGGTCCTTTTGTGTTTTATTGGTTAGAAGGTTTTAGTTCTGGAATTTTAGGTCAACCTGATACACTTAAGGTTGATTCTGCTGGTAGTATATTTTACAACCCTTCTGGCGTTGCAACATTTAAAAATTTAGGAGTTAGAGGAAACTCTACAGGAAATTGTAATTCTATGCCTGGAGATTTAGACGGTAACTTTGATGGTACCATTAGATTATATGCCTATGATTATTATGGAAATCCCGCATTAGCCCCTTTATCTGGTGGTGATGGTAGTTTGTTATTTACAATTATTGAGCCTGACTCAATAACGATTGAATTAACAACTCATGGAATTGATAATGGAATCTTTCCAGCTCCATCTCAACCAATTAGTGTTTCAGAGGAGTGGATTATTCCTTGTGGTACTTCAGATACTTTAATTGTGAATGCTAGTGGCGGTCCTTTAACAAATGATACTACTTTATGGTCTACAAACGTTCTTGATTTTGGAGTGCCATCGGGTTTTGCTGATACACTTCCATTTGGTTACACCTGGTATGTTGAAGTTTCTGGACAATATGAAGATATTCTTGGAAGTCCTTACGATGCTGCATACCATTTCGATCCAGGATTTACATCTCCACAATTAATAACACACTGGGAATTAGATGGTAGTACTGCTCCAAGACCAACTCCAGATGTATATTCTCCTACTCATACATACATATATCCACTTACAAGTGGTGTTCATACTTTTTCGATGACTCTTCCTGGATACCAGTGTGGTGGTTTAGGCTTACCATGTATGACATTTAAAATATATAGAGTAGAAAATAATGCTCCACAGTATTCATATTCATGGACTGCATTTGTTCAGGGTCAAGCACCTAATGTAGTTAGTACATCAAAAAGAAATCCAACCTATCCAAATTATACTAATGGAGTTGATTATATATTAAGAACAATAGCAACAAACCCTACATGTTTTAAGTCAAACGTAATACATGTGGAATGGGATAGAAATATTTTAGAATATGATACTATTATCACCTCTGATGTGTTTTGTTATGGAGACTCTTCGGCAAGTATAGTTTTTGGAATTGATTCAACATTTGGTTTTGGAAACTATAATCTTTTCTTAGACTCTGTATTGGTAAATGATACTGTTTTAAATGTTCCTGCAGGAACATACACGGCTTTTATTAGAGACTCATTATTATGCGAGTCAGATAATATTTCTGTAAGAGTAAATTCTAATGATTCCTTATGGGCTTGTGGTGTAGATACTCAAGATGTTTCAATATTAGTGGATGCCTTTACAATTAATGTAGATGCTCCATTTGCATACACTACTCCAATGGTAATGAATTCCGGGCTTTCATATAAACTTGTTGTAAATGGTACATATCAAGATACGTGGAATGGAGGCCCATTTAAGGACGCTTCATACAAATACAATCAACCAATACCTGTACAAATTGTACCATCTGATTGGTATTGGTCTGGTGTTTCATTAAACAACACAATATCCCCTGCCCCTGAACCAACTCCTTATTCATATAACAGCTCTCACGAGTATACTTATTTCTTTACTGGAGATGGAACACAACAAACATTTACATATGATGATCTTGACAGTTCTTATTTTGAGAATTCAGGCTCTTTGAATTTTGAAATTTACAAAATAATATGTCCAAGATCTGATACTGCATATACTTGTTTTGATGATAGTACTGCTTCAGCCTATGTTTATCCAACAGGTGGAAAAGGTCCATATTCTGTAACATGGACAGATGCTTCTGGAACAATATGGGGAGTTACTGACTCGATAACAAATGGAGGAAGTTCTTTAGTAGACAACTTACCTGCTGGTAATTTCACTGCTACAATTTCTGATCGTAATGGATGTACTTACGATAGATACTTAGTAGTTTTATCATCACCAGCTCCTATGCAAATAGATTCAATTTCACATGTAGATGTAAATTGTAAAAATGATAGTACAGGATCTATCTATGCCGAAGTTTCAGGTGGATTCATAAGTAATTTTACTTTCCTAATGTTAGGAAATGATACTATATACTCTGAACAAGGACTTCTTGATACTATAAGAATTGAAAATCTAACAGCTGGAACATACGACTTTTATATATATGATTCAATTCCTGATGGATTATATGGAATTTATGAGTGTCCTCAATATGAACAAATAGTTATAACGGAACCTCAAGATACCCTTTCAACAACAGTTAATTTATTGTCTAATGTAGAATGTTATGGTGATTCTACTGGTAAAGCAATAGCAACTGCTATTGGAGGTCAATTTCCTTATACTTATATATGGGATGCTGGAGATACATCTAATATTATTGGAACTCTATGGGCAGGATGGCAAGCGGTTTCTATTACTGATGCTAATGGCTGTTTTAAAAGAGATAGTTTAGAGATTATAAATTTACATGACGAGATTCTAGATAATTTAAATATTATTGAAAATGTATCATGCTTTGGAGACTGTGATGCGATTGCTAGTCTTTCTACAACTGGTGGGGTATTGCCTCACACTTATTTCTGGGATATAGGTCAAGTATCAGTTAACATGCCTGATACTGCGTATAATCTTTGTTATGGTGGTCATGATGTAATAGTAGAAGATGCTCTTGGCTGTAGAAAAACTTTTACATTTAATATAAGTCAGCCCGATGAGCTTTTTGCTCAAGCAATTATGACCCAGCCAGTTCAGTGCTTTGGTTTTGATGATGGAACTGCTTTTGGGTCTGCAACTGGTGGGACTTTAGGATATACTTTTGTTTGGGATAGTATTAATGGTCAGTCTGGACAAAATGCAATTAATTTAACTCCTGGTGTTCATACTATATATGTTACTGATCAAGAAGGGTGTACAGCATCTGATACAGTAGTTATTACAGAACCAGATCTTTTAACGGTTGATATAATTGATAGTTTAACTGTATATGCTTATTGTGCTGGTACAAATTCTGGTCAATTGTGTGCTGTAGCTCAAGGAGGAACACCAAACTATAATTACGTTTGGAATGATGTTCTAGGACAAACTAATTCCTGTGCAACAAATTTAATTGCTGATGATTACACTGTTTTAGTAATGGATGATAGAAATTGTATTGCAACTGTTTCATTTGATTTAGATTCAATTACTTCAAGTATGACAACAGATTCTGTTGAAGTAATAATTGATGATGTAAGTTGTTTTGGAATTTATGATGGAGCAATTAACATTAATAATGTTGTTGGAGGTTCTCTTCCTTATACATATCAATGGACTGGACCTGGAAATTATAATTCTAGTCTTTCAAGTATAGGTTCTTTATATGCTGGAAGTTATGCTGTTGTAATTGAAGATAGTAATGGATGTGCAATAACGGTAAATGCTGAAGTTTATGAGCCTAGTCAGCTGGAATATACAACTTACAATGTTGCTGAAGCAAAATGTTTTGGAGCTTGTAATGGTGAGATTTGGGTTGATATTGAAGGTGGTACATGGCCATATTATTATGATGTTGATGAATTAGGTAATTTCCCTTTAACTAATACATTACAAGTGATTCAAGATACTATTATTAGAGATTTATGTGCAGGTCTTCATTCAATATATATTACAGATGCAAATAATTGTGAAGGAACTGTTATTTGGGGAGGAAGATGGGAAGAAGTTGTTGACTCTGGTGTAGTTGTTTCAATAAATGGTGTGACTACAGATCCTGCAACATGCTTTAACACTAATGATGGTGAGGCCTTCGTTCAAGGAGGTTTATTTTCAGGTTTTTCATACACTTGGGAAACTAATATTTCTGGTCCTCCAGCAGGTTTTCCAAATGGTGATTCTCCTTCTGGTGTTGTTATTTCAAGTGGAGCAAGTTATAATGGATTATATCCTGGAAACTACTGGGTAGTTGCTCATTATTCTGATAGTGCTAGTTCAGGGCAAATTTATTCTGGTTGTGATGTTGCTGAACCTTTTGTAATTACAAGTCCATTAGAAATTCAAACTAATACAACTGTGCCTGTTGATGTAACGTGTTATGGAGATGTTGATGGAGAAGTTGATTTACAAGTTACTGGTGGGGTAGCTCCATACAGTGTACTTTGGGACACTACGACATCAATACCGAACGGTTCTAATAATTATATAATTTCAAATCTTCAACCTGGAACATATACTGTAAATATTGTTGATTCTGCTGGATGTTCTATAACTCAAGACTTTGTTATTGGAGAGCCTGATGTCTTGACTAATAACTTTACAATTAATCAGCCTTTGTGTTCTGGAATTAATGGGACCTTATCTGCTAATACTCAAGGTGGTACTGGTGGATATTCATATAACCCTCCAATTGCTGGAGGATTCCCTGCCGGGTCTGTAACTTTTACAATAACAGATGGAAATGGATGTACTTTACAAGATATTGCAGTATTTGTAGACCCAGATCCAATTATTGCATCTGTTGAACCAGATAATTTGTTTTTTGGGCCTTATGACGTTAGTTGTAATGGAGAGAGTGATGGTTCAGCAACAGTTGTTGGTGGTGGTGGAACAAATATAATTTCATACAGTTGGAGTCCAACTGGTGGTAGTGGTGCAACTGCAAATAATTTATCTGCAGGCACTTACACTGTTACAGTTTCTGACGATAATGGTTGTAATGAACAAGCTTCAATTACAATAACAGAGCCTGACGTATTAGTTGCTGCAGTTTCTCAAAGTGGTGATTTATCACCATATGATATAAGTTGTTATGATTATAATGATGGATGGGCACAGTCAGATCCAACAGGAGGTGTTCCAGCAACATCTGGATATAATTATGACTGGACTTCTTCTGGTAGTAGCGTTTCTAACAATTATTATATAGAAAATTTATCTGCAGGAAATAATTATACTGTAACTGTAACTGATGCAAATGGATGTGTGGTTAATGAATCCACAGGTATTTTAACTCAACCAGTTGACTTTATTGCTGATGTAGTAACTTTAAATTATACAGGTACAACTGCAGCTCCTTTTAATGTTACTTTTTCTGACAATACTGTTTCATCAGATCCTTATAATTTTGTTTGGACAATGGATGATAATAGTACTGTATCATATCCAAATGGTACTTCTAATTTTAACATATCTTTTGATACATTAATGATTGGATTAAATAATATATATGTAACTCTTGAGAACGAAATTACTGGTTGTATGGACTCAGTAGGGTTTAAAATTGATGTTCAAGGAATACCTACTATTCATAATGTGTTTACACCAAATGGAGATAACGTCAATGATTTCTTTGACTTTGAAGAAAATGCAATGCAAGAAATATCTGTTGAAATTTATAATAGATGGGGACAAATCGTATATTCTTGGGATATTCCAAATTACAAATGGGACGGAAGAGATTATGACGGAAGAAATCTTCCAGAGGGAGTGTACTACTATGTATTATATTCAACAGGTTCTGATGCTATAAAAACTTCTTATGTAAGAAAAGGTTCAATTACTTTACTTAGATAATTATTAATCTAAAAGGATATTATGAAGAGATTACTTTTTAGTCTTATATTATTTTCAAATTTTGCTGTATCACAGGTAATAATTTCAAACGATACAACTGTTTGTGGTAATTTTAATGATACTTTATATGCCTTAAGTGCTACGCAATCATCCATGCAAGTAGATGATCAGCACGATGTAGCGGTTCCAATTGGCTTTACTTTTAATTTTTATGGCTTACCTTACACACAATGTGTTGTCTCAGGAAATGGATATATAACTTTTGATACTTCATTAGCAAGTTCATATTCCCCTTATTCAATTAATGTACCTATTCCGAATCCAGGTACTGTACCTGAAAATGCAATTTTAGCACCTTGGCATGATATTAATACGGGAGTTAGTGGGAACATATATTATGGTACAACTGGTATTGCTCCAAATAGAATGTTTACAGTAACATGGTGTCAAATAGCTATGTTTTCATGCACTGATTCTATTGCAACTTCTCAGGTAGTTATGTATGAAGGTAGTGATAAAATTGATATGTATATTGAGTCCAAACCATTATGTGCCACCTGGAACGGTGGTAATGCTGTTCAAGGCTTAGTTAATCTTGGTAGTACTCTTGCTGATATTGTTACAGATCCTGCTCTAGCAGTTGATAGAAATTTCCCAAATCAATGGGATGCATATGATGAAGGATGGGAGTTTATTCCAAATGGTCTACTAAATTATACAATTAATCAAATTCCTTATATTCCAATTGTTGCAGGTGAAGCTATTTGGTCATCAGCCTCTGGAGACACTTTAGGTTATGGTCCAACTCTTCCAGTAAACATTTCTTCAACAACAACTTATTATGCAGATGTTGTTGGAAGTTGCTCCTCTGGAATATTATCTGATGATATTACTATTAATGTAAGTGGATGTTTTGATATTACTTTAATATCTTCAGATGCATCATGTCTTGGAAATGACGGTGAAATTATGGTTAATCCTGGAGTTGGAACACCATCTCCATATGATATGTTACTTCTGGACATGAATGGCTCTGTTTTACAAACAAATTTTGGGGTAAATACTACTCAAACATTCTATAATTTATTTCCCGGTACATATGTTGCTAGAGTTATTGATGCTGGAGGGTCTTCCTCACAAGATACTATTGTTGTAGCTCAAGCAACCAATCCTTTAAATGTAATATCATTTTCTTCTGATGTTAGTTGTTTTAATGGATATAATGGTCAGATATCAGTTTTAGCTGACAGCGGAGCCCTACCATATTCATTTTATTTAGATGGTGTTTTAAATCCAAATCCAATCCCATATGATAGTGTTTTTACAAATCTATCTTCTGGAATATATGTAGTCTCAGTTGTTGATGATAATAGTTGTTTATATAGAGATACTGTGCAAATTGGAGTTCCATTATTTCCTCTTTTATCTCTTGCTCAATCAAAATTAGTTATCTGCGCAAATTCTTCAGATGGTTTGGCTGTGGGTTCTGGTGCAGGAGGAACACCACCATATAGCTATGAGTGGTTTGATAATAGTTTTACAAGTTT
>Ga0233444_10002812_pt1 | contig 17822 bp, 17 predicted proteins | sample SI_124_October20_6_FD_182792 | JGI IMG/M metagenome (GOLD analysis project Ga0233444, IMG submission 182792) | Seawater microbial communities from Saanich Inlet, British Columbia, Canada - SI_124_October2016_10_MG | ecosystem: Environmental > Aquatic > Marine > Inlet | place: Canada: British... | reverse complement strand
ATGGTGAACGAGTTCAATGAAAAGTTCCTCATGGCCAGCATTTCTGATTCTCTCTAATCTACGGCCATAAACAATATTTGCTCTTTGGTCGGTAAAATCTAATCCCCTGCACCTTATTGAGAATCGTAAAAGCGCTTCATCATCTAATACCTTGAACCAGTTTTCAGGCTCTAGAGAATCTGTAAGAAATGCTGCTTCCAACAATTCGATTCCTACTTCGAGATGATTGATGTCTTTCAGTTGGGCCAACTGATTAGGGTCTCTGCCGAGAACTACAAACAGGTCCTCCAAAACTAAAGCCAAACCATCTCCATCATTTCTCAATAGTTTGATATTGGCCAAACATCGCCAATTTCGCTCATCGGTAAAATCGTAGAGAACTGCTTGTTGGGCATTCTGTTCTGCCCATGCTAAGTTCTCATCTTTTCTTTCAGAGTCCTTATTTGCAAGTTTTACGAACCTATCTGCTTGAGAGCGGTGCCTGCTGCCCAAATTGCGCCGAGGGTGTTGAAGGACCGAAGCGCTATCCATGTAACCAACTCACTGAACCGACATAAATCCTGAACGGTCATAACCCCATGGAATTGTTGCATCAATTCCAATTTTAGCAGTTTTACCATCCTCTAATCTTGATGGATCGAGACTGGAACCCTTCTGATCGGAAAGAATTATTGAATCTGAATCGGGTTGCCAACGGGTCATCATAGCCCATTCAACACGAACGGGGTCAGTAATATCGATGTCCTCGTCCACTACAGTCACCATCTTCATAGAACGATGTCCTGCCAAAGCTGCATTGATTGCCTTAAGTCCGTCTCCTTCATTATTGACTTTGATTTTAACGACTGCAGCAAGCCAACCGCCTCCTCCTTCAGTCATGTGCACATCAAGGCATTCACATACCTCACTTACTGCAGACTTAATCGTTGGAGACCTTGGAAGTCCCATCAAAGTCTTGTGTTCTGCCTCCGCAGGTATCAGTGCGTGAAAAACTGGATTTTTACGGTGGGTTATTCCATCGATTTCAATCACAGGTTCTTGTCTAACATCATCGACAGTACCTGTAATGTCGACATAGGGTCCTTCGTCATCATTCTCTGTTGTGATTCTACCCCACATTGCATATTCCGCATGTGCAGGAACTTGAATTCCGTTAGGTAATTCGACTAACTCCAGTGGATTTCCGTGTATCTTCTCATGAAGAGCAGATGCTATTGTTAATTCATCTATATTGGAATCAAATGACATTGCTGCTGCAAGCAAAACAACTGGATCTGGTGCATTGATTATTGCGATTTTGACCTCTTCGCCAGAATTTCTTGCTTCCTTAGTCATTGAATGGAGATGCCTTGGCACTAATCGAACGACCAAGTGAGTTTCATCACGTAATAGTTGACGATGGAATGACATATTTCTAATTCCTCCATACTCAGCAATTATGACACTGGACGACATGTATCTCCCTCTATCTTCTCGCCAGTGATGAGGAATTGGCAATTTTGTCAGATCAGGAGATTCTTGAGGGCATTCCAAGACTGGCCCATCTTCAACAATCTTCGGTTCTCCGGGGTTTGTCATAGCCCACCCCAGGAGGTCAATGAACTCTTCCGGCTCGATAGATAATGCCGCACAAAGTCTCGGCCTTGTAAGCAAATTTACTGCAACTCGATGACCTGGCGCCTCGACAAGGTTTTCGAATACGAGAAGGTCGTGACCAACCGATTTTGACTTGTCGAAAATGCCATGCAGTACACTGGTTGGCTCTGAAATAATACTAGCCGCACCTAACAATTCACGGAATGCCATGTACCATTGCTAGAGCGGAATAACCATGAACATTGGCCCTGTTGAATGTCTATCCGTGCACCATTCACATGACTTGTTTTAATCGGCATCATGAAATAGGGGGGGTAGGTCGGCAACTTGCTTCACTGGAGAGTATTGACATGGGTCGTGGATTGTTCGCAGGAACCAAGATGGCAAAGGACCGCCAAAAGTTCAGATGGTCTGATCGTAGATACAAGAAGCGTATGCTCAAGTCAAGAGCTAAGCACGATCCTCTGGCAGGATCCACTCAGGCAAAGGGTATCGTTATCGAAAAAGTCGGTATCGAAGCTAAGCAGCCTAACTCCGGAATTCGTAAAGCCGTCAAGATTTCTCTTATCAAGAACGGTAACAAACTCACAGCCTTCGCACCTGGTGACGGTGCTATCAACTTCATCGACGAACACGATGAAGTAATGGTAGAAGGTATCGGTGGACGCATGGGTCGTTCATACGGAGATATTCCAGGTGTCCGTTACAAGGTCATCCAAGTCAACGGAGTCTCACTAGATGAGATGGTACGTGGACGAAAGGAGAAGCCAGTACGATAATTCGGAGTGATTTAGATGAGTGAAGAAATCGAAACACAAGAAGAAGTATCAACTCCTGAAGAGATTAAGCCTATCGCAGGTATCGGCACACTAGTGTTCGGTAAATACGATGCTGCTGAAGTCGTTTGCAGAGATCCAGGACTAGCTCCTTACATCAACCTGTCAACTGTCGGTGTGCCACACACCGGTGGACGCCACGCTAATGCATGGTTCGGTAAGGCACGCCTTTCCGTTGTTGAAAGATTCACTAACAAGTTAATGCGTACCGGTAAGTACACCGGTAAGAAGCAAGGTGCACTAAAGGCGTTCGAATCTGCTCTAGATTCAATTGCAGAAAGAAGTGGAAACAATCCACTTCAGGCATTCGTCGATGCTATTTGCCACGCAGCACCTATGGAAGAGATCACTCGTATCAAGTTCGGTGCAGTATCTCAGCCTAAGGCTGTAGACAGTTCTCCTTCACGCCGCCTTGACGTTGCACTAGCAAACTTGGCTAAGGGTGCACAACAAGGAACTTCCAAGTCCAAGCGTACGCTAACTCAGTGTATCATCAACGAAATCACAAAGGCTAGCAATGGCGATGTTACCTCTTTCGCAGTATCAAAGAAAGAAGAAGTTCAGCGTATTGCTTCCAGCGCTCGCTGATTTCTACTGTTTGAAACCGATGTTGCTAGCAACACCGGACCCCAATGGTCAATAGGGATAGTCGTTGCGACCGGGTAATGGAAGAGTACGAATCCACCACCCGGATAAATTGGTTGAACACAATTTTCCTGCTTTCGACTCCGATTTTGGCAGTTAGTGGAGCCATACTTCACTGGGTATTCTTCGGAGCACCTGGCTGGACTGAAGCTATCGTCTTTGTATTCTTATACTTCGCATGTGGACTATCCATTACTGTAGGGTACCACCGTCTATTCTCACACAGATCCCACGATGCGTCATGGCCATTGGTTCTGTTCTACGCAGTATTCGGCGCAGGCTCTTTTCAAAATTCAATTATTGAGTGGTGTTCAGATCACAGAAACCACCACAAAGCAACAGACACAGAAGAAGACCCATATTCTGCAGCAAGAGGATTTTGGTACTCGCACATGGGCTGGGTCATGATAGAAGAAGAAGCATTTACTAATGATTTTTCAAACGTCAAAGACCTGAAGGCAAGCAAAATAATCAGTTGGCAACACAGAAATATTTTCTTAATTGGCGCTATGTCAGGAATAATTTTACCTGCTGTCATCGGTTATTTCGCTGGAGGAATACCTACTGCAATTGGGTGCCTGGTTTGGGGCGGATTGATTCGCACAGTGTTCGTACACCACGGTACCTTCCTAATCAATAGCGCTGCACACATATGGGGGACACAGCCATACTCAGAAGAAAACTCAAGTCGGGACTCGTTCTTCCTAGCATTCCTTACCTTCGGTGAAGGGTACCACAATTTCCATCACACATTCCAAGCAGACTACAGAAACGGACACAAATGGTTCCATGTAGATCCGAGTAAGTGGTGGATAAGAGCATTCAATTTGATTGGGATGAACTCTAATCTCAAATCCACTCCGCAGCACTCTATCGAGGTTGCAAAGCTAGACATGAAATTCAAAAAGTCGGCCACTAAATTGGCTTCGAAAAATATTGATGTCAAGGAATACGAAAGTCGATTATCAAAATATAGAGACTCAATGAGGTCATGCTTGTACGAAATTCACAAGTCCAAGAAAGAGTTGAAGAATTCGATTAAGGCCTCAAAAGAGGCGATTAATTCAAAGATTACTGAAATGAAGGAAACATACACTTCTATCAAGGCTGATTTAATAGCCATGTTCAAGGAAATGGAATCGCAATACAGAACATTTTCTAATACTGTTTAATCAGCCCACAGCACAACATTTCACTACAATATCGGTAGTCGATTTGATAAACCCCTTCAAGGTGGCGAAGACAGACGAGAGTCAGGTGATTCACCATGGGCCGTAAAGAAGACAACATCAAGAAGGCGACTGAAGTAATGCACATCCTACCACAGATTCGCAATCTGTGTATTGCTGCTCACATAGACCACGGAAAAACTACACTTTCCGACAACCTGATTGCAGGTGCTGGAATGATGAGTGAAGAACTAGCTGGAAAGAGCCGTGTTCTTGACTTCGACGAACAAGAGAGCGCTCGTGGAATTACAATTAACGCAGCATCTGCATCAATGGTTCACGGTATAGATGGAACTGATTTCCTAATCAACTTAATCGACACACCTGGTCACGTTGACTTCGGTGGAGACGTTACTCGTGCTATGCGTGCTGTTGACGGTTGTTTCATCCTAGCATGCGCAGTTGAAGGACCAATGCCTCAGACTGAGACTGTTGTCCGTCAAGCATTGAAAGAGAAGGTTAAGCCAGTTCTTTTCATCAACAAGGTAGACCGTCTAATCAACGAATTGAAGGTCACACCAGAGGACATGCTGAAAAGATTCGAAGAGACAATTGTCAAAGTAAACAAACTAATTCGACAATTCGCTCCAGAAGAGAAAAAGAAGGAATGGCAAGTGAGTGTTCTTGATGGAACAGTAGCATTTGGTTCAGCATACCACAACTGGGGAATTACAATTCCATACATGAAGAAGTCCGGAGTTTCAATGACTGAGATTTTCGAATATTGTAACAATGAAGATCAGAAGACACTAGCGCGAAAGGCACCAGTTCACGAAGTTCTTCTTGACATGGCAGTTTCAAAGCTGCCAGGTCCAGTTGAAGCACAACCATACCGTATCCCTAACATTTGGAACGGAGACTTAGAATCACCAATTGGCAAGGCTATGATCAATTGTGACCCAGAAGCAGAACTTGCAATGATGATCACAAAGATTTGGATGGACCCTCATGCAGGAGAAGTTGCAGTAGGTCGCCTATATTCCGGTTCAATTAACCAAGGTGAGTCAGTGTTCGCTATCGGTGCTGCAAAGCCAGAGAGAGTTCAGCAAGTTAGCATGATGGTCGGAGGGGATAGAATCACTGTTCCAAAGGTTGTCGCAGGAAACATTGCTGCAATCACTGGAATTCGCTCTGCGGCAGCTGGTGTAACATTGTCTCGTGACAAGGACTTCACTCCTTTCGAAGCAATTAGACACTATTCTGACCCGGTAGTTACCGTGGCTGTTGAACCGAAGAGTATGAAGGACCTTCCAAAGTTCATCGATGCACTTCGTTCCCTAGCAAAGTCTGATGCATCCCTACAAGTAATGACAAACCAAGAAACTGGAGAGGCGCTACTAGCAGGAATGGGAGAATTGCACCTTGAAATCACAGTTTACCGCCTTGAAGAGGAACAGAACATCAAGGTAAAAGTTAGCCCACCTATTGTTGTATACAGAGAATCTGTAGAAGGTAACAATAGAGGAAGGTCATTCGAAGGAAAATCCCCTAACCGACACAACAGATTCATGATTGAATGTGAACCACTATCCCCAGAAGTTGTTGCAGCACTACGTGACGGCCACTTCGGTAATGGGGCAGTACGCTCTGGTGATGCTAAGGAAGTCGGAAACAAATTCGGCGAACTTGGAATGGATAAGGACAAGATGCGCAAGATTTACGCAATCAGTGGAACCAATGTTCTAGTCAATGATACAAAGGGTATCCAAGGACTACACGAGACTCGTGAATTGATTATCGAATCATTCAATGAAGTTTGCAAGAAAGGACCAGTTGCTGATGAACCAGTTATGGGAATGATGGTCAGACTAGTTGACGCAAAGTTGCACGAAGATGCAATCCACCGTGGACCTGCCCAGACAATTCCTGCTGTAAGAAACGCAATCAAGGGTGCAATGATTCGTGCACGCACTGTATTGATGGAACCAATGCAGAGATCTCACGTCAGCGTACCAAACGACTGGCTAGGACAAGTAACTCGTGAAATCACCAACAGGCGTGGTATCATCGAAGATATGCCATCAGAAGGTGAAGCTACAACTGTTATCGGAACACTTCCGGTTGCTGAAACATTCGGATTCTCCAATGACATCCGTGCTGCATCTCAAGGCCGTGCAGTCTGGAACTCTGAGAACATCGGATTCGAAATACTTCCACCGCAATTGTTCGACAAGGTAGTTTCTGAAATCAGAACCCGTAAGGGATTGAAGCCAGATCCTAACCCCGAATCCTATTACGCAGAGTGATTCTAAATCACCTGCACTAGGGTTGATTGTATGGGGTCGCTGTTGGGGATTTACATCTCCGGGGGCGGTGTTCCAAAGGATAGCGTCGACACTGTCCATGTGAAATTCGAGGGAATTGTTGGTGATAACCAACATGACAAAAAGCATCATGGCGGGCCTTTACGAGCCGTTTGCGTATTGGAAAATGAATTACTAGAAAAACTGATATTGGAAGGACATCCAATCGGCCCAGGAACTACTGGAGAGAATTTGCTAGTGGCTGGATTTCAATTAGAAATCGGCTCATTATTTACTATCGATGAAGTCGAATTGGAAGTGGTATCTGCCGCCACACCATGCAAGACAATTTCTGAATCATTCACAGAAGGACAATTCAATCGAATATCACACAAGAAGAACCCTGGTGAAACCAGATGGTATTGCAAAGTACTGAAAGAAGGATGGATCAGAATATCCTCTTGAGTTGGTAATCTGTTAACTCACGTAGCGCACGCATAGCAGGTCCCTGTGGGATTCTGTCTAAGCAATCATGTGCTTTACGGTGGTATGATTCTGCCTTATTACGAGCATATTCGATTGAACCTAAATCGTGTAGTGCCTTGTGTGCCTTCATAACTTGATCTGAGTCGACATCATCGCCTTTACCCAGCACTGCTAAAAGGTCGTCTTTCGACTCTGAAGGAGGTTGTTTAAGAGCATGAATTACCATGAGTGTTCTTTTTCCTTGTGCAACGTCGCTACCACTGGGCTTTCCGAGAGTATCTGAATCAGAAAGCACATCGATTAGATCATCCATTAACTGGAAGCAAAGACCAACTGCTAATCCCCAATCATGCATGCATTGTATTGTATCGAGATCTGCGCCAGCCAAATGAGAACCAACTTCTGCACATGTGAGGAACATCGCAGCTGTTTTTCCGTGAATCATTGTAATGTATTCTTCTTCAGATACAGTTTCTCTATCTTCAAACTCAATGTCCAATTGCTGACCCTCACTGCATTTGCGAACCATCCTACCGATGCGTTTTACTAAAAATGGTAACAACTCAGCCTCAATTCCTTCGGCAACAGCCATTGCTTCGAATGCGATTGCCAACATAGCATCACCTGCATTTATTGCAGTAGGTAAGTCATAAGCAATGTGAACTGCAGGACGGCCTCTTCTAATATCATCATCATCCATGATGTCATCATGAACCAATGTGAAATTGTGAATTATCTCAATTGCAGCACCAACGTCAAGTAATCCGGAATGTGTATCACCAACAGCCTTGGCAACAAGCCAAGGAAGAGTTGCTCTCAACCTCTTACCCCCACCCTCAACAAGGTGCATCATGGCCCCGGAAAGGCGGTCAAGGGACGTGTGAGTCAGCGCCCTTTCAATTCGAGTTTCAACTAAATCCTTCACTTCTGCAATACTAGTATTCAGATCAGCACCTGTCGAGCCGGGAAGCATATGTGAAACATCACCCATATCATGAATCAAACCATCAGGCTTGACGCACCCAGGTCGCCACCAATCATCATCCATAACTCTAGCAGCAATACATCTGAACCACGGAGCAATAACATTCTCTGAGTCATCAGCGATTAGCATTTCTTCAAGTTCAGACTGGCTTACCCACTTGATTTCACTTACTTCATTTGGGTTAGGATTGACATCGACATCAGCGTGTATTACCATACAATGGTCAACTTCACGCTCAATCCAATTTTCATCTTGACGTGCTTGATATCGCATTTTTGTGACGAACTCAAATTTGTCAATACTGACCTGTGAGGGACTAATTCCGAGTTCTTGCTCAAGTTTACGAATTGCCGCTCTCTTGACACCCAAGTCATTCTTAGTTTCCATTTCTTCTTCACTGTACAAAGGATGTGAGCAGCATGAGTTTGCCCAGACATCCGGGAATGTAATTTTGTGAGATGCCCTTCTCTGTAGCAACAGTCGCCCAGAGGAATCGAAAAGAAGAACACTGAAAGCACGATGGTAGATTCCAACCTCATGATGACTATCGAGTTTTGAAATGGCCCCGATTACTTCGTCATTTTCAGTAACCTGTATTACAGCCTCAGCCATTAGCGACTCCTGAACAGAGTCACTGCCAGCAAGAGCCTCAGAGGCATCAGCCTCTAATTCAATTGTAGGAACATCGCTTATTGCGTAACCTGACATTGACTCACCGAATTACCGGTTTCGCGTCCACTACATCAACAGTTCCCTGAGATTATGCGTGTTCCAATCACGGATTTACCTTCAATTGCACTCAGAACCCTGCCTGGATGTTCTCCATTGATTAGAACGACGTCCACGCCATCTTCCGAAATTTGGGCACCTCTAGCAGCTTTCAATCCAATACCGCCAGTTACATCAATATCACTAGCATGCTCTCCCTCAAACTCCAGTTCCGGATGCCAAATGTCAATCAAATCATCCTGGGTAGCCCTTGCAGGAGGTACACGAAGTATTCCATCAACTCCACCTATTGCGAAAACAGCTCTTTCAACATCTGGCAATTCTGTTGCATAGCGCAAGATTATGTCATCTCCAGAAAGAATTCCGAACTCTTGTGTTTCATCCGGCACCACATCACCGAAAACAACAGTAATTCCGTCGTAAACTGGCAATTCTCCTTTGAATTCCGGACCTGTACCAGTAGCCCATTCATGAGGCGGGAAAGATTTGGCATCCAAACCATACTTAGACAAGGAATCCATTACAAATTTGTTTAATTCCAACATGTCTGCACGAACCTCAGTGACAGCATCATCTTGTTCTAACTCAGGAATACGTCCTTCAGCGAGTCTAAACTGCTTCGCTTTGAGGTGCCCAAACGAACCAGCACCATGAACGATAACAAGTTGTTTCTCGGTCTTGGAACAAACCTCTGCCAGCGCATCAATAACTTCGAGGTTGACAGTACACAGTCGATCTTTGAAGGTGATTAGGCCACCTCCCCACTTGATGACAACTGTCCCGGCCATGCATATGCTACACATTTCCTACTAATGTGTGCATTGGATTTACATGGGAGTTGGGACAGGCCCAGTTCATGTCAGAGTCACCAAGTGTCGATGAGTTCATCCGCCACATGCAAGCCGAATTAGATGCTTGTGAGGGAATTGTTGACAAAGTAGAGAGGCAGAAAAAGCAATGGCAGATAGAATCTGCTCTACTTTTAGCAATAGACTTCTCCAAGAAATTCAAAGAATTATCGAGCCTAGGACAAAACCCAATGAAGATTATCGAAGCTCTTCAAGTTCCAGATGGAGAGAATGCTAACGCAGCGAAACTAATTATGGCCATCGCTGGAGGCATTTGTCCGACTTGCGGAATACAACTTGATTCAGAACTAAATTTCTGCTCAACTTGTGGAAATTATGTTGAGTAATCACTCTTCTTCCCAAGTTGTAATCATATCTTGAATAGCCGGGTCATCTGCTTCGACGTGATATAGATATTCAGCCGGCATCTCTTCACAAAGGAATACAGTCGTACCTGCTCTCCAGATTGTGAAACCATCTGCAACTGCTCTTGTTGTATCTACCTCTAGGATAGCTGGACGGCTAATTCGAACATGTCCGGCTTCCATTGCATTTGAGATTGTGCGGGATAGGTGAACGTGCTTTCTGTCACCAGCAGTGATTCCAAGTTCCATGTGAGAAGGTACGGATTCTGGATCGCATGGCCAATAAAGTGCGTCTGGTATGTCATCGGTAGGCAAATCTAATTCCAATTCAATAGAGTGACCGTAAGTTGCTCTAATCATTTCACCTTCAACTTGGTATCTTCCCTTTTCATCAGCGTTTGCAATAGCCTCAAAATGCCATCCACGAAGCCAATGGAAATGCTTTCTTTGCTTCTGGATTGATTCAGACAATTCACGAGAGTTGACCCAGCCGTTGAGGTCCATCTCAACGCCGAATTTCTCAGGAGCGTGTCTTAGCACTAGCGCAAGGATGCGACCTAGGCTGTTTGATTCTCTGTCAGACATAATGAACTTGCCTTCAGCGTTGCATGTAGCGCAGTTTGTTCCGCTAAAATGACCGTGGGTTCTGCATTGTCGTAGCATAACTATCATGCCGCCGACAAGTGGGTCGTTGTTGAACCTTGTGCACCGAGAGTTAGTTGAACTGTGAGGTAGTGGCGGTGTCATGGTCGATGTCGCAGTCATAGGCGCGGGTCAAACAAAATATGGCAATCACGCACTCGGATTAAAGGGTATGTGGGCCGAATCTGCCGAAAATGCGTTCGCCTCAATCGATGGAGATTTCGACCCATCTATGGTAGATGAAGCATTCATTGGTTCAATTGCCTTTGGAGGAGGGCAAATCGGCAACACAGCCGCACTGCTGACTGAACACACTGGCATGGACAACATACCAGTTAGAAGAGTTGAGAACGCCTGTGCATCATCTGGATTCGCATTTAGAGATGCTTGGATGGCAATCAAGAGTGGTCAAGCAGATATTGTTGTGGCTGGAGGGATTGAGAAAATGAATGATCTCTCCCCGGAAAGAAAGCGATTCTGGCTTGGCGTAAGTGGCGATACAGAATGGGAAAGACTTGCTGGTTTGACATTTCCAGGAACATATGCTCTAATGGCTAGGCGACATTTCCATGAATATGGAAGTGTACATGATGATTTAGTCAACATATCTGTGAAAAACCATTTACATGGGTTGGATAATGAATATGCTCACCTTCGCAAGGATGTATCCTTCGATAAAGCACAAAATGGTTTCATGGTTGCAGACCCACTAACTTTGTATGATTGTTGCCCGACATCAGATGGTGCATCCACTGTAATACTAGCCGCAGACCATGTAGCTAAGAAACTCAGCGAAGACCCAATTTGGGTTTTAGGTTCTGGAGCGGGTAGTGACCACCTTGCATTGCACGACAGACCTTCAATCACTCAATTGATAGCCTCGCAAAGAGCTGCTAGAAATGCATACGACCAAGCAGGAATTAGTGCAAGTGACATAGACTTAGCCGAAGTTCATGATTGCTTCACAATTGCTGAACTTATGGCTACAGAAGATCTAGGCTTTGCCGCAAGAGGCGAAGGTGGATTATTCGCTAGGGAAGGAAGAGGAAGAAGAAATGAGGGGCAAGTAACTATCAATCCAAGTGGAGGTCTGAAATCTAAAGGCCATCCGTTAGGGGCAACTGGCACTGGTCAAGTAGTTGAAGTGTTCAAGCAACTTAGAGGAGAAGTCGAATCTAGCAGACAAGTTAGAGATGCAACAACTGCTCTAACACACAACGTTGGAGGTTCTGGCGCAACATGCGCAGTCCATGTATTTGGGAGGGATTTGAAATGAGTTCAAATCAATGCGTAAACTGGCAAGGTAATCTGGCTTGCATTCAACCTGGCGGTTTGGTAATTAAGAGCCGGCACACGATTGATGGAAGACATGTATTTGGACCAGATAGTGACTTCACTACCTTGGCGGTAAGTGGACTATCATTACTCTCAGAGGAAATTCAAATCACATCGATTACGAGTAATGAAAACATTGACCTGCTTGTTTTGCAAGCATGTGGTTACTCGATTATTGAAGACGGTGAATGGACTATACATTGTGCGAATGATTCTGCTTGCATATCTATTACCAAGGGGGATGAAATGGATTGGGAAGTTACCGGAAATGAGACCGATAGAGAGACTTACAATTTGATGGAAAGTGCTTGGCAGGAAGAAATGACAGCTGTGAGCCAAGGTGCGTTTGTATCAGAGCAGGCTTACCGAAGTGGCGCAGCATCGAGAATGAATTTTTCAAGCCAACGATTAGGAGACATTAGAATTTGGCCACCCAGAGAAATGATTGGAGATCAAAGGCCAGTTGATGCCCCTCCACTGGGTCAAAGCGGAATTATCGAATCATGGACGAAACTATCTGCAGGAGGAGCACCTTCTGAATTCAGTTTAAGAGCACCAATTCTTGGAGGAATTGGTACAGTATTTGTCAAATTAAATGAAGGACCAAGAGGTGTTTTCTTAATTGCAGATGATGAAACATCTTCGCCGGCCATTGGAAAAGAAGTGAGTTTTACTCTTCGTAGAATTTACGCCCAAGATGGTCTTATTCGATACGGACTGAAGGCTTTAATTTGTTGAATATTCAAGGGAGTCTTCAAAAGCCCTCATTGTTGTCCCTACGCTATGGCCGAGTGGGGTTTCCGCAAAGGGCGACGAGAAGCCGCTGATAATTTGACGGCGTCAGAAGAGGGAGACTGCCCGCGATGTGGCGGTGAAAAACAACCATCAAGTCTTGCCGGATACCTTAGTTGTTCCAGATGTCAATATGAATGGAAGGATCCTGACCACGTTACCAAAAAAAGTGGACCGCCAGAAAACTATCGAAGAGATTCTGAACTTATTGAAGAATTCAAACGAGAAATGAAGTCAGGAGATTTATCCAATGTCCTCGGCATTGAAAAGGGTCTTTCAGGTGAACAAGAAGCATCACTTCAGCGACTTGAGGACAAATGGATGAGTGGAATGAGTGGTCACTTTAACGCAGCTTCTGAAGAGCGTAAACCTCTGATGATTTCATTCGATGATGATGATAACTTAGTAGACACTACTGTTGGAAGCATCACAATTGTTGCAAATGGATTTGATGGAGGAGAAGAAATTAGGTTAGAATACCCAGGTATTGGAACCGAGTTTTATGCTTTTGATGAGGCCAGTGAAACCGGTTGGAGAAGAGGAAGAGGGGCTGAAGACACAGCACGTTCAATAACCAATGTAATCAATAGACATTCTAAACTAGTTTACGCCAATCAAGATGGGGCGACAATCCTTCTCGAACTGCGATCTGACCAATTGAATGCGGACTCATTGGTAATCTTCGTAGATGACCCTGGAGGCACAGATATTGTGGCTGAAAAATCGGGAGTATCCATGGACCCTAGGAACATTAAGATGGTAGAAGATTACAGAGTCGTAGTAGACATATGTCTAGCAGATGGAATTATTTCTCCGTCAGAAGATCAAATGCTTTGGGCTATGCGACAACAACTGGGCATTGATGATCAACTTCATGTCCAAATCGTTCAGCAAATTTTTGGCGATCATGCATTGAAAGAATGTACTGGGTGTGGCGAAATGGCAGAGTTGTATGCTGACTATGCCGCATGGTACTGTCATTCATGCGAAAATTGGTGTTAGTACCACTAATTATAGATTCAATTACCCCCCCGGATTTATTTCATCGGTTAGGGATTATTCATAAGGTGAGAGCCAATCGGCAGAAATGGCGAGTATTATGGCCGAAGAAGTACTTTACATTGGAATAGACCTTGGAACCTTTCGCTCCGTCATGGTATCTAGCGACAGCCACGAAGAAGAAGAACTAACTGTTATTGGAACACCTAAAGACCCAATCGCAAGAAATTTCCTGAAGAGAGATGTCTTATTCGGTGAAGAAGCACTGAAGAACAGACTCGCTCTAAACCTATTCCGCCCTCTTGAATTGGGTGTAATCAAGGACACTCCAGAGGACCGCGCATTCATTGCACACTTCATTACCCATCTAATCGGATTATCTGACCCAGAAGAGTATGACCGTGTTGTTGCTGTAATCGGGGCACCTGCTGAAGCTAGCCACGTAGACAAGACATCAATTTTTGATGCTGCTGCTGGTTCAGTCAACGCTGCAATGATTATCTCAGAGCCGTTCGCAGTTGCTTACGCTCTGGACATGATCGAACACACCCTCGTAATCGACATCGGAGCAGGAACTACTGACCTTTGCCGTGTTTACGGAACAATCCCTGGCCCTAGTGACCAGATGCACACCGGACACGCTGGAGACTTTGTTGACAACCAAATAATCGCTGAAGTTCAAAAGAAGTTCAACGGCGCTCAGGTAACAAAGGACATGGCTCGACGCTGGAAGGAACAGTACTCTTTCGTCTCAACATCTACTCCAGATTCACCAGTTATGGTTGACTTCTCGATTGAAGGGAAGGCTATGACACTAGACATCACAGACTGTATTCAAAACGCATGTGAGTCAATTGTTGATCCAATCGTTGAGAATGTAAAGGCACTAATCTCTGAATCTAACCCTGAATTCCATGACGAATTCCGTAGGAACATGGTTCTAGCGGGTGGCGGTTCCGGAATCAAGGGACTTGGAGCACTTATCGAGCGCCGACTTTCTGACATGGGCGATGTAAACGTTCACGTTGTCGACGACCCTGTTAGATTGGGAGCAATGGGCGGTCTAAGACTGGCTTTGGAAGTTCCAGAAGACATGTGGAAGAACTTGACTCTTGCAAGTCGCTGATTAGGAATTCATTCCTCTTCATTTCCAAGCACTAGTGGCGAGTCGCAATGAGGACAATTGTCCTTATGCGAGAGCAATAGTGGATTAACAGCTAAAACTGCTAGGCATGTTGGACATGCTGCAAGCATTTCATTCGCCTGCAAATCGATATTCTCATCATATACAGAATGACCGCTGTATCCCATTTTGTAAACAGGGTGGAAATGGATTCTAACAAAACGAACTGAAGAATAGATTGCCCATGCTAGAATTAGCATCATAAATATTGAAGAGGAACCATCTGTAAAAAGAAACATCAGTTGTAGGAATAAAAGTATTGAGAAAATAATAGTAACTCCACCCATAACCATGGGACCAAACCAGTATGCCCATGCGGCTCTCTTACGGTAACCCAGCCAAACAAACATTGCAAAAGCACCAGGTGCCAATGCTATTTCCACCATTCCAGTTAGAGCATATAGAAGCCAAGACAAAACAATAGAATCGACTAAAATTACAGTTGATGTTCTAGAATGGAGATCATCAATTGGGTTCTTTGCAGTCGGCCTTGAACCTGCAAGTATCATCTCATCAGCATCCGACATGCCCCCTCCGAAGGGCCATATATTGTTGAATCAACCGGCGAAGCCGTATTGAAGCAGAGACTTGTGGCCCAAACATGCGAGACACTGATGTCGAGCTTCGTGGCGAGTCCTTGAAGGGGCGTCACATATTGCTAGGCGTAACTGGCGGCATAGCTGCTGTAGACACGGTTAGACTAGCACGTGAACTAAGGCGCCATGGTGCTGAAGTCACCGCAATCATGACTCCATCTGCACAACGCATAATCACGCCACTTGCTGTTCGTTGGGCAGCACAGGGAGAAGTTGTAACCGATTGGGATGGTGATCTATCGGGACTTTCCGATTTTGATGCAGTACTGGTCGCACCCGCAACTCGAAACATAATGGCTTCATTCATTCATGGTATGATGAATGGTCCCCTTTTGATGGCTCTATCTGCAGCAAGAGGTAAAAAATCACCAATCATGATGATTCCATCAATGCACAATGACTTAGCAAACGACCCTGTTACCGAAGATTTGGTTATGCAATGTGCGAAATCTGGTGTCAGAATCCTATGGGGTGCTGAAGAAGAAGGTAAGAGGAAAACTCCAGACCATGAAGAGATTGTTGCTAGACTCGCAAACTTTGTCAACCAAAACACAACCTCTGTTGTTTTGACTCTAGGCGCAACAAGAAGTGCAATTGATGATGTTCGCTATGTACAAAATACATCAAGCGGACGCACAGGATATCTCATTGCAGACGATTTGTATCGACATGGAATGGACGTAACCTGTGTCTCTGGAGTAACGACCGTTGATTGCCCAAATTGGTTGCCATTGGAGATTAAATGCCCTGAGCCAGATGAAATGCTTGCCGAATTGAAGGCCTTAACTAAGGATAATATCAATGTCTGGATCCATGCTGCAGCAGTTCTTGATTATGTAATTCCTGAACCTGTTGAAGGTAAAATTGCATCACTGCAAGGTCAACTCGACATCCAATTGCAAGAAGGCTCTAAGCACATTATGGAATTGAAAGAGATGTGTAAAGGGTCTACTAGAATCGGTTTCAAATTGGAAAGTGGAATCAAGCAGAAAGATTTGGTTCACCGAGCAGTAGCGCAAATCGAAACTTCAGGAATGAATGCTACTATTGCTAACAGAATCGAAGATTATGGCAAAGAAGACAAGCCTAGAGGATGGCTTGTTGATTCACATGGAGCTCATTTCATACTGAACACAGAGGCCGACATGTGTGATGCGATACGGTCTGTGATTGAGAACAATAGGTGATTGTATGCGCCGATTTGTCATAGTTGGAACACGTGCAATGGCAAAAGGAAAGTTGCCATTGAATGACATGGCAGGTGGAGCCGGTAGAATGGATGTCTTAGTGCGAGCCTTGATGTCATCATTACTAACAAGTCACGGAATAAGAGAAGATGTTGAATTCACAATGATTTTGCTAGGAGGACCAGGTCCTGCTAGAAGAATCAAATTTGTTTCAAATGAATTGAAAGGTATTCATGCAGAAGAAAGAGCCGTTGGAGGAAAGATTGCTGCAGTGATTAAGGAACCGATTCCACCAAGAGGGCATTGGATAGAGAGAAGTCCAGGAATCTATGATGGAGGCGGCGATTTGGACATGACTTTAGATGATTGGGATTGTCCAACAATCAGATTAGAAGCGGATTCTGAAAATCTATATTCAGGCGTGCTACCAAGTGACTTCTCAATTGACGACATAGGTTTTATCCTGGGGGATGACAAGCCTCTTGAGTGTGATAGAGGTACTCCCCGAAGTCTTGGAGACTCTTGGTTACAAGGCCATACATGTATCTCAATTGTTCACTTTTTGTTGGATGAAGGTATACAAATTCAATTGTGACCGAATTTATGGATCCGTGCTCAAACCATGGGTAGCGTTAGCAGCGACCCACTGCAAGCCCTTCGTATTCTCATATGATTTCGAAGGGTTATCGGATACAACCTCTGAGCATACAATCAGATTGTTCTAGCCATCGACCAATCTGTTGCTACAGCGTACCACACAATTCCTAAAACCAAAAAAGCAGGAGCAGCAGCCAGCCCTACCAGAGATCCCTTCCACATTGCTTTGTTTTTGCTACGAATACCATAAATCAAAATCGATATCCAAGATAAAAATGACACTATGTGCAATAACCCAATAGCATGACCTGAATCAAAAATCCCCAAAAAATTAAATCGAATTCTATATTCATGAATTAATATCGCTGAGCCCCATGCAAGGATAATGAAAAGATTGGGGAACCCAAACCCAATCCAGAAACCTTTCGAATTGTAAAGAGCTGTGGAGGTGCCATCACTTGACAATCCACCCCAGGTGAAATCTTCATCACAATGCGGACAACTAAATTCACCAATCGCGTCGTCATCT
>Ga0233444_10002804_pt1 | contig 17862 bp, 17 predicted proteins | sample SI_124_October20_6_FD_182792 | JGI IMG/M metagenome (GOLD analysis project Ga0233444, IMG submission 182792) | Seawater microbial communities from Saanich Inlet, British Columbia, Canada - SI_124_October2016_10_MG | ecosystem: Environmental > Aquatic > Marine > Inlet | place: Canada: British... | reverse complement strand
TATTTTTTTCTACATAATATACGCGGGTAACTTCACTGCCGTCAATATCATCTTTTGGAGAGGGAATACCCAATACTTCTGATAATAATTTTAGAGAGGTATAGTGTTTAAAATCTCTAAAACGCCAATGATCTATGATTTGATATATAAATTTCATTACCCTTATTTTTGTTAGTGTTTTCTTTACTTTTGGAGTTTATCCCTTTAATTAAATCTTCAAAATCATCTTTTAAGGATAACTTAATTTCAATTCTATAATTCTTTCTTTCATCACCAATATACTTCACTTTTACTTCTTCTATGTATTTGTTGATGATAACATCTCTGTCACTGTGTCTCATTATGGAGTGTTGTCTTTCTAATTCCTCCATCATAATGTCAATATAGTTGGTAACAACCTCACCAACTTCATATTTCTCATACTCTTCTTTTATTTCAGTAAGTTTATTGTTTATCTCTACTCTATCTTTTTCAAATTTAACTGAAAGTATGTTATTCTGCGTCAAACTATTTATCTAATCTTTAGTATAAATACTCATTCTTTAATTTATTTTTGAGTATAAAATTATATGCTTATTTCAATATGTTATTTGAAATATGTATATTAGTGGTTTAAAATAAAAACTATGAAAAAATCTATTTTACCTTTATTACTTTTATCAATTGTATTATTTCAATCTTGTGCAACTATTTTTGCTCCATCCAAAAAATTCTCAAATGTTCCTATTTCATCTAATGTGAATGGTTATGAGGTTTATGTTAATGGAAATTTCATGGGTGAAGATTTGGGAGTTGTTCAATGTGATCCAAATGACATTATTCAAATTAAGAAAGATGGATATGACTCTCAAACAACTTCTATAAAAGGGGGGTTTAATGCAGTAAGTTTACTTAATCTCTTAGATCCAACTATTATTGTAGGATGGATTGTTGATTTATCCACTGGTAACACCTCAAAAGTAAAAACTAAAATGATAAATGTGAAACTTAAAGAAGATAAGTAATTACCTAATCAATAAAAATTATTCCCAAAAAGCACAACAAATTAAAGTTGTGCTTTTTTTGCTGTATTAAATAGTTTCGACTACATATTTAATACTCTAATACATTCTTCTTAGTTTATAATTAGTGATTTGTTAAATACATCAAATACATTTCTATTTGTTTTACCAATATGTTTACACATATATCCTACATAATCTCTTTTGAATCAGTTAGTACTTTGAGATTCAAACACTTTCCTTTGTTGTTGTTAGTATACTTCAATTATATCTACATTATCTATATCATAACCCATTCCCATTCCCCATATCTCCACATCAACCACAAAATTAATTAAGAGATAATCTTTATATATTAAATCGCATATCTGCATAAATGCATGGTATCGATATGCGGAACCTCCCAGGGTTTTTTCCCAAATAAATTGAGGCTTTTGGGTAAATCTATACTATGAATAATCATCCGTCTAGCGATGTAGGGGAAGTCAAATTCTTTTCCGTTATGCGCGCACAGGACATGAGTTCTTAAATTAAAATGCTTATCAAGTAATTCTTTGAATTCAATTAGCAGCTGTTTTTCATCTCCAAAAAAAGTTTTAATTCTAAAATTCCGCCCTTCAGTTTGAGCAACAAAGTACCCTACGGAAATACAAACAATTTTTCCAAACTCAGCCCAAATTCCAGACCTTCCATAAAAGGCTTCTGGGCTTTCCTCGGCACCTCTTTGGTAAGCCGATTTTTGTGCCCAAAGCTCTTTTCGATAGGACGAAAGCTCATCAAAATGCTCCTTTTCGGGAACCGTTTCAATATCTAAAAATAGAATTTTTTTTAAATCAATTTTGTCCAGCATTCTCAAGCATTTTGTAGGCTTCTTCTACATATAAATGGAATACTTTTGGAAAAGGAGCGCCATTTGTTTTTTGGGTAAGATGTCCCAAACGAACAACAATAAGGTTGTCTTCTGGAATTACAATTACGTATTGTCCTAAGTGTCCTCGCATGGCAAAAAGGGGCTTCCCGTCGATTTCAGATAACCACCATCCATAACCATATTCTGTACTCTTTTCAAATCGGGGACGCGTACTCAAAGCAACATAACTGGAATCAATTATTTGTTCTCCATTCCATTTCCCATGATCCTTATAGAGTTTTCCAAAACGCGCAAAGTCTTTAGCATTTGATGCAAAACAACAAAATGCTTTTTCCATTCCATTGGCTTTACTATCGATCTGCCAAAGCGCATCTTCTTTTGCCCCCAAAGGTTTCCAAAAATACTCAGAAAAATAGGTACTTAGATTTGAGCCAACGGCCTTGCTAATGACCATTCCTAAAAGTTGGGTGTTTCCACTCAAGTAAAGATATTCTTGCCCGGGTTTTCCAATGATTTTTCTGTTATGCAAAAGACGCTGTAAATCATGAGTAAAGTAAGACTCTGTGGTTACATTTAAGGGGTTGTAATATTCTTCAGTCCAATCGAGACCCGACGCCATACTCGCCAAATCGCCAACGGTAAGTTCGGCGGCAAAACCTTCATTAAAATTTTCGAAAAAATCCCCAACCTTTTGGTCTATACTTTTAATTTTCCCCTCTTCAAGTGCCTTGCCCAACATTCCGGTGACCATGCTCTTGGACATCGAAAACGAATTACTTTTGGAGGTGTCCGAATAACCGTCGTAATATTTTTCATAAACAATACTGTCATTTTTAATGATCAAATAAGCAACACTTTTGTACTCTTTATGGGCTTTTAATAGGCGTTCTGTAGGTTTAATTGTATTATAGTTTTTATGAAGAGGCCATTCTTGTGGCTGTTCAGCAGCTTCAACAGTTCGGTTGTCGAACACCTCGTAATCTTCCAGAAAAGCAGTTTTATGACCTGTGCCATATATTTTATAGACACCCGGAAGGACGTAACTGTAAGGACTTATATAGAGGAGAGCAAATAAGAGCACTAGGGTGCTGAATATAACTTTTAATATTTTTTTCATGAATGTAATGGTTAGTCGTTTTAAATTTAGATTTGTCGTGTTAAAAAGGAATTTCTGTTTGAAAAGGAAATCCTTCCTTTTCTAAGAGCCATTTTTTCTTGTCTACTCCAGACGCAAAGCCTACCAAACTACCGTTACTTCCAATAACACGATGACAAGGTACAGCCACTAAGATAGGGTTTTTTCCTATAGCTGCAGCAACTGCTCGAACTGCTTTGGTGTTACCATATATTTGTGCTACTTCTAAATAGGGAAGTGTTTTTCCGAATGGAATTGTCAGGAGAATATTCCAAACCTGTTTTTGAAATTCAGTCCCTTTTGGGTTCATTAGAAAAGTAAATGTCGTTCGGCTTCCCTCAATATATTCTTTAAGTTGTTTTACACTCGCCTCAAGTACCTTCGGAATGGGCTGCTTTTTTATCGGCTGTTCTTCTTGAATATTAATGGTCTGAACACCTGCATCATCTCCTGTTATTTTGATTATTCCTAAAGTGCTTTTGAATTGAACGGATTGCATTTTTATTTGGGTTTATAAGCATAAAGCTAATAAGAATAGATGAGTAAAACCAAATTTGGTCTATCTGCTGCCTCGATATTTTTGATTTTAGTAAAATCTTTCAGCATTATAATTTGTTGCCAGTTTAAAATATTTTAATATTACTAATCAAATCACTAAACGGCTGATCGAGTAGTGTTCAAGATTTGATTAGGTCAGAAGATGATTGCTAAGGATTTTAATACTCAATACTAGAAAAGATATGATGAATTTTAAATGGCAGGGTGTAATGCCCGCATTAACGACCCAGTTTGATGCACAGGAGCAGTTGAATTTAGATGCGTTTGAATTGAATTTGGTTGCACAAATAGAAGCAGGTGTTCACGGAATTGTTTTAGGAGGAACTTTGGGTGAAGCAAGTACATTAACCGCTGCCGAAAAAGTATTGCTACTTAAAAAAGCTCAGGACGTTATTTCGGGTAGAATTCCAGTAATCATTAATATAGCTGAACAATCAACTGCAGATGCTATAGCAGCAGCTCAAGCCGCCGAAGCTAACGGTGCTGATGGATTGATGTTACTCCCGCCAATGCGTTACAAAGCAACAGACGAAGAAACGGTTCAATATTTTGCAGCCATAGCTCAGTCGACCAAACTTCCGATTATGATTTACAACAACCCAGTGGATTATAAGATTGAGGTAACTTTAGACATGTTCGATGAATTACAACAGTATAAAAATATTCAGGCGGTAAAAGAATCTACTCGTGACATCTCTAATGTTACCCGAATGATCAACCGTTTTGGTTCACGGTATCAGATCTTATGCGGAGTAGACACCTTGGCAATGGAGAGCTTGGTTATGGGAGCCGACGGATGGGTAGCCGGATTGGTAGATGCGTTTCCAAGAGAAACCGTTGCTATATTCGCCTATACCAAAGCAGGAAAAATTGATGAAGCACTAAGGATATACCGCTGGTTTTTACCTCTTTTAGAACTGGATATTTCACCACAATTGGTGCAAAATATAAAGCAATGTGAAGTTTCAACAGGGATAGGCACGGGACACGTTCGAAAGCCGCGCCTCATACTGAAAGGAGCTGAACGCATTCGAGTTCAGAAAATAATCGACAACTCATTGGCTACACAACCGGATTTAGGAAACTATAAAACATACTTATGATTCAAGGAAAAAGTGTAATCAACGGAAAAGAAGTTCAATCCAAAAACAAAGCTTCTTTCTTTACCTATAGTGCGGAGACTAGTAAGCAATTGCCGCAGCAGTATGACAATGCGACTTTAGAAGACATTGACTACAGTTGTGAGGTTGCAGCGCAAGTATTTGCAGAGTATGCAGCAACCAGTTCGACAACACGCGCAGCTTTTTTGTTACAAATTAAAACAGAGCTGGAACATAATAAAGCTACTATTCTTGCCCAATATCAATTAGAATCGGGTTATCCAGAAGGGAGAGCTCAAGGAGAGTTTATGCGTACATTAGGACAGATTCAGAGTTTTGCGGATTTATTAAATGAAGGCTCTTATGTAAAAGCAGTTTTGGATGTAGGCATCGAAGGTGCCCCCGATTTACGTAAAATGCACTTTCCGATTGGACCCGTTGTTGTTTTTGGAGCCAGTAATTTTCCCTTAGCTTTTTCAACCGCAGGAGGGGATACCATTTCGGCTCTAGCAGCAGGATGCCCTGTAATTCTAAAAGGACATCCCTATCACGCAGGTACAAGCGAATTGGTAGCTCAAGCCATACAGACTGCCATACAAAAAAGTGGTCTGCCTGCTGGAATTTTTGCACACTTGCATGGCGAATCAATTGGAGTTGGTCAACGTTTGGTTGAGCATTCTAATGTCAAAGCTGTTGGCTTTACTGGAAGTTATAAGGCTGGAAAAGCACTTTATGATATCGCCCAAAAAAGAAAAGAACCCATTCCAATGTTTGCTGAAATGAGTAGTATAAACCCTGTTTTTATTTTACCGAATCGTTTAGCCTCGGACACATCCCTAGCGGTTGATCTCGCCAATTCTATTCAAATGGGTACAGGGCAATTCTGTACCAATCCGGGATTAATAGTCATCAGCGGGCAAGCTTCAACTATTTTTATCGATCAACTGACTTCAGAGATTCTAAGGGGTGAACCTACTACTATGGTACATCCCAATATTAGCAGAAATTACCAACATCAACTGCAAAACATCAAAAACCAAGGGGTAACAATCCACAAAGGAAGCCTAGATGCAAATTGTCCAGCTTTAGGGGTTATTTCTGCTGAAGAGGTTTTGAAAAACACAAATGTTTTGGAAGAGGTTTTCGGACCTTTTAGCTTGGTTATTCATTGCGCAACAACGGAAGAATTACACGCAATTGCCAAAGTTCTTCCCGGACAATTAACCGCAACGATTCTAGGAGAAGCTGAAGAACTAAACGACAACAAACAAGTGCTTGCCACGGTTCAACAAAAAGCTGGTCGATTACTCTTCAAAGGTGTGCCTACTGGAGTTGCTGTTTCACCTTCAATGAATCACGGCGGACCTTTTCCTGCTTCTACCGACAGTCGTTTTACATCTGTTGGAACCTTGTCAATTGAACGTTGGCTTAGGCCCATATGTTTTCAGGATTGCCCTCGACAATTACTTCCAGAGGCTTTGAAAGATGAAAATCCATTGCAGATTTTTCGCAGCTTGAATAAGCAACTTACAAAATCAACCGTATGAAAAGACTAACCTATATCGTTCTTTGTTTGGCCCTCAGTCTGGGCTGTTCTTCAATTGCTGAAGATCAACTAGCGCTACAAGAATGCATTGATCAATACGAAGCGTATGATTCTTATGATAGATTAGCTTTTCCTTTAGGCGATCATACCGAAGAGCGCTATCAAGCCGATTATGATTTTTATGGAACCTTACTAGAAAAAATGGCCGGGATAACGGAAGCTAAACTTACTTCTGAAGATCGAATTTCATTAAAACTTTTAACATTTTTAGTAGAAGATCACCGCGCTAATTTTGAATTTAAAACCTACCTGAATCCCTTATTATCCGATTCGGGTTTTCACAACAACTTGGTCTACCGTGTTCGTCCTTTGACTTCAAAAAAACAAAGTATTGCCTACCTCAAAATGCTACAGGCTATTCCAATGTTTGTAGATCAAAACCTTATTTTATTAAAAAAGGGGCTTGAATCGGGAGTGTCTCAACCCTTAATTATTTTTGAGGGATATGAAAGCAGTTATGACAAACACATTACAGAAACGGTTGAGGATAATTTCTATTTTTCACCCTTTAAAAATCTTCCGGATCAATTTTCTTCCAAAGAAAAAGATTCGATACTTGGTGTTGCGCATGCCACTATTCAGAAAGATGTGATCCCTTCTTTTCAAAAAATTAAATCCTTTTTTGAAACGGAATATTATCCTCAAACTAGAAAAGCAATTGGGGTTAGCCAAACACCAAACGGAGCAGCCTTTTACAAAGACAGGATAGCCTATTATACTACTTTGGATATGACTGCCGAAGAAGTACATCAATTGGGTTTGAACAAGGTTGCTAAAATTAAAAATGCCATGGAGTCGATTATTGAGGAAGTTGACTTTCAAGGAAGTTTCGAAGACTTTTTTGCTTTCTTAAGATCGGATAAGCAATTTTATGCGCAATCTGGAGATGAACTTTTGATGCGGGCTCGTGATATTGCAAAACGCTTGGATGAGCAACTCCCTAAATTTTTTAAAACCCTACCCCGAACCCCTTATGGAGTTGCAGCTGTTCCCGATGCAATTGCACCAAAGTATACCGGAGGACGGTATATCCCTACCCGTCCTAACAGTATAAATCCGGGGTATTATTGGGTCAATACTTACAACTTGCCCAGCCGCCCCTTATACGTTCTTCCAGCACTTACTGCCCACGAAGCAGTTCCGGGACATCACTTACAAATGGCCTTAAATTCTGAGTTATCAACCGAAATTCCGAGTTTTAGAAGATCCCTCTATTTGTCTGCCTATGGAGAAGGATGGGGTCTGTATACAGAAGCGCTCGCAGGAGAAATGGGCATTTATACATCAGCTTACGAGCGTTTTGGTCAGCTTACCTATTCCATGTGGCGGGCTTGTCGCTTGGTTGTTGACACAGGAATTCACGCTTTTGGATGGAGTAAGGAACAAGCAGTTGAATTTATGACTGCAAACACAGCTCTTTCTTTTCATGAAATCAATATCGAGGTAGATCGGTATATTTCTTGGCCGGGTCAAGCCTTGGCTTATAAGGTTGGAGAATTGAAAATATCTGAGCTCAGACAAAAAGCTGAAGATGCTCTTGGAGATCAATTTGATATTCGAGAATTTCACAACATTATTTTACAAAAAGGAACCCTAACCCTTCCACTAATGGAGGAAGAAGTGGCCGCCTATATTAAGCAAGAATTGAATGAGTAGTATTACAAAATTTAGTTGTATTGATGGCAATACGGCTGGTAATCCTGTTCGCGTTGTAACGTCACCAACGCCAAAACTTGAAGGGAATACCGTGATGGAAAAACGACTTCATTTTCTTAAAGAATTTGATTGGATTCGTAAAGGCTTGATGTTTGAGCCCAGAGGACATGATATGATGAGTGGAAGTTTTTTCTTTCCTCCACAGCATCCCTTGAACGATGTTGCTGTTTTATTTATAGAAACGAGCGGATGCTTGCCCATGTGTGGTCATGGCCTTATCGGAACCATCACGATTTTAATTGAACAGAAGTTAGTTTTACCAAAAGAAAAGGGGGTCCTACGGGTAGAAACACCAGCTGGATTAATAACAGCAACATATACCCAAGAAGGCGATAAAGTTACTGCAGTTAAATTTACCAACATCGCCTCCTTTCTCTACGCTTCGGGCCTTGAAGTAAAGCATCCAGTATTGGGAAAATTAAAAGTTGATGTAGCCTACGGAGGGAATTTTTATGCGATTGTAGATCCTCAGGAAAACTTTAGGGGTATAGAAGATTATACAGCTGGGAAATTAATTGATTACAGCAAATCCTTACGGACTTTGATCAACGACTTACAAGAATTTGTTCATCCAGAGGATTCGAATATTCAAGGATGCAGTCATGTTTTATGGGCAGGAAAAACACTTGATAAAACATCCACAGCTCGAAATGCTGTTTTTTATGGAGACAAAGCAATCGATCGTTCTCCTTGTGGAACCGGTACTTCGGCACGAATGGCTCAATGGTTTGCACAAGATAAACTAAAGCTTGGGTCGAATTTTATTCACGAAAGCATTATTGGTTCTATCTTTAAGGGAACAGTAGAACAAAAAACAACGGTTGGGTCCTTTTCAGCAATTGTACCAAGCATCGAAGGAAGTGCTCGTATAACAGGTTACAACACCCTACTTATTGATTCTGAAGACCCCTATGCAGCAGGATTTCAAGTTATTTGATTTGATATGAAAAAGAAAGTAGTCGTAATTGGAGGAGGGATTGTAGGTCTATCTACCGCATTTTATTTGAGAGCAGAAGGACATGAAGTGGTTGTATTGGATAAGGGAACCCTTTCTGAAGGAGCCTCTTTTGTCAATGCTGGGTATTTAACTCCAAGTCATATCGTTCCCCTTGCTGCGCCGGGAATGATTTCTAAAGGGTTGAAGTGGATGTTCAATTCTTCCAGTCCTTTTTACATCAAACCCCGATTGGATGCCGATTTAATTTCCTGGGGTTGGAAATTCATGCGTTCCTGCTCTAAGGCCCACGTTCAACGTTCGTTATCTGTAATAAAAGACATCAATGTATTGAGTAAAGATTTGTATCACGAAATGCACCAATCCATGGATTTTGATTTCCATTTAGAAGATCGAGGTGTATTGATGGCTTTTAAAACTGTAAAGGCAGAAAAGGAAGAATTTTCTGTAATGCAAGCTGCCCAAGATTTGGGATTGGATGTCTCTTTGATTGGGCAGGATGAGGTCAATCAACTGCAGCCTGGGGTTGCAATGAATATCGCTGGGGCGTATCATTACCGCTGTGATGCTCATACAACTCCAGGGGTTTTTATGCATCAGTTACGCGACAATATTCTAACCAAAGGAGTTTCTGTTCACACGAAAACTACTGTAAACGGATTTGAAGTTGTCAATAATCGAATTAAAAAAGTACAAACCGATCAGGGAGATTTTGAGGCAGATGAAGTTGTTTTTGCTGCTGGCGTTTGGACAGAAAAACTCCTAAAGCCTTTAAAAATTGCCCTTTCTATTCAGGCAGGAAAAGGATACCGCATCAATGTGGAGGCACCAACTGGAATTACAATGCCTGCTATACTAATGGAATCAAAAGTAGCGGTAACCCCCATGCAGGGATTCACTCGTTTTTCGGGAACGATGGAGATTGCAGGAATTAACACTAGGATTCGGATGAATCGAGTTCAGGCCATTGCCCAAGCATCGAGTCAGTATTATCAAGGAATAGCGATTGCGAAAGAAGATCAAGAGCAGGCGCATTGTGGTTTACGACCGCTGTCTCCAGATGGATTACCGTTTATTGGAAGACATTCTTCTTGTTCTAATTTGGTTCTGGCAACAGGCCATGCCATGATGGGTTGGAGTTTAGGCCCGGGAACTGGAAAATTAGTTTCTGAAATTATTTCGGGTAAAAAAACATCCATGGACCTAATCGCCTTTGCGCCTGAACGAAAGTACGGACTATAGCTTATAGGCAATCCCGCCACTAACTGCTGGCGCCTTGTAGATGTTTTTTCCACTCAATGGAACACTATACCCAAAGGAAGCACTCCACTTTTTCGTTATAAAATAATTGATCTCTCCACCCAAATTGGTGACTTCAACATTATTTGCAAAAATACTACCGGGGACTATCCTAAAATCCGAACAGCGTCTTTGGCGCAATAGGTTGCAATGAGCGATGCACCGGCACGCTTAAAAGCAATCAGTTGCTCGTACATAATGGCGTCGTATTCGATCCAACCTTTGGCTGCAGCTGCCTTGAGCATAGCATATTCACCACTAACCTGATAAGCAGCTAGGGGAACATCTATATGGTTGCTTAAATCGCGGATGATATCTAAATAGGCTATTCCCGGCTTAACCATTACAATATCAGCACCTTCTTCGATGTCCAATTCGGCTTCTACAAGCGCTTCCTTTCGGTTATGGAAATCCATCTGATAGGTTTTCTTGTCCCCAAATCCAGGAGCAGAGTCGAGTGCTGATCGGAAAGGACCATAGAAACCGGAAGCGTATTTGGCGCTATAACTTAAGATTCCAGTATTGTGAAAACCTTCTTGTTCGAGGAGGCTTCGAATAGCCAAAATACGACCATCCATAATGTCACTTGGAGCGACAAAATCTGCTCCTGCCTCTGCATGCGACAAGGCCATTTGTGCTAAAACTTCTACCGTAGTATCGTTTACAACAACTCCTTTGTCTACAATTCCATCGTGCCCAAAAGAAGAATAAGGATCCAAGGCTACATCTGTCATAACGGTCATTTCGGGAATCGTTTCTTTAACAAGAGCGATGGCTCTCTGCATCAAGCCTTCCGGGTTAATTGCTTCTTTTCCTTTGTTGTCCTTAAGAGTGTCGGGGACTTTAACAAAAAGCAATACCGTTTGTAGTCCCATGTTCCAAAGCTTTTGAACTTCTTTTTTCAAATGATCTAAACTCATTCGATAATAGTCCGGCATAGAAGCGATCTCTTCTTTTACATCCGATCCTTCTACCACAAAAAGAGGAACGATAAAGTCGCTCGGTGCCAGCTGTTGTTCTCGAACCATGCTTCTAATTGCTTCTGAACTTCGTAATCGTCTGTTTCGTTTTAATGGATACATGGAGAGGTGTTTTAAGTACGGTCTTCATTTTCATCAGCAATTCCATCTAAGAATTCGTCTAATGTATTGGGTTCGGTTTCTTCAGAATCTGTTAATGATTCTAGTTCGGGATCTTGTTTGGTTTTTTTCATAGTTCCCAACGTCATTATGAGCATGGATGCTAAAATAACAACCAATAGCACTTGTTCGTCAATGATCGAACGGGAAGTATTTACAAAGGTAACTTCTTTGATTTGAAGGAATAATAAAATACTGATCAAACCCCTAGGCGACATATAGACCAGAGGAGAAGGTTTTATTTTAAAGGTAGTAACGATAAAATACAGATAGCGAATGAGGAGCATAATTCCAAAAATCAGCACACCATAAATAAAAGGGGCTATGGAAGAAAATTCGACTAAGCTAATTGAAAAACCAAAAAACAAGAAAAAGAAGGTTTTTACTAAAAAGGTAGATTCTGCGGTTAGAATATGAAATTCATGTAATCCTTTTTCAGTCTGATTCAAGTCCAAATAGCGCTGCATAAAACTGGGGAGGAGGGCTTTGACATTGCTTAAAAACAAGCCAAAAATAAAGATGGTTACCAAGGCGGGTAAGTGGAAAAACTTCCCAAAAGCATAGACCAATACAAGCAGCGCCAGAATGAGGAAAAACTTGACGTGGTGTTCAATTTTCTGTAAGAGCTGAAAAAGGAGGTAGGTAATGATCAATGAAACTAAAATTACACCAATGATTTGCAGCCCTAAAGCGACTATAGATTCGGCACTAATCAAGGTTTGATTCGACTCAAATTGTCGAATAGCATAGTTGAAAATCATAATCCCTAAGATGTCAGAAAACGTAGATTCATAGACTACAAATTCTTTTTCTCGATTCAAAAGCCCAGCAGCAGATGGAATTGCAACAGCACTGCTGATAATAGCCAGTGGAATCGCAAAAATGATAGCCGTTTTGTGTTCAAGATTCAAGAGGCTTTCAAAAGCCCAACTCACGGCAATGATATTGAAGATTAAAATAAGGGCAGCAGCAAAAAAACCCTTGAGAATTACAGGTAGTTTTTCTTTTTTAATATCAAGTTCTAATGCGCCTTCTAGCACGATTAAAATCAGACCAACTGTCCCCAAAACTGGGATTAATTTATCTAAAAATCCAAAATCAGTAAAACCGTAAAGGTTGGTTGCAGTTCGAATGATGATCCCTGTAAACATCAAGAGTATAACAGAGGGGAATTTCGTTTTTCTTGCGATAGCATCAAAGAGGTAAGAGAAAACCACCAAAAGAGGAAGTACGATTAAAATCGATAATGTATTCATAAGAATTTGGTTTTTCTAAAGGTTAATTTAGTGAAAAGCTATCGATTTTTAATTTATGAAATCCAGTTTTTAGGTTTCTTGATCACCTGCATGAGTTCAGCCTCTGGCGAATTTTCTTCCGGATGATGATCGTAATGCCATTGAACCTTAGGCGGCAAGCTCATCAAAATACTTTCAATTCTTCCGTTTGTTTTCAAACCGAAAAGGGTGCCTTTGTCGTGAACTAAATTGAATTCAACATAACGACCTCTTCGTATTTCTTGCCACTTTTTTTGCTCTTCGGTATAGGTAAGATTCTTCCTACGATCTAAAATCGGTAGGTAGGCTTCCAAGAAATTATCAGCAACATCGGTAACAAAAGCATACCATTTTTCAAGCGAATATTTTGGGGTGGGTTTCAAATAATCAAAAAATAAACCGCCTAAACCTCTAGCTTCGTCTCGGTGGGCATTCCAAAAATAGGCATCACATTTTTTCTTGTATTCTGAATAAAGTTTTGGACCGTGTCGGTCGCAAGCATTTTTACAAGTTTGATGAAAATGAACAGCATCTTCTTCAAATAAATAATAGGGGGTAAGATCCAGACCTCCACCAAACCATTGATCTACGATGTTACCGTTTAGGTCATACATTTCAAAATACCGCCAATTTGCATGCACAGCCGGTGCCATCGGGTTTTTTGGATGTAAAACCAAGCTGAGGCCACAGGCATAAAAAGAAGCTTCGCTTACATTCAAATGCGTCTGCACACTTTCAGGTAAGGTACCGTGAACTCCCGAGATATTAACACCGCCTTTTTCAAATACAGCTCCGTCTTCTAATACGCGGGTTCTTCCACCGCCTCCTTCGAGGCGTTCCCAGATGTCTTCTTTAAAAGAAGCACCTCTATCTGCTGCCTCCAAAGCAGCAGTAATGGTATCTTGAAGTTCACATATATATTTGTAAAAAAGCTCTTTCATGAATGCGTTTTAGCTTCCGTATTCTTTTACAGCATCAACAAATGCCTGCGCATGACTGACAGGAATATTGGGTAAAATCCCGTGTCCTAGATTTACAATATAGCGATCTTTTCCAAAAGCATCAATCATCTTTTTTACATCGCTTTTGATCTTTGGAATCGGAGACAGTAACTGTGATGGGTCGTAATTTCCTTGTAGGGTAATGTTCCCTCCAGACAAATACCGTGCGTTTCTTGCAGAACAAGTCCAGTCTACTCCCAATGCGCTAGCACCAGACTGAGACATTTCATTTAAGGCAAACCAGCATCCTTTTCCAAAAACAATTACTGGACAGAGGTCTTTGACTGCCGTTACAATCTGTTGAATGTAGGGCCAAGAAAAAATAGCGTAATCTTCGGGGGAAAGTAAGCCTCCCCAGGAGTCGAAAATTTGGAGTGCATTAACTCCTGCTGCAGCCTTTGCTCTTAGGTAGTCAATTGTAGTATCGGTTATTTTTTGAAGTAACTCATGTGCCATTTCAGGTTCTTTAAAACAAAACTCTTTGGCTTTATCAAAGGTTTTTGATCCTTGTCCTTGAACAGCATAACACAATAAGGTCCAGGGGGAACCTGCAAAACCGATCAAGGGAACTTCATTATTGAGCTCTTGTTTGGTCATTTTGATTGCATCAATTACATAGCCTAAAGCCTCTTCAGCATGAGGTACGATTACCCGGTCTAGTTCTGCTCTGCTTCGGATAGGAGTATGAATCCAAGGCCCTACATCAGCTTTCATTTCAACTTCAATATTCATTGCCTGTAAAACCACAAGAATATCACTGAATAAGATTGCAGCATCCGGACCAATCTGACGAATGGGCATTACGGTAATCTCGGTTGCTAATTCTGGAGTTTGGCAACGGGTAAAGAAATCATATTTCGCTTTCAGCTTCATGAAATCGGGTAAGTATCGCCCTGCTTGACGCATCATCCAAACGGGTGGTCGACTAACGGTTTCTCCGGCTAGAGCTTTAAGAAATAAATCATTTTTAATCATGAGGGTAGCTGTTTTTTTGTTTGGTAAATCATATGCTCTACGGTAGGGCTTGTAGCAATTACTATCTGTCTTTTTGATACGGGAAGCGCTTCCGCTGTGGTTGGTCCAATACAGATGCAAACGGTCTGTTTGAGGCTGTTGTCTTGAAGAAAACTTAGAACCCCACTTGGGCTGTAAAAGAGTACAATATCAAAAGCACCAATTGCTTTGGGTTTTAAAAGTGTTTGGTAAACTTCAATAGACTCAAGTTTGATTTTGTGGAGCTCCATTTGAGCTTCTAAATCGGGTCTTCTTTCCTTTCCGCAGAAAAACACAAAATCTTCATTTTTAGCGTTTTTTACGATAAAATCAGCCAAATTGGACGCATTTTCTTCAAAATGACTCACTTTTAGGCCATTTTCTTCTAATGCGACTTTGGTCTTTTCGCCTACACAATAACACCTTTTATTTTTCAAAAGGAGATTGAAATCGGTTTTTGAAAAAACGGATTGTACTGCGTTTTGACTAGAGAAAAGCAGGCTGTGTTTTGCGTCGGAATAAGTAAAGGGAATTGCTTTTGTTTCTATAAAATTTCGTTCCGTATAGCGAGCTCCTAATTCAATCATTCTATTTTTTTGAATGGGCGAAAGCACTTTAGTCGAAAGAATTTTTAAAGGATTGCTCATGAAGAAGATTTGAATTCCTGAAGTAAGGCAGCTGCTCCTTTTTTAAGCAAGGCGTTTGCGAGTTCAATGCCTTTATTTTGAGCTATAAACTTTTCAAAGGTTTCCGAAACAAGGAATTTTCGTTTTCCATCCAACGAAAAAACACCGCCATTAAAGCGAAGCTGATCTCCTTCTATTGTTGCAAGTGCTCCGATGGGTGCAGTACAACCCCCTTCTAGTGTTCGTAAAAAATCGCGCTCCATCTGGGTGCAAAGCGCAACATCTGGTCGATTGAATTGCTGTAGGACATCAAACATTGAGGTGTCGGCAGTTCTGCAAACCACCATAAGCGCTCCCTGAGCAGGTGCCGGGATCATCCAATCTAAGATTTCAACTTCCTCTGTATTAGTGTCAAGGCGAACCAATGCAGCTTCAGCAAAAATTGCTCCGTCCCAAGGTTCATTATTTAATTTAGTCAAACGGGTTTGTATGTTTCCTCGTAAAGGAACAATGCTGTGATTAGGATAATGTCCTAGCCATTGCGCCTTTCTTCTTAAACTCCCCGTTGCAATTCTTGCAGGGTTTTCTGAAGAAACGGCTTTGGCTTTTTTTACAAGAACATCCAACACCGGACCTCGTTCCAAGACTGCTGCCTGCCGAATACCCTTGGGTAACTGGGTAGGCACATCTTTCATGCTGTGTATGGCAATATCGATTCGGTTATTCAATAAAGCAGCATCAAGTGTTTTTGTGAAAACCCCTATGGTTCCCATTTCATAAAGCGGTTGAACTAGATCCAAGTCACCATCGCTTTTTATCGGAATCAATTCGGTAGTATAACCCTCAGTATTCAATAAATCTTGAAGGGTATGGGCTTGCCACAAGGCTAATGCACTCGCTCGGGTTCCAATGCGAATCAGCTTATTCATGGGCTTTTATATCCAGTTGAAAAACTTCTTGAATTACATCTAGTGTAGTGGTGGCTTTGCTGGGATTTTCTTTGAGGTAATTGGCGAGCTGTCCCGTTATTTTTTGAATCATTTGATCAGAAACACTCACTGCTTCTGGTTTTAAAACCGCTTTCTTCTCTTGGTTTTTAATTTCAGAACTTTGTTGAGCTGTTAGTTTAGCCTTTAGCGCGCGCAATGCTGGCGCATATTGACGATGCTCTAACCATTGCAAAAACTCTTCTTTGACTTCCTCTAAAATTGTTTCAGCTTGAGGAATGTATTGTCGTCTATCTTCTAATGCTTTGTTCGTGATCTGTGAAAGAGCATCTAAATTAATTAGTGTTACCTGTTCTAGCTCTTCAACATTTGGATGCACATTACTGGGGATCGAAAGATCAAGAATTAGAAGGGGGGTGTCTTTATGAATGATGTCTTTTGAAATGGTAGGCTGTTGCGCTCCCGTTGCAACAATTAAGACATCTGTTTTTCTAATTTCTGTAGGTAATTCTCCGTATTCTTTAACCAAGACATTGAATTTTCCTGCTATGTGTTTGGCTTTTTCGTGGGTTCGATTGATCAACACAATGTGATCATTTTCTGTGTGCTTGATTAAGTTTTCACAGGTGTTTCTACCGATCTTTCCCGTTCCAAAAAGTAAAATATTTTTTTCTGAAATTTCTTCAATGGTATTGATGATGTATTGAACCGATGCAAATGCAACAGAGGTAGCACCACTCGAAATTTTCGTTTCGGTCTTGATACGCTTACTGGCTTGAATAACGGCGTTTACTAAGCGTTCCATAAATCCATGCCCCATACCGAGCTTTTTGGATCTAAAAAAGCCTTGTTTCAACTGGCCTATTATTTCAAAATCTCCAAGAATCTGACTGTCTAATCCTGTTCCAACCTTAAAGATGTGGTGAAAGGCAGCCTTGTTTTTATGGGTATATCCAATTTCATTAAACACCGCTAAACTTCCTTTAGAATGCTTGCACAACAAATTAATCAGTTGAATGGGATGATTAACATGGGCATAGATCTCTGTTCGATTACAGGTAGAGTTAATGAGAATTTCTTCGACACCTTCTCTTTTAGCTTCTAGGGTAAGGGTGTCTTTTTGCTCTAAGTTTAAGCTAAAATCTCCTCGTGTTTTTAGGTCAGCATTTTTATAACTAACCCCTACAGCATAAAAATGTTTCTTATTATTTGAAACTTCCATTAATTCGTTCTAATCGACTACAAAAATAAGCGGCTGTTTTTAAAAAAAGTAACGCTAAAAGTATAATTAATAACGTAAAGCGGTTATTTTTGTAATATAAACGCTTATAGACCATATAATATAGTCTTTGTACAAACTAAACCCATCTTATTTAGAGCGCTTCTAAATAAAAAATAACGCGAATTATGCTTAAAAATAACGATGAAAGTAATGCATCAAGAATGACCATCGAAGAAGGCTTTTATGTACTTCGTTTTCAAAACGATACCGATGAAGTCACCCGTGAGGTTCGAGAAATTAACAGCAGTTTTATTCAATTTCATTTTTGTTTGAAGGGGCAAGGAGATTTCTTATTCAACGCCGGGAACTATGTTTTTAATGTAAAAGAAGAACACTCCATTTTGTTGTACAATCCGCAA
>Ga0233444_10002803_pt1 | contig 17873 bp, 14 predicted proteins | sample SI_124_October20_6_FD_182792 | JGI IMG/M metagenome (GOLD analysis project Ga0233444, IMG submission 182792) | Seawater microbial communities from Saanich Inlet, British Columbia, Canada - SI_124_October2016_10_MG | ecosystem: Environmental > Aquatic > Marine > Inlet | place: Canada: British... | reverse complement strand
TACGCTGAGGCCATTGCTGTGATTTCGGGAATTGCAAATGTGAATGATAGAGCTGCTGGACGCCTAGCGGGCGCATTGGAGGTGCTTGCAGCACATGAGTTAATGCCAGCACCAGAATGGATTTTGCAAACGCCATATGATCTGGATCATGCTAAATCTCTTGTTTCGAATGTTTTGTTGGGCAGTAAAACAAGACCGACAGCCATTCTTGGTGGTAATGACATCATAGCCACGGCAGCCATATGGGCGGCCCAATCACATGGGCTTTTAGTACCGCATGACATGTCTGTAATTGGCATCGGGGATTTTAAAGGATCGGCTGAAATGTTGCCTGCCTTGACGACAATTCGTATTCCCGCACGCCGGATTGGACGCATGGCGGCTGATCGTGTGGCTGAACTTATCGCGGGTCAAACGGCTGGTGATGACATGAATGTTGATAATCATGAAGTAGAGCCTGAATTCAAGTTCAGACATTCAACAGCACCATTCAAGCCATCTTGAAAATAAGATTGTTTATTGAGGTCTGTTTTGCCAGTCATCAATAATGCATTCGGGCTTAATCAGGTCTTTCAGGTCACGGCGCACACCGATCCAGCGTAAATGGATGGAATTGCGCACAATTTCTTCATCATCCATTTTCAGTTCGTCGGCAATCGGTGCCCATTTAAACACGGCGTCCGAGCTTGATTGAAAGGCGGCAGCGCCGTTTTCTATGGCGTGCCAATCAGCAAAGGCGATGCGCTGTTTTCCCTTTTCGCAAATCTGCATAAAGCGCTTGGGATCAATGTCCTGCTGCGGGTTTGCGGCAAAAATACCCTCAATCATTTCGGTGCAAAACATAGACAGTTGATTCGGTGGTAAAATCGCCGCGCGGTTGATTTGCGCCCCTGCAAAAAGGGTCAAATCGCTGACAGCGGCACCATATATATGCCATCGTGCAATACGCAAAGATGTTAAAAAATCCGGATTATCGAATAATTTTGGATGCTGCATGCCAGCACGTGCTTTTACATATGTGTAGAGGGTGGTTTGCGAAACGAAAGCCGCTCTGCTGTTAATAAAATCAACAAGTTGATCATAAGACAAAAGGGGATCAAGCTTTCTTAATCCGAGTGTCTGAAGCAAAGGTTTCAATTTTTGGAACATAATTACAATCAAGTTTTTTAAAAATTGTTTGTCATTTTCTACTTCTTCACTAACATCCACTAACAATATTGTCGCGGATAAAAACAATATAAATCATAAACGTCCGTGATTTGTGCATAGGTATGTTGTTTCACAAGCTCTTAATATGGCTTTTGGATCAGCATATGGTGGTCTGTATGGAGAGTGCGGGACACGTAAACGGAGGGAATACATCATGAGTATGCAAGGCTCAGGGGCTACAAGCCACTGGGACCGTTCCAAGAGTTTGCTTTTTACAACTCTTGCGATTTGGTTCGTTTTTTCATTTGTTGTGCATTGGTTCGGCGAACAGCTGAATGGTGTCGCAGGTTCATTCCCAGGGGGCTATTTTATGGCTGGCCAGGGTTCACAAATAGCATTCGTTATTCTTATCTTTTGGTTTGTTTCAAAGCAAAACAAGCTGGATGAAGAATTTGACGTGGCTGAAGATTAGGGGAGAGTGACATGAAACTTGAGGGTGGATTTATCAACAATCTCTCCAAAGTTTACGGAATCTATACTCTTGGATTTCTCGGCTTTGTAATTCTAATGGCAATTCTCGAACAGCTTGGTGTGACTGCAGATACAATCGGATGGTTGTTCGTTGGTTTCACTATCAGCATCTATGCGTTGATCGGGATTTTGTCCAGAACAATGGAATCCAGCGAATATTATGTCGCTGGTCGTGAAGTGCCCGCCGTCTTTAATGGTATGGCAACTGCGGCTGACTGGATGTCAGGTGCGTCATTTATTGCGATGGCTGGTGGTATTTACCTTAAAGGTTACCCCTATATGGCATTCCTCGTCGGCTGGACCGGCGGTTATGTGCTGGTAGCCAGCTTGCTGGCACCATATCTGCGGAAGTTTGGTTGCTATACAGTGCCTGATTTCATCGGTACACGTTATGGCGGCAATCTAGCCCGTTTCTGTGCGGTTATCATTCTGGTGGTAGCATCATTTACCTATGTGACAGCGCAGATTACAGGTACAGGCATTGTTGCATCACGTGCGCTTGCTATTCCGTTTAACGTTGCTGTCTGGATTGGCCTTGCAGGTATTCTGCTTTGTTCAATGCTGGGTGGTATGAAAGCGGTTACATGGACACAGGTTGCCCAGTATATTGTTCTGATTATTGCCTATATCCTTCCTGTGGTGTGGATGTCGAACAAGTTTGACTATGGATTGATCCCGCAATTCGCACAATTTGATGCGGTCTTGCGTGTTCAGGAACTCGAAGCTTTACATGGTGTAGGCACCGTTTTACCAACAGCTGAGGCGCAAGCCGCTGCTGGAAAACTGGCCGCTTTGAAAGTTGGGATCAATGATGCCAGCACAACATTGATGGCGAAATGGAAGTTCCTGACCTTGGTTATCTGTATGATGGCTGGTACTGCGTCATTGCCGCATGTTCTTATGCGTTACTTTACAACGTCTTCAGTAAGAGCAGCGCGTCAGTCAGTGGGCTGGTCATTGGCATTCATCTTCCTGCTATATTTCACCGCGCCTGCTTTGGCGACATTCACCAAGCTTTCACTGCTTGATCCGAATCTGGCAACAGGTATCATCGGCAAGTCGATCGCAGATGTGAATGCGCTGGAATGGGTTCAAAAATGGAGTAATGTTGGCTTTTTGAAGATTTTTGATGGCAATGGCGATGGCATTTTGCAGATCAATGAATTCTTCATGAAGGGTGATATTGTGGTTCTGGCGACGCCAGAAATTGCAGGTCTGCCTTACGTCATCTCTGGCCTTGTGGCTGCGGGTGGTCTGGCGGCTGCAATGTCAACAGCAGATGGTTTGCTTCTTGCAATCGCGAATGCTTTGTCACACGACCTTTACTACAAGATGATCGATCCAAAGGCTGATACCAAAACACGTCTGGTTGTGGCACGTGTTCTGTTGCTGGCGGTTGGTGCCGCGGGTGCTTATGTCGCGTCGCAAGGTTTGACAGGTATTCTTGGTGCGGTTGCATGGGCATTCTGCTTTGCCAACTCTGGCTTGTTCTTCCCACTGGTCCTTGGTGTCTGGTGGAAACGGGCAAACCGTCAAGGTGCTGTAGCCGGTATGATCGGTGGCTTTGGCGCTGGTACATGGTATCTGTATATGGTGCAGTTCGCTGGCATGACGCCATGGCTTGGCCTAGACGGTCTGCGGTTTGGTATGATCGGTATGCCGATTAGCCTGATCCTGATGATTGTCGTGAGCTTGGCTACCGAGGAGCCGGATGAAGAAACCCAGAAGATGGTTGACGAAATTCGTATTCCAAAGGGTAAAGCTGTGCTGGACGCATCGCAATAAGCGGTCATAGAGCGAATGTTACAATGAATGCAAGGGGCGGGGGCTTTTCCCCGCCCTATTTTTTGCTAGTGTAAATATGAATTACCTTGTTGGGTAAAGAGATTTGAAAAGAAATTGCTAGGGGAATGCCAGGGATGGAAAGCGGATTTTCAACAATTGTCCTGATCATGGATTATGTGATGGGTGCCGCCATGTGGACATTGATTGGCCGGTTTGGCATGTCGCTGTTCGTCGCTGAAAATTCTGATTTCTTTTTCATGAAGGCATTCGTCAAAATAACCAACCCCATGATAGTGGTTATGCGGCGATTAACGCCCCCATTCCTGATTGACAGAATGAAGCCGCTTTATGTGGCATGGTTTCTATATATGATCAGGTTTTATATTATGCCTGCCGTTCTGGGGTATGATGTGATGGGTATGCTGTCATTTCCGCTGGAGTCTGATGTGGCGATAATAATTTATGATCTGGGACAAATTTTTAGATAAAGCCGCGTAAAGCAAGCGGGCAAAGACATTTTGCGTGGGGAGTGCGATCGATGAGTGCGTATAAATCTCTTTTTGAAAAAGCCGCTGGCGACAGTCAGGGATTTTGGCTTGATGCGGCAAACGGCATTGATTGGGTGTTGCCACCATCGTCTGCGCTGGATGCGTCGCGAAAGCCGTTTTACAGCTGGTTCCCCGACGGGGTTATGAATACGTGTTTTAACGCTGTTGACCGGCATGTGATGGCTGGCCGTGGTGAGCAAGATGCGTTGATATATGACTCGCCTATCACGGGCTCGGGACGCAAGCTCAGCTTTGCCGAACTGCAACAGAAAACTGCGCAATTTGCGGGTATGTTACAATCCTATGGTGTGGAAACAGGCGACCGCGTCATTATTTATATGCCGATGATCCCCGAAGCGGTTATTGCCATGCTTGGATGCGCGCGCATGGGCGCTGTGCATTCAGTGGTCTTTGGTGGTTTTGCGGCGGCTGAACTTGCCAAACGCATTGATGACGCAACACCCAAAGTCATTATCAGTGCGTCTTGTGGGCATGAGCCTAACCGTATTGTCGAATATAAACCCTTGTTGGATGCCGCCATTGACATGTCGGATCACAAGCCATCGCATTGTGTGATTGTCCAGCGGGATGCCTTGCAAGCGGATCTTGTTAAGGGTCGTGATATTGAATGGCATGATGCCCATAAAAATGTGGCCGAATTGCCTCCCGTTCCGCTAGCCGCATCAGCATCGCTTTATATTCTCTATACATCAGGCACCACAGGTCAGCCCAAAGGCATTGTGCGTGATAATGGTGGCCATGCTGTGGCATTGAACTGGTCGATGTCGGCGATTTATGACATGAAACCCGGCGAGGTTTATTGGGCAGCGTCGGATATTGGCTGGGTCGTTGGACATTCCTATATCGTCTATGCACCTTTGTTGTTCGGATGCACCAGCATTCTGTTTGAAGGCAAGCCTATCGGAACACCTGATGCGGGTGTGTTCTGGCGGGTGATTGCCGATCATAAGGTCAAAGTGCTGTTTACGGCACCGACAGCCTTTCGGGCGATCAAGCGCGCTGATCCAGATGGTGAGCTGATTAAAAAATATGATATTTCATCACTCGAATATCTGTTTCTTGCTGGCGAGCGTGCCGATCCAGATACAGTCACATGGGCAGAAAATAAACTGAACGTGCCTGTTATTGACCATTGGTGGCAAACAGAAACGGGATGGTCTATTTGCGCCAATCCGATGGGTATTGAAAAGTTGCCTGTCAAATTGGGATCGCCTTCGGTGCCGATGCCAGGCTATGAGATTGATATTCTTGATGCAGAAGGCGAGATTGTACCCCCCGGCGAATTGGGGGCGATCGCGATTAAGTGGCCTTTACCACCGTCGGCCATGTCAACAATATGGGGTGCTGATAAGGCCTTTGTTGAAAAATATTTCACCACGTTTCCGGGCTATTATGAGTCAGGTGATGCTGGCTTTAAAGATGAAGATGGGTACATCTATATCATGGCGCGTACCGATGATGTGATTAACGTTGCTGGCCATCGGCTATCGACAGGGCAATTAGAAGAAGTGCTGGCCGATCATCCGGACATTGCCGAATGCGCTGTTATTGGCGTGGCTGATGAATTGAAAGGCCAGTTACCGCTTGGCATGATCTGTCTATATCCAAACTGCCTGCGCCCAGCCGAAGACATCATAGCTGAGGCGATAGCCCTTGTGAAAGAGCGCGTTGGCCGTGTATCGGCCTTTAATCTGCTGGTTGTTGTTGACCGCTTGCCAAAAACACGGTCAGGCAAGGTGTTACGAAGCACGATGGCAAAGATTGCTGATGGACAAGAATGGTCAACGCCAGCAACGATTGATGATCCAGCTATTCTTGATGAAATTACTGTTCAATTAAAAACGATTGGATATGCGAAACATTCATAAATGGGGGACTGTTCGAATTGTCACCATCAGACATTGTTAACCGCGCTGGCGGCCGCTCATCACGCAGAGCAAAGCGGGCGCTACATGTGCCGCCCATGTTGCCAACATTGGAAAACCGTTTGCCTCTGACGGCGCCAATGGATGAAGATCAGATTGCACGAATTGACGATGCCTCAATGTCCATTCTTGAAGATGTTGGTGTTGTTTTTCGTGATCCGGTTGCCCTTGATGACTGGCGCAAAGCAGGCGCCCGTGTCGAGGGAGACTTGGTAAAATTTGATCGTGAACATATCCGCAGTCTTATAAGTTCAATCCCTGAAACGATTACACTTCATGCACGTAACCCTGATAATACGATTGGTTTAGGTGGCCGTAAATCAATGTTTGTGCCAATGACAGGCGCACCATATTTACGCGATCTTGATGATGAAAGACGGTTGCCAACGCTGGATGATCTGGGGATGTTCCATAAATTAGCGCATATGTCCCCAGCCATGCATTCATCAGCGCATCATATTGTTGAACCAATGGATCATCCGGTGCCGCATCGGCATTTGCAAATTACCTATTCGTCGATGAAATATTCGGACAAAACCTTTATGGGCATGACAACGTCAGGCAAAAATGGCGAGGATGTCATGGATATGTGCGACATCCTGTTTGGTGCGGCATTTCTGGAAGACCATGCGGTTGTTGTTGGCAATATAAATGGCAATTCACCCTTAGTCTGGGATGAAACAATGCTGGGTGCAATGCGTGCCTTTGTCCGGCGGAATCAGCCTGTTCTGTGCTCACCTTTTGTACTTGGCGGTGCTAATACACCAGCGTCAACGGTGCCTGCGGTTGCGCAGTTGAATGCGGAGGCGCTATCGGCGCTGGCTTATACGCAAGTTATCCGCAAAGGGGCGCCAGCAATCTATGGGCATTATCTGTCAACAGTATCCATGCGGTCGGGCGCGCCGATGGCAGGAACGCCCGAAATTTCGCTGATGAACTTCATGATTGGCCAAATGGCGCGGTTTTATGGCGTCCCGTGGCGAACGTCAAATACGCTTGGTGGTGCAAAAACGCTGGACGCACAGGCAGGCTATGAAAGTGCAACAACCTTAATGGCTGTGTTGATGGCAGGTGCAAATTATATATGGCATTCGGCAGGCTGGAACGAGGCTGGTATGCATTGTTCGGTTGCCAAATTTATGGTTGATGCCGAACAATGTGCAATGGGTTACAGAATGGCCGAAGGGCTGCGCTGGGATGATTTTGACGAGGCGTTATGTGCAGTACGCGATATAGGGCCAGGCGGACATTATCTTGGTCATGCGCATACGCTGGAGAATTTTGAGCGTGCCTTTTTCATGCCTACGCTGTTTGATAATAATTCATTTGAACAATGGCAGGCGGAAGGTGCAAAGGATGTTACCGAACGCGCTTTGACGATGGCGCGTCAAATGCTGAAGGAATATGAAGAGCCTAAACTGGATGAGGCAACGAACGACGCTTTGCTCGATTATATTGCCCGCCGAGAACGTGAAATACCCGAAGATAAGGGGCTTAACGAAACGCATTAATGAATTGCACTATCAGACTTCTTTGCCAGCACGCCATTCGCGGTATTTGATTGTCAAAGTTGCACCAATGGTTGCAAAGGGTTCTATCGGCAGTTTTTTGGGTTCGGGATAGGACAGCATACGTTCAAGGCTTTGATGATTGTCGTATAAATTTCCAGTCACCAGATCAGCGGCCACGATGCCTGAAAGTGTTCCCCGCGCTGTCCCTAATCCGTTCTGACAACATGCGGCTGTGATTCCGTCTTCAATGGCACCAAAAGCAGGCACGTCATTCAGGCTAAGGCATAATTTGCCACCCCAGCTATGTTCCATTTCTATGCCAGACATATGTTCAAAGCGGGCGGCAAAACTTCGCTCGTGATGTGTGCGCTTTGCAATAGCTACGCGGTCTGGCACCTGCATCGAACTGACAAAACTGGCCTGATTGCGAACAATGATGCGGTCACCTGACTGCCCTGAAATACGGCGTATTGTGCTGCCTACCGGATCGGATGGTGTTATGCCCCAGCGTGGGTTGCCACCAAGCTTTCGGGTTTCTTCTGTGTGTAAGGCGCGTGTCATAGAAGCATAAAGGAAAATATGCATTAGCCGCCGTTTGAAAAAGCCAAAGCTTTGCGCATGACCATTTACCGCCAAGATGATTTGTGGTGCGGTGATTGCCCCGTCGGGGGTTTTGGCTTGCCAGTCGGCACCAGTCTTTGTCATGGACAAAACCGGACTGTTTTCATAAATGCTGACCTTGTTCCGCAAGCCATCACGAAGCCCGCGTACATAGGCGGCAGGATGAAGCATTGTTGTGCCAGGTGTGTATAAACCCTGATTGTAATAGTCACTGCCGCATAATTCTTTCATATGCTGGGCATCAAGAATTTCGTATTTTTCGGCAAGGTGATCCAGATGATCGGCATAGGCAAGGTTATGCGCCACGCCTTTTGATGTTGCCGCGCCATTGACTTTGCCACTTTGGGATATGATTTCACTGTCGAGGCCATATTCATCGGCTGCATCAAGGGCAAAAGCGATGGCACGACGGTTCATGGCCATCTGGAGTAAATCTTCAGTGCTGTCACCCGCGTAATCTTCAGACGATAACACATGTGGTAAATCAATCATGAAGCCAGAATTTCGACCAGCAGGCCCGTTGCCAATCCGGCCAGCCTCAAGCACGGTAATTCGGCTATCAGGGGCTAGTTGTGACAATCGCCGCGCGGCTGAGAGGCCAGCAAAACCGCCGCCGATTATTAACCAGTCAGCATTTACATTTTTGGCCAAAATATGAGGTGGTGAATCCTCGGGCAGAATCGCGTTCCAGCCAGTCACACCGGGGTTATGGGGAAGGTTTTTGGTGATTATGTTACGAGCCATGAATGACGATACCTAATTGCCTAACTATAATGTAATTACAATCATGTATTTATATTGTGGGGTAAATGGTTTTCATCCCATGTTATCGTTTTTGAGACAGCAATGACGGTTTAAGGCTTGAATTAGTTGAGCAATAAGCCATTATCAGGCATCTAAAAGTATGAATTTAGTTCTTTGGGAGACAAAAAATGAAAAAGATTATTATTGCCGCTGTGGCGGCGGCTGTTTCTATCACACCAGCGCTTGCCGCTGATGTAAAGATCGGGACGCTGCTTGGCTATACGGGTCCGATTGAATCGCTGACTCCAGATATGGCTGCTGGCGCTGAATTGGCCATGAAGGAAGTTACCGATTCAGGCACATTCATGGGTGGTTCTTCTGTAACATCGGTACGAGGTGATTCGACCTGTATTGATTCAGCTGCTGCAACAGCGACTGCTGAACGTCTTATTACATCCGACAAAGTCAAAGCCATCATGGGTGCTGACTGTTCAGGTGTTACTACAGCTATTCTGCAGAATGTTGCTATGGCCAAAGGTATTGTGATGATTTCACCTTCAGCCACATCTCCAGCCTTGTCGACGCTGGAAGATAACGGTCTGTTCTTCCGGACAGCGCCATCAGATGCCCGTCAGGGTCAGGTTGTTGCTGATATCCTGAATGACAAAGGTATCAAATCTGTTGCGATGACCTATACAAATAATGACTATGGTAAAGGTCTTGCAGACAGCATTCAGATGAATTTCGAAAAATCTGGTGGTAAAATCACTATTTCAGCATCGCATGAAGACGGTAAAGCCGATTATGGTGCAGAAGTTGCCGCACTAGCGCAAGCTGGTGGTGAAGTGCTGATTGTTGCTGGTTATCTTGACCAAGGTGGTAAAGGTGTCATTCAAGCGTCATTGGACACTGGTGCATTTGACACATTCGTGCTTCCAGACGGTATGATTGGTGATTCACTTCCTAAAGCTATCGGCTCTGATCTTGACGGATCATTCGGTACGGTTCCAGGAACAGACAGCCCAGGTGCTTCAAAGTTCGCCGAGCTTGCAAAGGCAGCAGGTTTCAAAGACGGACCGTTTGCTGCTGAGTCTTATGACGGTGCAGCTTTGATAATGCTGGCCATGCAGGCCGCAGGTTCAACTGAAAGTGCTGATTTCAAAGGTAAGGTCATGGAAGTTGCTAATGCGCCAGGTGAAAAGATTTACCCAGGTGAACTTGCAAAAGCCATGAAGATTATCGCTGATGGTGGCGACATTGACTATGTTGGTGCGTCTGCTGTTGAGCTGATTGGTGCTGGTGAGTCTGCTGGTAACTACAAGGAAATCCTTGTTAAAGGCGGCGAGAACACTACAGCCCGTTTCCGCTAAGCTATAGATAAACTGCGATCCAGACATCATGCGTGATGTCTGGATCCTATTATTATTAGTATTTTTTATGATAGTTATTGAAAACATAAGTAAGCATTTTGGCGGCATTAAAGCCGTTAATGATGCATCATTGGTCATTGAAACTGGTTCGATCACTGGGCTTATTGGTCCCAATGGTGCTGGCAAGACCACCTTATTCAACGTTATTGCCGGTGTATATAAACCAACGTCAGGAAAAGTGTTTCTTGATGGCGAGGATATTACCGGCTTTGCCCCGCATGAATTGTTCGATAAAGGCATGTTGCGCACTTTTCAGATTGCGCATGAGTTTTCGACGTTAACGGTTCGTGAAAATTTGATGATGGTGCCAGCCAAGCAATCGGGTGAACGGTTGATTGATACATGGATTAATCCAGCACGTGTGCGCGCCGAAGAAGCCGATATTCGTGCCAAGGCAAATGATGTCATAGATTTTCTGCAAATCAATCAGGTTGCCGATGAATTGGCTGGCAATTTGTCTGGGGGACAGAAAAAGCTGCTTGAGCTTGGCCGCACGATGATGGTCGATGCAAAGATTGTGTTCCTTGATGAGGTCGGGGCTGGTGTTAACCGGACATTGCTCAACTCTATCGGTGATGCCATTTTCCGCCTGAATAAAGATCGTGGTTATACATTCTGTATGATTGAGCATGATATGGAGTTTATCTCAAGATTATGTGATCCGGTCATTGTCATGGCCGAAGGGGCGGTTCTTGCAACAGGAACGGCACTTGAAATAAAGGCCAATGATGAGGTTATCGAGGCCTATCTTGGTACCGGTTTGAAGAACAAGAAGAGAGCCACAAAATGAGCTTTCTGATTGGTGATGAAATGACTGGCGGATATGGGGGAGCAGATATTCTGCATGACTGCACAGTCAGTGTTGAACGCGGTGAGATTGCCGTTGTTGTTGGGCCCAATGGTGCGGGTAAATCAACCGCTATGAAAGCGATGTTCGGCATGCTGGATTTGCGGGCTGGCAAGGTAATGTTCGACGGTGAGGATATTACCAATTTGAAGCCGCAGGATCGTGTGCTTAAGGGCATGGGCTTTGTGCCGCAGAACAGCAATGTATTTACCAGCATGACGGTTGCAGAAAACCTTGAAATGGGCGCCTTTATTCGCCGTGATGACATTGCCGAAACAATGGATCAGGTTTATGGGTTGTTTCCTATTTTGCACGAGAAGCGGTTTCAGCCCGCAGGTGAGTTATCAGGGGGGCAACGCCAGCAGGTCGCCGTTGGGCGAGCTTTGATGACCAAACCAAAAGTATTGATGCTTGATGAACCAACAGCAGGCGTATCGCCGATTGTTATGGATGAACTGTTTGACCGGATTATCGAAGTGGCGCGTACCGGTATTGCGATCTTGATGGTCGAACAAAATGCCAAGCAGGCGTTAAATATTGCTGATAAAGGTTTTGTGCTGGTGCAAGGCGAAAACCGCTATACCGACACAGGGGCGGCATTAATGGCCAATCCAAATGTACGCAAAGCATTTCTGGGAGGGTGATGATGGCTGATATTCTGAATCCTCTGGTTATTCTGGCGAATTTCATTCTTGTGCCTGGCTTGGCTTATGGAAGCCAGCTTGCGCTTGGTGCCTTGGGCGTAACGCTTATCTATAGTGTTTTGCGCTTTTCCAATTTTGCGCATGGGGAAACGATGGCCTTTGGTGCCATGATTACGATCCTTGTGACATGGTGGCTACAATCAGCAGGCGTTAGCATTGCCCCGCTTCCGACAGCTTTGTTGGCGTTGCCAGTGGGCATCCTTGGCACTATTGCTCTTTGTCTGACGACTGATCGTCTGGTCTATCGCTATTATCGCGAGCAAAAAGCATCGCCCGTAACATATCTTATTGTTTCGGTTGGCGTGATGTTCATTACTGGCGGGGTGATCCGTTTTATTATCGGCCCTAATGACCAGCTATTTGGCGATGGTGCGCGTTTTATCATGAAAGCGCGTGCCTTTAAGCAGATTACAGGCCTGAATGAAGGTTTGGCGATAAAAACTTCGCAAGGGGTGACAGTTATAACAGCCGTCATTGTTGTGGCGGCCGTATTCTGGTTTTTAAACCGGACGCGCACGGGTAAATCGATGCGTGCCTTTTCGGATAATGAAGATCTGGCGCTGTTGTCTGGTATCAATCCAGATAGGGTCGTGATGATCGCATGGATTATCACCGCTGCATTGGCAACAATAGCGGGCACTTTATACGGTCTTGATAAAAGCTTTAAGCCGTTTGTCTATCTGCAACTGCTATTGCCAATTTTTGCGGCGGCTATTGTCGGCGGTGTCGGCAGTCCTGTTGGTGCCATTGCTGGCGGGTTTGTGATTGCCTTTTCCGAACTGATTATCACCTTTGCCTATAAACGTGTTGTGACCTATTTATTGCCTGAAAGCATGGCACCTGAAGGGTTGGTTCAATTCCTGTCCACCGATTACAAATTTGCGGTTTCTTTTTTCATTCTGGTGATTGTGCTTCTGGTCAAGCCAACCGGTATTTTTAGTGGAAAATCGATATGACAGATAAACAAAGGAATCTTGTCTATTTCTCGATTATGGCGGCCTTGCTTGTGTTTGTAGGCTTTTTGCAAAGCTGGAGCGTATCGCTATCGCTTTTAAATCTATGTTTGATTTCAGCGATCATGGCGCTTGGGGTCAATATTCAGTGGGGCTATGCGGGTCTGTTTAATGTTGGCATCATGGGGTTTGCCGCGCTGGGGGGGCTGGCTGGTGTTCTGGTTGCATCCAAGCCCGTTTCCGAAGCGTGGCAGGTTGGCGGTGTAGGCATTGTGGGTGGTTTGATCGCTGGTCTGGGGATGATCGCCGTTGGCGTGCTTGTCTGGCGCAAAACAGCGCATATGGGACGTCGGCGTTTTTGGCTTACAGGCCTTGCCATTCTGATTGGCTATATCATCATGCGGTCAATCATTGATCCAGCTGTTATGGCAATTGAATCTGTCGAACCAGCCAAGACCGGATTTTTAGGCGGTGCAGGATTGCCCATCATTTTGAGTTGGTTTGTTGGCGGCCTATTTGCGGCGGCGGCGGCGTGGGTGGTTGGAAAAATATCACTAGGCCTGCGGTCAGATTATCTGGCGATTGCGACATTAGGTATTTCCGAAATCATCATTTATTTTCTGAAATTTGAGGATTGGCTAACGCGCGGTGTCAAAAATGTTGCTGGCTTGCCGCGCCCTGTTCCTTATGAAGTTGATTTAAACAAGTCAGCCAGTTTTCAGGATTTTGCGAATAACCTTGGTATGCAGGTGGAAGATGCCTCATCTGTCGTCGTCAAGTTATGCTATGCCGTATTATTCACGGCTATTTTGTTGATTATTCTCTGGTTGTCTGAAACCGCGCTTCGTTCGCCTTGGGGCCGGATGATGCGCGCCATTCGTGATAATGAAACCGCCGCTAGTGCCATGGGCAAGAATGTGACATGGCGACATTTGCAGGTATTTGTTCTGGGATCTGCTGTTGTGGGTGTCGCAGGTGCCATGCTTACGACACTTGATGGTCAATTTACCCCAACCACCTACCAGCCGCTTCGTTTTACGTTTCTAATATGGGTTATGGTTATCGTTGGTGGGTCTGGCAATAACTGGGGCTCGATTCTAGGTGGCTTTATCATATGGTTTTTCTGGATTGAAGCCGAACCAATGGGGCTATGGCTTATTGATGTGCTGACCTCAGGGATGGCAGAAGATCACTGGTTGCGCCTGCATTTGATAAATAGCGCCGCGCATATGCGCCTTATCACTATGGGCCTGGTTTTACTGCTGGTATTGCGCTTTGCCCCACGTGGTCTGATACCCGAGGTCAAACGCTAGCTAAAAGCTATTGCCTTGGGCGGCAAATTTGCCCTACTAATTAGGTTTATGGCCTCAACAATCGGAACATTTATAATGCTTGAAAAGCTTGTACCAGCGAAAGCTGATCCCATTCTTGGTCTTGGTAAACTTTTTGCCGCTGACACACGCGAGAATAAAATTGACCTTGGCGTTGGCGTTTATAAGGATGCTGATGGCAAAACACCGATTATGACAGCTGTTAAAAAGGCCGAAATTCGGTTACATGCGGAGCAGACCTCTAAATCTTACAAAGCGCTTGCCGGTGATGAGATATTTAGGGATGAGATGCGCAAGTTGGTATTGGGTGGCGCGGTTGCGGCAGACCGTGTGGCAACCTTGCAAGCGCCAGGTGGCACAGGCGCCTTGCATCAGCTTTTTGAAGCCATGAAAATGTTGAATCCCGATGCGACTATCTGGGTTAGCAACCCAAGCTGGCCTTCGCATGTGGCAATGGCCAAGCATTTGGGTTTCAAAACCGAAAATTACGATTATTTTGATGCCGCGACTAGCGGTGTTGACTTTGACGGTTTGATGGCATCGCTTCAGGGCATGCAGGCTGGTGACATGCTTGTATTGCATGGTTGTTGCCATAACCCGACAGGGGCTAATCTGACAGCCGATCAATGGCATGCGATTACTGATCTTGTGCTTGAAAAGAATGTTATGCCGCTTGTTGATATTGCCTATCAGGGTTTTGGTGACGGGCTGGAAGAAGATGCTGTTCATATGCGCACTATGGCTTCGCGCATGCCCGAAATGATGGTGGCGGCATCATGTTCTAAAAATTTTGGCCTTTATCGTGATCGTGTTGGCTGTGCAATGGTTATCGCCAAGGACGCTGACTCTGCAACGGTGACTCAGGGTAATCTGGCAACATTGAACCGAATGAACTATTCCTTTGCCCCAGATCATGGAGCGGCACTTGTCGCCATTATTCTGTCGGATGCTGATTTGCGCGCCGAGTGGGAAGCCGAGCTGGAAGATATGCGGCTTGCCATGCTAACTGTCCGTGAAAATCTGGCGGAAGCATTGCGTCAGCAATGCAATTCGGATCATTTTGATTTTATCAAGGATCATCGCGGCATGTTTTCACGTCTTGGTCTTTCGCCTGAGCAGGTAGAAACGCTGCGAACAGATCATGGCATGTATATTGTTGGTGACAGCCGTATCAATGTCCCGGGTCTGGCGGGCGGGCGCGTTGCGCCATTTGCCAAAGCGGTTTCAATGGTTGCAAACATATCAAAATAGATGTTTGTGATATTACCAGCCTGATATAGTCATAACGCAGGTCAGAGGGCTTCTTTATTGGGTATGGACACAGCTATGAAAGATGGTGGCAGTCTGTTAATGGAGTGCCTGATTACACTTGGTGCCAAAGTTGGGTTTGGTGTGCCAGGTGAGTCTTATCTTGCTGTTCTTAACGCCATGCATGACCACCAAGATGATTTTCGTTTCATCATGGCGCGTCAGGAAGGCGGGGCGGCCTATATGGCTGAGGCCTGGGGCAAACTCACCGGAGACCCGGGGCTTTGTTTTGTGACACGCGGGCCAGGCGCTACCAACGCATCAATAGGCGTACATACCGCTATGCAAAATTCGACGCCGATGCTGTTATTCGTCGGTCAGGTTGGTAGCGATATGATTGGCCGCGAAGCCTTTCAGGAAATTGATTATACAGCCTATTTTGGCAGTATTGCAAAATGGGTTGTTGAAATTGACGATGCGGAACGGATTCCCGAATTAATCAGTCGGGCGTGGGCAACAGCCCTTAGTGGCCGCCCGGGTCCTGTCATTGTGTCATTGCCCGAAACGTTACTGACGCAAGAGGTTACAACCTTGCCATGCAAAGCTGTCAACATCCCCGAGCCAGCCATTTCAATGACGCAACTGGCCGCGGTTGAGGCCATGCTTAATGAGGCGGAAAAGCCTGTTGTTATCGTTGGGGGAAGTCGCTGGGAAAAGGGCGGTGTTGATGCGTTATGTGATTTCTGTTTAGGTAATAATCTGCCCATTGTTGCGGCGCATAGGTTCCACGACATAATTGATAACCACCATGATTGCTATGCTGGTGATGCCAGTGTCGGTATGAATGGCTATATGAAGTCGCTGTTGCGTGAAGCAGATGTGATTATGGCGATCAATATACGCTTTGGTGAAATGACAACCGATGCCTATCAGCTTTTTGACAGCCCCAACATGAAAGCCAAATTGATTCATAGCCATGTATCTGATGGTGAATTGGGTAAAATTTATGCGGCAGATTTGCCACTTCATTCAGGGCCAAATTGTTTTGCCGAAGCGTTATCATCTATAAGGCTAACACCTAATGCAAAGCGTCAGGAATGGTGTGCTGACGCGCGCCACACATATTTAAACAGTTTTGAGGTTGCCCCACAGGAAAGCCCCGTTGATATGGGGGTTGTGATGGGGGTTCTGGCTGAGATGTTGCCCGATGACGTGATCGTGACACATGGTGCAGGCAATTTTGCCCTGTGGCCAAACCGGTTCATGAAGTTTGGTCGTAAGTCGCGTTTGCTGGGACCGCAAAGTGGGGCGATGGGAGCAGGGGTTCCCGCCGCGATTGCGGCCAAAGCAAGATACCCTGAGCGGACGGTTCTGTGTTTCGCCGGTGATGGTGACTTTCAGATGAATGGCAATGAGCTGGGCACAGCAATGCAGGAAAATATCCAGCCAATCATTCTGATTTTGAATAACGGTACCTATGGCACAATCCGCATGCATCAGGAACGCACCTATCCGCATCGTGTATCAGGTACCGATCTTATCAACCCCGATTTTGTGACATTGGCGTCAGCCTATGGCTTTCATGGCGAACGGGTAGCAAATACCGATGAATTTAGCGCGGCTTTTGGCCGTGCCATGCAGTCTTCGACTGGTGCCGTATTAGAGCTTATGATAGGCACTGAGGCAATTAGCCCCCGCGCGACAATATCTGCTTTGCGTGAAAGCGCTAAGTCATCTTAATTGGGCAATTTTAATTAAAGGATTCTTTATGCGTAGCTTGGACATAGATTTCATCCGTAGTCAGTTTCCTGCTTTTTCAGAATCATCACTAGCTGGGCAGGCATTTTTTGAAAATGCGGGCGGCTCTTATACATGTAAACACGTTGTTGATCGTCTGCATCGTTTCTATCGTGAACGAAAAGTGCAACCCTATGCGCCCTATGATGCGTCGCGGCTTGGCGGTGAAGAAATGGATGAAGCCCGCACGCGGCTTGCAGGTTTGATGAATATCCATAGTGATGAGCTGAGTTTTGGTCCATCAACAAGTCAAAATACATATGTGCTGGCTCAGGCATTTGGACAAATGCTGTCTTCGGGTGATGCCATTATCGTCACAGATCAGGATCATGAAGCAAATACCGGCGTGTGGCGGCGGCTTGCCGATAAAGGCATTGAGGTGCGTGAATGGCATGTCGATGCCGAAAGTGGCCAGCTTGACCTTGCGACGCTTGCGACCATTCTGGATGAAAACGTCAAGCTGGTTTGTTTTCCGCATTGTTCAAATATCGTTGGCCAAGAAAACCCCGTTGCCGATATTGCCCGTATGGCACATGATGTTGGCGCTGTAACCTGTACCGATGGGGTCAGCATGGCGCCGCACGGCTTGCCTGACATGCGGGCTTTGGGAACGGATATTTATCTGTTTTCAAGCTATAAAACATATGGTCCGCATCAAGGCATCATGTTTATTGCGCGTGATCTGGCTGATCGGTTGCCTAATCAGGCACATTTTTTTAACAGTGATG
>Ga0233444_10002802_pt1 | contig 17874 bp, 13 predicted proteins | sample SI_124_October20_6_FD_182792 | JGI IMG/M metagenome (GOLD analysis project Ga0233444, IMG submission 182792) | Seawater microbial communities from Saanich Inlet, British Columbia, Canada - SI_124_October2016_10_MG | ecosystem: Environmental > Aquatic > Marine > Inlet | place: Canada: British... | reverse complement strand
GCTCTTTAGACATTTTCGTTAGTTTAGCGCCAACTTTTTCTAAGTGCAACATTGCAACTTTTTCATCTAAATGTTTCGGTAATACGTATACTTTTTTCTCATATTTATCAGAATTGTTCCATAATTCTATTTGCGCTATTACTTGGTTGGTAAAAGAAGCGCTCATTACAAAACTTGGGTGACCTGTAGCACAACCTAAGTTTACTAATCTACCTTCAGCTAAAAGAATTATTCTTTTTTTGCTAGGTAATTCAATTTCATGAACTTGAGGTTTAATTTCGTCCCACTTATAATTTTTTAGAGCCTCAACTTGAATTTCATTATCAAAGTGACCAATATTACAAAGTATTGCTCTATCTTTCATATCTCTCATATGATCTGCCGTAACAATATCTTTATTGCCTGTTGCCGTTACAACTATGTCAGCACCTTTAATGGCTTCATCCATTACTACAACTTCATAACCTTCCATAGCTGCTTGGAGAGCGCAGATAGGGTCTGTTTCAGTAACCATTACTCTCGCTCCAGCTTGCCGAAGTGAAGCAGCACTTCCTTTTCCAACGTCACCAAATCCTGCTACTATGGCAACTTTTCCAGACATCATTACGTCTGTGGCTCTTTTAATTCCATCAACTAAACTTTCTCTACATCCGTATAAATTATCGAATTTAGATTTTGTAACCGAGTCGTTTACGTTTATAGCTGGAATAAGTAATTCTTTATTTTGTTCCATTTTTTTTAAAGCTAAGACTCCAGTTGTTGTTTCTTCTGAAACACCTTTAACGTCTTTTAGTAATTCTTTATAATCTTTATGCATCAAAGCTGTTAGATCCCCACCATCATCTAAAATCATATTAACTTTCCAATCTTTTTTTCCTTCTATTGTTTGCTTAACACACCACCAATACTCCTCTTCAGTTTCTCCTTTCCAGGCGAAAACAGGTATTCCGGCTTTTGCAATAGCCGCAGCCGCATGATCTTGTGTTGAAAAAATATTACATGATGACCATCTAACTTCTGCACCTAATTCTACAAGTGTTTCAATTAAAACGGCTGTTTGGATAGTCATATGAAGACAGCCTAAGATTCTTGCACCCTTAAGTGGATTCTTTCCTTTGTATTCTCTACGCAAAGCCATTAAACCCGGCATTTCAGTTTCAGCTAGTGAAATTTCTTTTCTACCGAAATCAGCTTGTTTGATATCTTTTACTTTAAAATCTTCAGACATATTTTGATTGTTATTATCAATATAACTAAATCTTAGCAAGAAAGAATGCTAAGAAAATTTGGGTAATAACACCTCTACCTGCGCTCCTTTAGTATTAATTCGATTAGAAGCTGCGATTGTACCTTTATGAAGTTCGACTATATTCTTTACTATATTTAGTCCTAACCCTGAATGTTTTCCAAAACTTGCTGGTCTGTTACTATAAAATCTTTTAAATATTTTCTGTGTAGATTTTTCTGAGAAACCCGGGCCTTCATCTTTAATGGCTATTAATATGTTGTTAGTTGTTTCCTCAAGACTAATTTCAATTTTTTGATTGTTTTGGCTAAAAGAAATGGAATTATCTAATAAATTAGCAATAACTTGTTCCAGACGGTTACCTATTCCGAAAATATAATAACCATTTTTTGTACTTATTTTATCAACAATGTTAATCTCTATTTTTTTGTTTTGATTTATCAAATCTTGCTTAAAATCTTCTACAACACTATAAATTATATCAATTAAATTTATTTTGCTCATTTTTTCTCTTGATAACGATGCCTCATCTTTAAGCATTTGAGAATAATCTGTTATTAATCTTTCTATTCTTTCTACATCATGATTAATAATTTTGAGTAATTTTTCACTTTCATTTTTTTCAGTTGTTTTATCTAATAATTCTGAGGCACTTTTTAGTGATGCTAGAGGGTTTCTAATTTCATGCGCCAAATCATTTGAAAATGTTTCGGCTCGATTAGTTCTTTGCTGAAGTTCTTTTGTCATTTCATCAATAGATACAGTTAATTTTCCTATCTCATCATCTCTAACAAATACTTTTTTTATATCAACATTCTGATTTGATTTTTTTTTTATTGCATCACTGAATCTGACTAATAAACCAATTGGTTTTAAAATATATTTATTTAAAAAAAGTGAAAAAATTAAAATTACAATTGCAACTGCAATCATAGTTCTTATTACAAATGCCTTACGTTCTTTCACAGCTGTAATAATTTCATTAGCCTGTTCAGATACTACAATAAAGCCTATGTCCTCTCTATTAATATTCACCTTACTCAGTGTGCTTACAAAATAATCATTATTAATTATTTCGTCTAAAATAATTTGTTTATCAATATATTGATTTAAAATAATTTCTTTTATGTTATCTTTTTCTTCTTCTTCTAGTCTTTCTTGAATTTCAGGTGTAAGAGATTTGCCGTCTATCGTTTCTTCAATAATAAAATCTGATCTGGAGAATACACTTTGATCTAAATCTAAAATATTTGTATCTCCAATTAAATTTCCTTGTAAATCATAAAATTGTACCCTATCTAAACTTTGAAATAAAAATCGCGTTGATAGTAAAAAAGTTCTTATTCCCTCTTTTGTAAAATCTATGCTCAGTCTCTTAAGGTTATCGACTGTATTACTAATTATAACTTTGTGATTAATTGATCTATTTTTTACTAGATTTGGCTGAATTGCCTCTAGGTAAATAATGGTAAATAATCCTAAAACAGAAAATACTGTAAGATTAAATAAGAGGAACTTCTTTAGTATAGAAGCTGATTTTTTTTGTTTCATTAACTAACATTCCATCTATACCCACTTCCATATCTAGTTTCAATCGCTGAAAATTTTTCATCTACTTTTTTGAACTTTTTTCTTATTCTTTTTACGTGGCTATCAATCGTTCTATCCTCTATTTCTGTATTTTCTTTATAGGCAATATCCATTAAATGAGCTCTTTCTTTAATTACCCCTGGTCTTTTAGCTAATTCTTTCACAATTAAGAATTCTGTGGTTGTGAGCTTGTCTGGTAAAGCTTTGCCGTTCCACTCGCACTCTAATTGAGCGGGATCTAACTTTAATTTACCATGTGCTATAATATTTTTTGTATCATCAACTACATTCGCTTTTTTTCTTAATTGAACTCTTATTCTTTCAATTAAAACTTTAGTTGAAAAACCGCCTGACTTCTTAACAAAATCGTCAGCTCCTAATTTTAGTCCAAGTAGCTCGTCTACTTCATCATCTTTTGAAGTGAGAAAAATTATTGGGATAGACATTTTCTTTTTTAATTTTTTTAATAATTCCTCTCCATCCATTCTTGGCATTTTAATATCTAAAACTGCAAGATCTGGTGGATTTCTGGTTAGACCATTCAACGCTGATTCTCCATCAATATAAGTTTGAACTTTAAAACCTTCACGTTCAAGAGCCATACTTATGCCTGTAAGTATATTTCTATCATCATCAACTAACGCAATCGTTTGTGCCATAGCCTTATTTTCCTAATCTTAATGTCAAAATTTAGGCGATTAATGGGCCTCACCCCAGTTATCACCTGAATTAATGCTAACTTCTAGTGGTATTGAAAACATATGATGGTCAGAGCTGGAAACGGAAACCATTGCTTCCTTTATAATTTTTTTTATTTCTTCTTCATTTTTTTTTGAACATTCAAAAATTAATTCATCATGAATTTGAAGTAACATTTTTGCTTTGTTATTTTCTTCTAAAATTTTATCTATTTTAATCATAGCCAATCTTATTATGTCGGCAGCAGATCCTTGTATTGGAGCATTAATTGCTGCTCGTTCTTGAAAACTTCTTACACTAAAGTTCTTATCATTTATTCCTCTCAAATGAATTCTTCTTCCAAAAATATTAGTGACGTAACCTTGCTTTCTACATATCTTAATTGTTGTATTCATATAATCTTTTATTTCAGGGAATTTTTTAAAATATGAATTAATAAAATCTAAAGCTTCTACGTTTGAGACAGATATTTGTTTTGCTAACCCATATTGTGTAATGCCATAGATTATTCCAAAATTAATTGCTTTAGCTTTTCTTCTATAATCGTCATTAACTTTATTAATTGGTACATTAAAAACTTGGCTTGCTGTTAATGAATGTATGTCTTGATTATTTTTAAAAGCATTTTTTAATTCTTTTACGTCTGCCATATCAGCAAGTATACGCATCTCTATTTGATTATAGTCTGCTGAAATTAAAAGATTATTTTTTTCTGCGATAAATGCTTTTCTTATTTCTTTACCATCTAAAGTTTTAATTGGTATATTTTGTAAATTAGGATCGCTTGAGGCTAACCGGCCAGTATTTGTTGCGGCTAATAAAAAGGATGTATGTACTCTATTAGTTTTCTTGCTGATATGTTCTTGCAAAGCATCTGTGTAAGTGCTTTTAAGTTTAGATACCTGTCTCCATTTTAAAACTAGATTGGGGAACTTATGCCCTGTAAGTGCAAGATCCTCTAGAATTTTAGCACTTGTTGCTAAGCTTCCTTTTTTAGTCTTTTTCAATTTTGCAATTTTTAAATCATTGTAAATTATTTCACCCAATTGTTTGGGTGAACCAATATTAAATTTTTTACCGGAAATTTTATATATTTCTTTTTCAATTTTGATTAATCTCACTTCAAATTTTTTTGAAAGTTTTTTTAAATAATTATCATCAACTTTTATTCCATTGGTTTCTAGTTTTGATAAAATTTTTATCATCGGTTTTTCAAAAACCTCATAAATTTTATCTAACTTTTCTTCCGTAACTCTTTCTGATAAAATATTATATAGTCTAAGAGTGATATCTGCATCCTCAGCTGCGTACTCTGTTGCAGATTTTAAATCTATATCAGAAAAATTTAATTGTTTTTTTCCAGAACCTACTAAATCTTTGTAGGAAATAGTTTTATGCCCAAGATGTATTTCTGACAACGTGTCCATGTTGTGCCGATTATTTCCTGCATCTAGAGTATAAGATAATAACATTGTATCTTCTATAGGGTTTAATTCGACACCATGATTTTTAAAAATAATAAAATCATATTTTGTATTTTGACAAACTTTTTTTATGCTGGGATCCTCAAGTATTGTTTTAAGTTTAGATAAAACAAAATCTTTTTTTAAACTTTTAGTATTTTTATGTCCTAGCGGTATATAAAAGGAATTATTCTCAGCATAACTTATTGAGATACCTATTAACTCGGCCTCCAGAGGGTTTAATGATGAAGTTTCTGTATCTACCGCAATAACAAGTTTTTCATTTAAATTTTTAATGAGTTCATTTAATTCTTTTTCATCAAGAATGCTCTTATAGGATTTTTTGTCTATCCTAGAAATCTTTTTTGACTTAATTTCTATATTGGTATCATCATTATCTGACTCACCGTAAAAACTTATAACCTGACTTAACAACCTATTAAATTCCATTTCTCTTAAGAAATCATAAAGCTTATCTTTATCAATATCTTTAATTAAAAATTCTTCTAAATCGTTTTTTACTGGCACATCATTTTTTAAAGTAACAAGCTGTTTGCTTAATAAGGCTTTATCTTTATTAGCTAATAATGTTTCTCTTCTTTTGTTTTGAGAAATTTCGGATGCTTTACTGAGTAATTTTTCTAAATTTTTGTACTTATTAATTAATTCTGCAGCAGTTTTGATTCCAATTCCTGGAACTCCTGGAACATTATCTGAAGAATCACCAGCCAGTGATTGCACATCAATTACTTGATCTGGTTTTACTCCAAATTTTTCCATAACTTCTTTTTCACCTATAACTCTACTTTTCATAGGATCAAATAATCGAACTTTATTAGAAACTAATTGCATTAAATCTTTATCTGAGGAAATTATAGTAACTTTTGCACCTGCTTCTGTAATTTGTTTTGCGTATGTGGCGATTAAATCGTCAGCTTCGTAATTAAGAAGTTCAATTGATGGTAAATTAAAAGCTTTAACTGATTTTCTAATATATTCAAACTGAGGCGCTAAATCATCAGGCGCTTCAGCTCTATTGGCTTTGTATTCGCTATAAATATCATTTCTAAAATTTTTTCTTGCTGAGTCAAAGATTACAACAAAATGTGTAGGTTTTTGTTTTGAATCGTCAGATCTTACATCCTCTAAAAGTTTAAACAACATTGAACAAAAACCACTAACTGCTCCTGTTGGTAAGCCATCACTTTTTCTAGATAAAGGTGGTAGAGCATAGTAGGCTCTAAAAATATAACCAGAACCATCTATTAGATAAAAATGATCTGTTTTTTTTAACGAACTCATATATATATATTACATTGATTTCTTGCCTATAATTAAAAAAACTATGACAAAAAATGCTTTAACTGTTGAAAATCTTACAAAGGTTTATTTGGATTCTAAAACAAAAAAGGAAATCAAAGCACTCTCAAATTTAAGTTTCGAAGTAAAGCAAGGCGAAGTATTTGGGTTACTTGGTCCTAATGGTGCTGGCAAGACAACTTTTCTTAGCATATTAGGTGGAACCGTAACTAAAACAAGTGGCAACGTTAATGTTTGGGGTTTTAATTTAGACAAAAACCCGCGACAGGTTAAAGCTTCGATAGGTATTGTGCCTCAAGAAGTAAATTTGGATGCTTTTTTTAGTCCTCACAAATTACTTGAATTACAAGCAGGATTATACGGCATCACTAAAAAAGATAGAATAACAGATTTAATTCTTAAAATGGTTGCACTAGAAGATAAAGCCAATGCATATTCCAGAAGTCTTTCTGGAGGTATGAAAAGAAGACTTTTGATTGCAAAAGCAATGGTTCACCAGCCCCCAATTCTAATACTGGATGAACCAACAGCAGGTGTAGATGTTGAGTTAAGAAATAACCTTTGGGATAATGTTAAAGAACTTAATAAAGAGGGTGTTACAATTATTTTAACTACACATTATCTTACAGAAGCACAAGAAATGTGCAATCGCATAGCTATAATTGACAAGGGAAACTTAGTCGCTTTAGACACCACACAGAAACTACTTGAGAGAATTAAAACAAAGAAAATAAATTTTATAGTTAAAGATGTAGAATTAAATAAATCATTATCACTGAAAGGTATTCAATTCAAAATCAATTCAAAAAATCTTATTTCAGCCACTTATGAAAAAGGTTCTTTAGATTTTGGAGAAATAATTAATTATTTGAACCAAAATGAGATTAAAATAGAGGATATATCTACAGAGGATGGTGATTTAGAAGATGTTTTTATTCAGTTAACAAAACACTAGATTTTATTATAAAAAAAGTTAAATTAAGTTTATGGAATTCGTAAAAAATATTAAACATACAAAAGTAATTAAATTTTTATTCGTTGCTTTGATAGGAAGCATAGTTTTAGCTATTTCATCTAAAATAAAAATTCCTTTTTACCCGGTGCCAATGACGATGCAAACATTAGTAGTTTTAATGATAGGTGTAGGCTTTGGTTGGAAACTTGGGCTAGCAACTGTTTCCTTATACTTATTTGAAGGAATAATTGGTTTACCAGTGTTTTCTGGAACACCTGAAAAAGGAATTGGTTTAATTTATTTTACTGGCCCTACAATGGGTTATCTAGTTGGATTTTTGCCAGCGGTATTTTTTGCTGGTTTGTTGAAAGTTAGTTATAAGTATAATTTAATTCATAGATTCATTCTAAATTTTGCCCTTTATATTTTTTCAGTATCTTTCATTTATCTATTCGGATTGATTTGGTTAGCAAATTTTGTACCTGTTGAAAAAATTTGGATAGTCGGGGCAATGCCTTTTTTATTAGCTGAATTATTAAAAATTTCTATCTTAACTGTTTTTGTTACTTTTTGGGATAGATCAATATTATCTTGGAGATCTTTTTGAAAGAATTCTTTGTAGAGTTCTTCTGTGCATTTTAAGTCTTCTAGCAGTTTCAGATACATTTCTATTACAAAGTTCAAACACACGATGAATGTGCTCCCACTTTACTCTATCAGCTGACATTGGGTTTTCTGGTGGTTTAGCTTTTGATTCAGGAGAAGCTAATAAAGCTGACTCGACATCATCCGCATCAACAGGTTTTGCAATATAATCTATTGCTCCAGCTTTTACAGCTGCTACAGCTGTAGGTAGATTCCCGTATCCGGTTAACATTATTATTCTGCTATCTTTTTTGTTTATCGTTAACTCTTTTACTACATCAAGACCATTTCCATCCTCGAGACGTAAGTCTACACAGGCAAAAGCTGGTGGTTTAGTTTTTACAATATTAAGCCCATCAATCACTGTTTTAGCCTCTTTTACTTGAAACCCTTTCTTTTCCATGGCTCTTGCTAACCTGCCTCTAAAAGGATCATCGTCATCTAAAATAAGCAGAGATTTGTCCTCAAAGTTAGATAATTTTAATTGATCTGGTAGTTTTTTTTGTATCCCCATAGTTAATCATATGGGTATTGTGGATACAATTACAACACTTGAGTATGGTTTTTTTTCTTTACATAAAGTCAAAAAAACTTTAAACGCAAATTATATAAGATTTTTTTTATTAAATTTTTTAAAAAATCTTTGTGTAAACAAACGGGGGACACATGAAATGCGAAAATTTAAATCAGTTAACGAATTAGTTAACACATTAAAACCAGACTACCCCGTATATTGCATACGGCCTGAGCAGATAAGAAAATCCGTCACATTTTTTAAGGAAAACTTTCCTGGCAAAATTTTATATGCTGTAAAAACCAATCCTCTTGAAAAGGTAATCAAACAAATCATATCACTTGGTATTAAAGACTTTGATGTTGCATCATTAAGTGAAATCAAATTGATAAATAGAATAAATTCACATGTTAATTTACATTTTATGCATACTATTAAAAGTAAAGAAAGTATATCATCTGCATATTTTAATTATGGTGTGCGAAGCTTCTCTCTTGATAACAAGGATGAATTGAGAAAAATACTTGAAGCGACTAATCAAGCTAAAGATTTAAAATTATTTGTAAGAATAGCAATTTCAAATGAACATGCTGAAATAGATTTATCTAGAAAATTTGGAGCTTTACCCTCTGAGGCTTTAGGTCTTGTTAGATTATGTAAAGAGCACTCAAAAAAATTAGGTATAAGCTTCCACGTTGGATCACAATGTATGGAGAAGATTTCCTACTCAAAAGGTATACGTGAAATAGGAAATATTATAAAGAAAACAAAAATTATGCCAGATATAATTAATATTGGTGGTGGATTCCCAGCAATTTATCCTGACTTAAAGCCTGAACCACTTGTTAAATATATGGAAGAAATAAAAAAAGGAATTAAAAATTTAAAATTAAAAAAATTACCAGAAATAATATGTGAACCAGGAAGATCTATTGTGGCTGAAAGTGGTTCATCTATAGTAAAAGTAATTTTAAGAAAAAAACAAAACTTATATATAAATGATGGTACTTATGGATCTTTATTTGATGCAGGCGTTCCTAATTTTATATTTCCCTCAAAAATGATTACTAGTGGGAGAATTCAATCAAAAAAATTAACATCTTTTAGTTTCTTTGGTCCAACTTGTGATAGCTTAGATTACATGAAAGGTCCTTTCTTATTGCCTAATAATATCAAAGAAGGTGATTACATTGAATTGGGTCAACTTGGCGCTTATGGTTTAACATTTAGAACAAGCTTTAATGGCTTTTATTCAAATGAAATATTTGAAGTAAACGATAAACCGATTATGTCTTTACATGAAGAATCAAATGAAAAAGTTGATTCTTTAGTTGCTTAATGGACAAAAAAATTAGTTCTAAAATTGGACATAATAAAAAAACACTTCTTAATAGCCCTGTTGAACACATAAATATTAAATCATTTGATGCACGGAAAATAATCGACGGTATGTCTAAAATGTCTTTCACTTCTCGAGATACAGCTCGAGCGGCTGGCATTTATAATGAAATGCTTGCTGATAAAGATTGTTCAATTTTTTTAACTTTAGCCGGATCTACTTCTGCGGGCGGATGTATGGATTTATATACTGATCTAGTAAAAAACAACATGGTTGATGCTATTGTTGCAACTGGTGCTTCTATTATAGATATGGATTTTTTTGAAGCCTTAGGCTTTAAGCATTATCAAGGATCCCAATTCCAAGATGATACTGAACTACGAAATAATTATATAGATAGAATTTATGATACCTATATTGATGAAGAAGAACTTCAAGCTTGTGACAAAGCAATATGTGACATAGCCAATACATTGGAGCCTAGATCGTACACCTCGAGAGAGTTTATAAAAGAGCTTGGGATTTATTTGAAAACTAATGGGAAAAAGAAAAGCTCATTGATTGAAACTGCTTACGACAATAACGTTCCAATATTTTGCCCTGCTTTTACGGATAGTTCTGCGGGTTTTGGCCTAGTAATGCATCAAGAGCAAAATCCAAAAAAACATATGACCATAGACTCTATTCGTGAATTTCGAGAGTTAACTGAAATTAAACTTAGGTCAAAACAATCAGGTTTATTGATGATTGGTGGAGGTGTTCCAAAAAATTTTATTCAGGACACTGTGGTATGTGCAGAATTATTAGGTAAAAAGGTAGATATGCATAAATATGCTATCCAAATTACCATAGCTGATACCCGTGATGGAGCTTGTAGTAGTTCAACTTTAAAAGAGGCTAGTTCATGGGGGAAAGTAGATATAACAAAAGAACAAATGGTATTTGCTGAAGCAACAAGTGTATTGCCATTGATAGCAAGTGATGCATACCATCGAGAACATTGGAAAAAAAGAGTAAAAAGAAATTTTTCTAAAATTTTTAATTCTTAAATGAAATACTTAAGTCAAAAAAAAGGATTTTTAGGCTTTGATGCTATTCAAAAAAATAATCCGAAAGTTATTGTTGTACCATTTGGTCTAGAAAAAACAGTCAGCTACGGTAGTGGTACTAAAAATGGACCAAAAGAAATTATCAGAGCATCCCATCAGGTTGAATTATTTGATGAAGAACTAAACAAAGAGCCATACAAAGAAATTGGAATTAAAACTATCAAACCTTTTCGTATTTCAACTAAAATTGAAAAAGCTTTAGATCAACTATCCAAAATAAATGAAAAAATAATTTCAGATAATAAATTTCCTTTAGTGTTTGGTGGTGAGCATTCAATTACACCTGGCAGCATTAAGCCATTAGTAAAAAAACATAAAGAAATTACCCTTCTTCATTTTGATGCACATGCAGATTTAAGAGAAAGTTATCAAGGAGAGAAGTTTTCGCATGCCTCAGCTATTAAAAGATGTTTAGACTATAATAATGTAAAAGTAGTTTCATTCGGCATAAGAAATTTATCAAAACCAGAAATGGAATTTTATAATAAAAATAAAAGAAGAATTCGAATTTTTTGGGGTAAGGACAAAAAAAAATGGGATCTAAAGCAATTGCACAGTTTGTTTAATAAAAAAAATGTTTACATAACTTTTGATGTCGATGGATTTGACGCAAGCATAATGCCAGCTACCGGCACACCAGAACCCGGTGGTTTACTATGGGAAGATGTATTGCCAATAATAAAAAAAGTTTGTCAAATTTCACACATTGTGGGAGCAGATATAAACGAACTAGCCCCAATTAAAAGTTTTGATTGTTATAATTTCTTAGTTGCAAAACTTGCTTATAAAATTCTCTCATATACGTTTGAATTTAGACAAAAGTAAAAGCATCTGGTCTCCAACTTAAAATTATTAACGCGCCGCCTAATTTACCATTTCTTTTAAATTTTAGATTTGCACCTTGTCTCTCTAGCAAAGTTTTCCCTAAAAATGTTCCTAGACCTAAACCTGAGTTTGGACTTAATTCTTTTGATTTAGATTTAATATATGGTTCTCCAACTTTATTTATTATGTCTTCAGGAATTCCTGGTCCATCATCATTTATTTCAATTTCTATTATATTGTCATTACTCTTCAAATTTATTTGAACTTTACTTTTTGAAAATTTTACAGCGTTACCTATAAAATTTCTTAAACCATAAATTATTTCTGGTGTTCTTTGAATATTAATTTTATTTTTATCTTCTTCTATAAAAAGATTAATTTGTTTAGATGAGGTCTCTTTAAATGAATTAATTATCTCTTCTATCAAATCTTCTATTCTTATAGAGCTTAGAAAGTTATCTTCTTCTATTTGCTTCTTAGAAATTTTTTTTAAAATTTCACTACATCTTTTTGTTTGACTTATAAGTAAATCAATGTCTTTTGAAACCTCTTTATTATCACCAATTTCCTTTTTTAATTCTTTGGCTACTACACTTATTGTAGCTAAGGGAGTCCCCAATGAATGTGCTGCTGCTGCTGCTTGTCCTCCAAGGGACTCTAATTCATATTCTTTAGCTATCACTTCCTGTAATTTATTTAATGCTTCAGATCTTTTTTTTGACTCTCCTGAGAATCTTATTCCAAAGTAACTTAAAAATATCAAACCTATTAAAATTGATATTAAAATACCGAATTTGTAAAAGTTTGGAACAACAAATGTATTTAAATCCATTCCCGGGAGAGGTAAATAAAAATGAGTAAGTATAAAAAGCATAAATGAAGTTATCATGCTTAAAATTATTGTTGTACCCATACTAAGAAAAGTTGAAGAAACTATTGCTGGTATGATCAACAAAAAAGAAAATGGATTAATGATTCCTCCGGTTAGATATAGGAGAATACTTAATTGCAATAAATCATATAAGAGAAAGAATGAAGCGTAGGTGTCTTTTAGCTGATTTACCTTTACTTTAAATTGTAAAAAAATATTTGTAAGTAAACCAACAAAAATTATTAGATAACTTTCATTGATTGGGAAATCCAGTTCGAGATAGTAAAAAACAACATTTATCGCGAGAAATTGTCCAAAAATGGCAATATATCTTAATATTGTTAGTGTGTTTTTATCTAGATTTAAATTCTCTTTTGTACGAAAGAGAGTTGCAAAGTCCATTGAGTTTAAATGTCTAAATTAGCAACATCGAGAGCATTATTTGTTATAAATTCTTTTCTTGGAGCAACTTCATCACCCATTAAAACTTTTATCATTTTTTGATCTTCTTTTGATTTTTCTTTAGTTCCATTGGAGTACTGAACCTTAAGCATTGTTCTATTTTCCGGGTTTAATGTTGTTTCCCATAATTCTTCAGGATTCATTTCTCCTAGTCCTTTAAAACGTTGGATAGATAATTTTTCTCTTTGTTCTTGCATATACTCATTATAAGACGGTGTACCTTTTTTCATTTTTTTATCAATCTTACCTGATTTAAGAATATATTCTTCCAGGGCTTTTTCGTCTTTAATATAAATACTCTTATTGGCTTTGGTAACTTTAAATAATGGTGGCTGAGCTAAATATATATGACCATTTTCTATTAATTTATTAAACGGTTGATTATTAAAAAAAGTAAGCAATAAAGTTCTTATATGAGATCCATCTACGTCTGCATCAGTCATTATAACTATTTTATCATAACGTAAATTTTCAATATTAAAATCTTTTGAACCAGTTCCTAATGCATTAATTAAAGTAACAATCTCATTTGAAGACATCATTTTAGATAAGGCTTTTGTTGTTTGATCTTCTCCATTTGTCTTACCATTTACGTATGTATTTAAAATTTTTCCTCTTAAAGGCAATACCGCCTGATACTCTCTTACTCTTCCTTGCTTAGCTGAACCACCAGCTGAATCACCCTCGACAATATAGAGTTCTGTTCCTTCTCTTTTTTGTATTTGACAATCTGCAAGTTTACCGGGCAATCCTGATAACTCAAATGTTCCTTTTCTTCTTACATTATCTCTGGCTTTTCTAGCAACATCTCTTGCCATTGCTGCTTGACTTATTTTTTCTAAAATTGTTTTAGCAACAGAGGGATTTTGATCAAACCATGTTGAAACTTTTTCACCTATTATATGTTCAACAATATTTCTAATCTCAGATGAAACAAGCTTATCTTTAGTTTGAGATGAAAACTTTGGATCTGGCATTTTGATTGAAAGTACTGCTGTAAGACCTTCTTTAATATCTTCTCCTGATAAAGTAATTTTATTTTTTTTATTATTTCTATCGGCTGTATATTTATTAATTACTCTAGTTAAAGCACTTCTAAAGCCCAAAAGATGAGTGCCACCATCCTTTTGTGGTATGTTATTTGTAAAAGGCAGAACATCCTCTGAATATCCAGCGTTCCATTCAAATGAACACTCTACAACAACATTATTTTTTGTTGATGTTACATAAATTGGTTTTTTAAAGACTTCTTTTTCATTTTTATTAACTAAAATAGGCTTTTTATTATTTATATGTCTTACAAACTCAATGATTCCACCATCATATTTATGTAAGTATTCTTTGGGTTTTTTTGATGTATTGTCAATTAATTTTATAGCTATTCCTTTATTTAAAAAAGCTAGTTCTCTGATTCTTTTTTCAAGAGTAGATGCGCTAAATTTGATAGAGGAAAAAATTTCTTTAGAGGGCAAAAAATTGATTCTTGTTCCATTTTTTTTAGTTTTTCCAATTTTTTTTAATGGTTTTAATGAATTTCCGTCTTTAAATTTAATTTCATATTCATTGCCGTCTCTAAAAATATTTAATTCTAGTTTTTCAGATAATGCATTAACTACGGAGACCCCTACACCGTGTAAACCACCCGATACTTTGTATGAGTCGTGGTCAAATTTTCCCCCCGCATGTAATTGAGTCATAATAACTTCTGCTGCAGACATTTTTTCACCCTTATGCATATCAACAGGTATACCTCTGCCGTCGTCTTCCACAGTAACTGTATTATCAGAATTAATAGTTATGCCGATACTTTTACAATGACCAGCTAAAGCTTCATCAATTGAATTGTCTATAACTTCAAATACCATGTGATGTAAACCGGAACCATCATCGGTGTCTCCAATGTACATCCCTGGTCTTTTTCTTACAGCGTCTAACCCTTTTAAGACTTTGATTGAGTCCGCACCATAAGATGCTTTAATTTTTAGTTCTGAATTTTTTGACATTTTTTAATATGAATTAAATTATTGTATCATTTTTTCAAGCTAATATAAAACCACTTAAGGTCGATAGGGCTTAGAACTATTACTTAACAACAATTTTAGAGCAAAAAATAAAAAAATATCTAAAATTGCGTAATTTTAGATTTTCATGGGCATAATGACGTAATAACTGTTTTTGTCAGAAGCATCTTCTATCAGTACTGGTGAAATAGAGTCTTTTAAATTCATTTTTAGATTTTGATCTTCGACTTCTGAAGCTATATCTATTAAATATTTCGAATTAAAGCTAATACTTAAATTCTCTGAGCTAAAATTTGCTTTAATTTTTTCATTACCCTCGCCTGAGTTTGCACTATTGACTGATAATTGTATATTATCTTTGTTGACCACCAGTTTAACACCTTCTTTTCTATCCAAAGACACGCTGGCTACTCTTTCAATGGAATTGATAAAGTCTTTAGATGAAACAACTAAAATTTTATCATTAGTAGTAGGAACTACTTTTTTATAATCTGGAAATTTTCCATCAATTACTTTGGAGATTAATTTCATATTACCCAGTTTAAATTTTATTTTATTTTCACTTATCTGCATTAATAATTGTTCTGATGTTTCACTAAGCAACGAGCAAAGTTGAAAAACAGTTTTTCTTGGTAAAATTAATGAAGTAAAGTCATTAGATTGTTCAATTTCTAAACTACTTGAGGATAGTCTATGGCTATCAGTTGCAACACCAGTTAAAAAATTTCTTCCATGTGCCTCTGTTAAATGAAGAAATACACCATTTAGATAGTGCCTAGTATCATCATTTGATATAGAAATTTTTGTTTTATTTAAAAGCTTTAAAAACCTATTGTTGTTAAGAATAATCTCTTGACCCTCAAATTCATCCGCAAAAGTAGGGAAGTTATCTGTCGGCAAACATAAAAGATTAAAATCTGAATTTTCACTTTTAAGACTTAGTTTGTTTTCTGATTTTAAATCAAAATTCAATTCTGAGTTAGAAGAAATTTTTCTCAATATGTCGTAAAGTATTGCAGCAGATGTTGTTGTACTACCTTCATTTATTATTTTAACATCGTTAATTTCATCGTGGAAAATAATATCTAAATCTGTAGCAACAATAGATAATTTTTTGTTTTTTAATTCAAGTAAAACATTTGATAAAATTGGTAAAGTATTTTTTTTCTCTACAACACCTTGTACAAAGTTTAAGGACTTTAGCAATATATCTCTTTTAACTACAAATTGCATTTTGCTACTGTTCTAATAAAAGGCTTTTTATTTGTATAATATTTTTTTTCATTTCGTCATCTTGTTCTGACAATCGTGTAATAGTTTTAACAGCATGTATAACAGTTGTGTGATCTCGATTAGCAAATCTCCTACCTATCTCTGGCAATGATCTCGACGTCATTTTTTTTGCAAGATACATGGCTATCTGTCTTGGTCTTGCTAAAGGCCTAGATCTTCTTTGTGAAAGCATTTCACTTAAAGCTATATTAAAATAATTGGACACGACATTTTGAATTTTGTCTACTGTAATCACTTTAATTTGATTAAAAACATCTTTTAAAATATTCTTACAGTCACCTATTGTTAAAATTTTATTATGTACTCTGCTAAAAGCTACTACTCTATTAAGTATTCCTATTAATTCTCTAATATTGGTTTTACTCTCACTGGCAATATAATTTATCACTTCGTCGCTTAAATTTATATTTTCTTTAAACTGAGTTTGAATTTCTTCTATTTTTTTCTTAATAATTTTTATTTTTAATTCTAAATCAGGTGTATCAATATCCACCACTAATCCGCCAGCTAACCTTGATTTAATTCTGTCTTGTACTCTATCTAGTTTAATAGGCGCTCTATCGGCAGAAATTATTATTTGTGAACCTTTATCCATTAAGCTATTAAATGTATGAAAAAACTCTTCTTGTAAGCTTTCCTTACCGCTTATAAACTGAATATCATCGATAATAAAAACTGATGATTTTCTAAAAAAATCTTTGAAATTAACCATGTCATTTTTTTTAATGGATTTTATAAAATGATACATAAACCTTTCAGCTGAAATAAACATTACATTATTGTCACTTTGTAGTTCTAGTCCAATAGCATTTAATAAATGAGTCTTACCTAAGCCTACGCCCCCACATAGATAGAGCGGATTATATCTAGAAATATGTTCACAGACTTTTTTAGAATAAGATAAAGCTATATCGTTACTTTTGCCCTGTACGAAGTTGTTAAAATTTAGATTAGAGTTCAATCTATTATAATTTAAAATTGAATCTTTTATTTCAGTAACTTTATTAAGCTCGTTAATTCTAATTAATTCTTGGTTTTGCTTGTTTTCCTCAATAATCTTAAATTCTATTCTATTAAGGCTTAATTTAAAGCTTTTAACCTGTTCTAAAATTTTATCCAAGTATCTAGATACTATCCAATCTCTAAAAAAACGTGTTGGTACTCCAAGAACTAAATAGTCATTGTATTCATTAACTAAAGAAATTTTTTGTAACCAGCTATTATAAATTTCACTTCCAAAAGTTTTTTTAAATGAACTTTGAATATCAACCCAATTCAAAGTTTTTTCTTCTTCAGAAATATAAACTTTTTGTTTTTTTGTAATATTATTATCCATGATGTAATTGTAATGAAATTCTATAAACTCTGTTTTAAAAAAACTTGCAACAAATTTTTTACAAAAAAAAAAAAAAAAAAAATTAAAAATTTAATAAAAAAAAAAAAAATTAATTTAAAAATTTTTGAAAATAAAAAAAAAATAACTAGAAATATTCAAGCTGAGGCGCGAAATACTAGATATGAT
>Ga0233444_10002800_pt1 | contig 17880 bp, 12 predicted proteins | sample SI_124_October20_6_FD_182792 | JGI IMG/M metagenome (GOLD analysis project Ga0233444, IMG submission 182792) | Seawater microbial communities from Saanich Inlet, British Columbia, Canada - SI_124_October2016_10_MG | ecosystem: Environmental > Aquatic > Marine > Inlet | place: Canada: British... | reverse complement strand
AAATAACAATAAAAAAAAGAAATCTATAAACAGAAAAATATCTTTCCAAAAAGATTTAATAAGATTTGATCTCTCAAGTTTTAATATGAAAAATAGTGAGATGCTATATAAAGGGCATTACGCTATGTTGAATAATAAACAACTCTCCTACTCTATTGATTCATTAAATAATAAGCTAATTAATAAGCAAAATCTAATCAAAGTTAGAGTATCTGAAAATTATAAATATGATGCAAGCAGTAAATCTGATTCTGTAATTTCACTTAATAATTTAAATAATAAAAGAATACATGAAACAGCAATCAATAAATTACGTATTTTAAAATCTGTTAGTAAATCTAACTCTGACGATTTAAATTATAAAAAAACGATAATTGCAAAGCACAAAATTGAATGGCACAGAAAAATTTCTTTAGCATTTGCATGTATAATCATGTTTTTAATTGGTGCTCCTCTAGGATCTATAATTAGGAAAGGAGGTTTCAGTGTTCCTCTTTTAGTATCGATTTTATTATTTGTAGTTTACTATGTAATCAGTATAACTGGTGAAAAAACTGCAAAAGATTTATCTACTTCACCTCTAGAAGGAATGTGGATTTCTAATTTTATTTTTATTCCAATTTCTATAATATTAATTTCACTTGCGTTAAGAAATTCTAGTATCCCAAAATTTAAAGATTTATCTCAATAAAAGAAGATTAATTCCATCTGAAATATATAATTTTACACAATAATTTTTTAATATGAAATTCAACACAATTGATGAAGCTATATCAGATATAAAAGATGGTAAAGTTGTTATTGTTATAGATGATGAAAATAGAGAAAATGAAGGTGATTTTATAGCTGCTGCAGATAAAGTAACACCAGAAATGATAAACTTTATGGCTACTCATGGAAGGGGACTAATATGTGCTCCGCTTCTTGAAAGTAGATGTGAAGAATTAGACTTAGACCTGATGATTGGTAGGAATACAGCTGCATTTGAAACTCCTTTTACTATTTCAGTTGATTTAATTGGACATGGATGTACTACTGGAATTTCAGCATCAGACAGATCTAAAACTATCAAAGCCTTGGTTGATCCAAATACTAAAAAGGAGGAACTTGGAAAGCCTGGTCATATATTTCCATTAAAAGCAAGACAGGGTGGAGTATTAAGAAGAGCAGGACACACTGAAGCTGCCGTTGATTTAGCTCGACTTGCTGGATTATCTCCAGCTGGAGTAATTGTTGAAATTTTAAATGAAGATGGTTCAATGGCAAGAACTAAAGAATTATATGAAATTGCTAAAAAATTCAATTTAAAGTTCATTACAATTAAGGATTTAATAGAATATAGACTTAAAAATGAAAGTTTAATCACTGAAGAGGTTGAAGTAAAATTACCTACTGATTTTGGTGATTTTAAATTAAAAGCATTTAAACAAATTACAAATAATCAACTTCACCTAGCAATTTATAAAGGATCATGGACAAAAGATGAAAATATATTAGTGAGGGTTCATTCTTCATGCGTAACAGGAGATATTTTTGGTTCATGTAGGTGTGATTGTGGACCACAATTACATGCTGCTCTTGAACAGATTGAATCTGAAGGAAAAGGTATATTAGTTTATATGAATCAAGAAGGTAGAGGAATTGGTTTACTAAATAAATTAAAAGCATATGAAATTCAAGAAACAGGAAAAGATACAGTAGAGGCAAATATTGAACTAGGTTTTAATGCTGATCATAGAGATTATGGAGTTGGTGCACAAATTTTAAGAGCTATGAATGTTAGTAAAGTTCGCTTGCTTTCTAATAATCCTAAAAAAAGAGTTGGTTTAATTGGATATGGTATTGAAATGGTTGATAGTGTGCCTATTGAGATTAAATCTAATCAACATAATAAATTTTATCTTGAAACCAAAAGAGATAAAATGGGACATACTCTTAAAAATCTTAATGAATAAAGAATTAATAGTATTAGGAATTGAATCATCTTGTGATGATACATCTGCTGCTGTTTTAAAAGGTTCTAAAGTATTATCTAATATAATTGCTTCCCAAGCTATACATAAAGAATATGGCGGTGTTGTACCTGAATTAGCATCAAGAGCGCATCAACAAAATATTATTCCAGTTATAGATACAGCGATTAAAAATGCAAAAGTTAAAAAATCAGATATTGATATTATTGCCTATACTAAAGGTCCAGGTTTACTAGGATCTCTTTTAGTTGGAAGTTCATTTGCAAAATCATTTTCTTTTAGTTTAAATAAACCCCTTGTTTCTGTAAATCACATGAAAGCACATGTTTTGGCTCACTTTATTTATGAGAAAGATAAAAACCCTCCAGAATTTCCATTTATTTGCTTAACAGTTTCTGGTGGTCATACACAAATTGTTTTAGTTAAGAGCTTTACAGAAATGCAGATTATTGGTACAACATTAGATGACGCTGCTGGAGAAGCATTTGATAAATCTGCAAAAGTTCTAGGTTTAGAATATCCAGGAGGACCATTAATTGATAAATATTCAAAATCAGGAAATATTAATGCTTTTACTTTTGGAAAACCTAAAATAAAAGATTTAGACTTTAGTTTTAGTGGTCTTAAAACTTCAATAATGAATAAGATTAATTCTTCTTTGATGTCAAATCCAAAATTTATTGAAGAAAATCTTAATGATTTATGTGCTTCTATTCAACACTCTATCATACAAATTCTTCTTGATAAAGTAGAAAAAGCAATTATTAAAACTAAAGTTAATAGAATAGCAATTGCCGGTGGAGTCTCTGCAAATTCATACCTAAGAAAACAGCTTCAATTACTTGGTCAAAAACTAAATTTTGAAGTATACATTCCAAAATTTGAATATTGTACTGATAACGCTGCTATGATAGCTATGGCAGGTTCAATAAAGTATAAATATGGAAATTATAGTTATAAAGATTACTCCGAACAAGCTTCTGCTAGATTAAGCTTTTAGAAATTTAAAAGTTTTGTCTAAGGTTAACTGAAAATGTTTTGGATACTTATCTAATGAATAAGGATGCATTATACCAAAGACATGATTCGCATCTTTAATCTCAAAAATTTCAGTATTTGAATTCCATTTTTTAAAATCATTTGCATCATTAATTGATACAGTTGGATCATCAGTTCCATGAATAACTAGGTGAGGAATGTTAAGATTTTTACATGCAATTTTAATATCTATCCTTTTGCTATTTTTTATACAATCCTCATAAAATTGATAATACATCGGCATATTTTGATTTGTTCTTGAATTAAAAACATATGCAACACCTTTTTCCTTCCAAAGAGATATTTTTGAGTCATCCATTCTATTGGCAAAATCTGATGGAGAAGCCCAAGAAATAATCTTATTAATTCTGTTATCTTCACTAGCTTTTAAAATACTAATAGCTCCCCCTCTACTATGGCCTAATAAATTAATATTATTTATATCAATCTCATTAGCAAAAGATTTATTATGAATTATCCAATTAATAACTAAATTTAAATCATCAAGTTCAATTGAAAAATTATTATTTCCAAAAGATTCAAGATCATTGAAATTACATGTATCATCGATAGAAGTTCCATTATGAGAAAAATTAAACTTTAGAAAGAAAAAGTTTTCATTGGCAAAAGATTTTGCCATTTTATTAAAAGGGCCCCAATCCTTAAATCCTTTGAATCCGTGAGAGAAAATAACAACTTGCTTTTTTACACTGTTATTATTAAAAGTTACATCTAGTAAAATTTCTTTTTCACGAGACCCTTTTATAATAAAGCTTTTTGTTTTAAGCATTGATTATTTAACAAATATTCTTTTGTCAACTGATCCATCATCATAAATATAAAAGATTAAAGAATTAACTTTAAAATTTGATGTTCTTCCGAGTAAATCTACAACTTTAATGAGTTCCTTATCTGTATTTAGAGTATTAGAAATTAATGATGGAGTTTGAGAAGTTATTTCAAATTTATCAAAACCACCTTCAACCCAATGCCCATCTAAAAAGTCCCAATCAGCAGTTTCAATAATAATCTGCATAGTATTGTTCAGTGATATATATTGGCTTAAATCAAATGATTTTGAATTCCATTGGCCAAGGTTAGGGGAATTAGATGTTAATACATCTAATGTAGATACAAAAACTCCATTTGAAATTTTTACAGTAATTGAATCATTAGCAGGTGTACCTCCACCCCAACTAGGAAAATCATTATTAAACCAAATATTGTAGTTAAGATAGTATTTCTGATTATTTAGTGGTGATGAAAGATCAAAAATTGGAGATGTAAGTATAGTATTGGCATCATCAACATCTCTATCACCAACAGATGATCCAGACTCTAAGCCTGTTACATATGCATAATCATAACAATCATTAGATATATCGTTTTCGGGATTAAAATTACTTCCGTTGTAGTCAGTACCTTCAGGATTTCCTCTCTGCCAAATACCGTCATTTGATGATGTAACCCCACCACTAACTGTCCAGCCAAAATCAAACGTAAAGTCATCATAATAACCAGCTTGTAAAGTAATTTGATTGGTTGAAGTTGAAGATATATATTCATTAGTACAAGAAGTTATATAGCCCCATGATCCTGCAATTACATCATAATTTCCTTCATAAATACTGTTAATATTAAAATTCCCATTTAAGTCAGTTGTAGCAGTAAAATCAAATGTTGAATTGTATATTAAAACATTAGAATTTGGAATACCATTACCATTTATATCAACAACAGTTCCACTAATATTAATTGAAGAAAGTGCTTGTAGCTGAGCATCAACGATTGTTGTATTTCCATTTGTAAAAGATGCATTAATTGTATCAGATAAATATCCTGGTGCAGAGAAAATTATATCATATGATGAAGAATTTGCTATTCCACTCATATAATTACCAGCTAAATCTGAATTTGTTTGAATAGTTAAATTTGGATTTATTATTTCGATAGTTGCATTTGTAATAGGCAATGAGTTAGAAATATCTGATACATTACCTTCTAGATAGCAGGCTTGTAAAAAGTCTCTACTATACACTAATAAGCGCCCTTTAGTAATACTTCCATAATCAATATCAGAAGAGATTATATTACCTGAAGGAAGGAATGGATATGTTCCCCAACATCCTTGAAATCCATCACCAGAAAGTGGAGATGAATCATAATGTGCAACTTCAATTAAATTGTTAGGATTTGTAATGTCATGAACAACTGTACCATCTCTATAATATGAAGTAATTATAAAATTACCGTCAACATGAGTATTGTGAGGAATAGAATTAGATCCTGGGTTAGATTGTATTCTATCAACTTCTTGAATATTATTCAAATCAGAAATATCATATGAACCAATATATGCATCTGATTGTTCATCAGTAGTAAAAACAAAGTCTCCGTTGTCAGATACCCAAGCATTGTGAGTAAAGGCACTAGGAGTTGTGACATTCCCCAAATTTTGAGGATTTGTTTTGTCTGAAACATCAACTACATATAAATCACCTTCATAAATACATCCTACATACATAGTATCTCCTCTTGCCATTCCATCATGAACATAAAAATCACTCCATTCCCCTAAATATATTGGATTAATTGGATCAGTAACAACATCAAGAAAAATTACACCATCAGATGGAGAACCTCCTGCATTTGAAGAAGCACCAAAGATATATGCTACTCCATTTTCATCCATATAAATATTATGAGCAGCTGTAAATTCAGTACTAGGACCGTTTGGACTATTAAAAACTGTTCTATGATAATAAGTATTACCAGTCATATCTGATAAGTCAACAATTAATAAACCAGCATCTGCTTCGGTAGTAACATATGCATAATTTCCAAATGTTTTAACATCTCTCCAGGTAGAATTTAAATCATTTATAAAAAATTCTTCAGTAGGATTAGAAGGATTAGTAACATTAACTACAGAAAATCCATCATTTAAACCAACTAAAGCATATTCACTTCCGTCGGTAGCAACCCAACCCCATATATCATTTCCTTCTGTATTATAGTTATCATAAGTACCTAAAAGGGATAGGTTGTATGAAGATTGAGAAAATATTGAAAGTGGTAGTAAAAATGTAATAAATAATATTCTAATCATAATAGTGTTTTTTACAAATATATAGCTTTATTTTAAAAAAGCTATATATTTTTATTATAGTTCTAGTGTTGTTTGACCCTTATCATCAGAATCATTAATTTCATTATTATTAATAATAGTTAAAGGAATATCAGTAGAAATAACATTTTCAATTTCCCCATTTTCTTCAATATACTCAAGTGAATCTAAAAGTTTTAATGAATTTATTTTCTTAGAACTTAATCTATTACCAAATGATTTGGCACCTTTAATTGATATAAATTCATCAAGAATAATTTTATCTGTTTGTCGGTCTTTACCCTTTTCTTTTTTGTAAATTATTTCTATTTGAGGACGCCAATCAGTTGAGAATATTTCTAAATGTGAGTCTTTGTGATCACTAATAAATTTAAACTTTTGAGTTGAAGATTCAATTAAAAATCTTTTAACAAAATAATTCTGTTTTTTACCATCAAAATATACAATAGAAATTGGTTTTTTAACAATATGCTTTTCTAAGAAAAGCATTTCATCTGAAAAATGTGTAGAAATATCAAAACTTTTTAACTCCAGAGTACCATCATTATTAATAGTTAATATTTTATCATTAGCAGAAAATTCTCCTAGTAATTCTCCCCTACCTTCAACATTAAGTCTTCTCACATTTTCATCATACCAAATTTTTCTAGCTCCTAATGTAGAAACACCCTGTGATCTTAGTTCTATTTTTTTAATTCTGTTCTTAGTAAGAATATTTCCTACTGAAGCTTTTCCTTTAATAGCAAGTTCAGCAAAATCATAATCAAATTTTAAAATTTTTAATCTTTGTGATTTTCGCAAGTAAATACTTATAGTTTCTGCCTCACCATTAGGATTTGCTGTAAAGTATAATATTTTAGACTTAGTATCTGATTTAGTTAAGCAATAGTCTTTGTTTCTTGTTATACTACTTACATTAAAACGTTTCATCATTGAATAGCTTGACTTACCTTCAAAATAAATCATGTTATAAATAGTTCTAACATCTTTTTTCTTAAAGACTGCTGCATGAATAATTCCTTTACCAACAAAAACTTTTGAATCAACTTTAACGACTTTCATAAAACCATCTTCCCTAAATACAATTATATCATCAATATCAGAACAATCGCTTATATATTCATCTTTTCTTAAAGCAGTACCAATAAACCCTTCTTCTCTGTTTATATATAATTTTTTATTAGCAACAACTACTTTAGTTGCGTCTATATTTTCAAATATTTTAATTTCAGTTTTTCTTTGTTTATCTACACCATATTTTTTCTTTAATTGCTTAAAATAGTTGACAGCAAATTCAATAATATTATTTAATGAATACTCTACTTCAGAAATTCTTTCTTCTAAATTTTTAATATCATTAATAGCTTTATTTAAATCAAACTTAGTTATTCTTTTAATTTTTATCTCTGTTAATCTCTCAACATCAGAATCAGTAATTTCTCTAATCAAATGACTACAAAACGGCTTTAATTCTTTGTGAATTGTAGAAATTATTTCATCCCATGATTCAAGCTCTTCTATTGAGTGATATATTCTATTTTCAATAAATACTCTTTCTAGTGAAGAAAAATGCCACTTATCTTGTAATTCTTTAAGGTTAACTTTTAGCTCATCAGTTAATAATTTTACTGTATGGTCGGTTGAAATCTGTAATAACTCAGAAACACCGTTAAAAACAGGCTGATTGTCGTTAATAACGCACGCTAATGGAGAAATAGACATCTCACAGTCAGTAAATCTATATAAAGCATCAATTGTTTTATCAGGTGATATTCCAGAAGGAAGTGTAATGGATATTTCTACCTGCTCTGCTGTATTATCTTCAATCTTTTTAATTTTTATTTTGCCTTTATCATTTGCTTTAATAATAGAATTAATTAAAGAAGAAGTGTTTGATGAGTAAGGAAGTTCTGTAATGTGTAAGGTAGTTTTATCAATAATATTTATTCTTGCTCGAACTCTAACTTTACCTCCTCTTTTACCATCATTATAATTAGAAAAATCAGCCATGCCACCAGATCTAAAATCTGGAAATATTCTAGGCTTTATTCCATTAAGAATCTTGATAGAAGCATCAATAAGTTCATTGAAATTATGAGGAAGGATTTTTGTAGATAGTCCTACAGCTATTCCTTCAACACCGTGTGCTAATAGTAATGGAAACTTTACTGGTAGTGTTTCAGGTTCCTTACCTCTACCATCATAAGAAGAATTCCATTTTGTTATTTTTTTATTAAATGTAACATCTAGTGCAAAAGGAGTTAAACGTACTTCTATGTATCTTGGGGCTGCTGCTCTGTCACCAGTTGCAGTATTACCCCAGTTTCCTTGCATATCTAACAAAAGATTTTTTTGACCAATTTGTACCATTGCATCTCCAATTGATGCATCTCCATGAGGATGATATTTCATGGTGTGTCCTATCACATTAGCTACTTTGTGGTACCTTCCATCATCAAGTTCCTTTAGTGAGTGTAAAATTCGTCTTTGAACAGGTTTAAATCCATCAAAAATATGTGGTACAGCTCTTTCTAGAATTACGTATGAAGCATAATCTAAAAACCAGTTTTCATACATGCCTGATACATGAATGATATCTTTAATGTTTTCTTCAATAGAATTATCTTCGCTACTCATTGTATTTTAAAATTTTGTTCAATGAATTAGTTGTTTTCTCTCTCTCTTTGAAACTTAAAAAAGTAAAAAAAAACTTTCTTGTAATATTAATATTATTTTTTTTAACATAGTTGATATAAAGAATAGTATTCCATGAAAAAAAAGATTTTTTAAAGTAAAAACTATTAAGCATATTGTGTTTTATATCCAATAAATTATTTTTATTATTAAATCTAGAAGAATATATATTAATTATATATGAATCAATTTTTAGTTGACTATAATAACATCCTAGAAAAAGGAAGATAATGTTGATTAAAATTAAAAGTAAAATAATGTAGGTATTAGATGTTAAAAAAACTGCAACTAATGAGTTTTTTAAAAAATTAATGATAACAAATGGAATAATTATAGTAATAAGAAAAAAAACAAGAATAAATAAGTTTAAACTTTTAGCTTTACTACTTGTGTCAATTAATATTTTTTTCATGCTCATATTCTATATCCTCTTCAATTTTTAAATTATTAATTATAAACTCCTGTCTTTGTGGGGTATTCTTTCCCATATAATATTTTAAAATATCTTGTATTTTGGCTTCACTTCCAACAATTACAGGATCTAGCCTCATATTTTCACCAATAAAATATTTGAATTCATTTGGAGAAATTTCTCCTAAACCTTTAAACCTTGTAATTTCTGGGTTTTTTCCTAACTTAGAAAGAGCTTCAATTCTTTCTTCGTTTGTATAGCAATATATCGTCTCTTTTTTATTTCTTACTCTAAAAAGAGGTGTTTCTAAAATATAAACATGACCTTCTTTAACTAGCTCGGGGAAAAATTGAAGGAAAAATGTTATTAATAGTAATCTAATATGCATACCATCAACATCAGCATCAGTAGCAATTACAATTTTATTATATCTTAGATCGTCTATTCCTTGTTCAATATTTAATGCTGATTGTAGCAAATTAAATTCTTCATTTTCATACACAACCTTTTTTGTTAATCCATAACAATTAAGCGGTTTACCTCTTAAACTAAAAACAGCTTGTGTCTTTATATCCCTAGTTTTTGTAATTGAACCAGAAGCAGAATCTCCTTCAGTAATAAATAATGTTGAATCAAATCTTAAATCCTTATTAGTATCGTTGTAATGAACTCTACAGTCTCTAAGTTTTTTATTGTGTAAGCTAGCCTTTTTAGCTCTTTCTCTAGCAAGTTTCTTAACACCTGCCATAGCTTTTCTTTCATGTTCAGCATGTTGAATCTTCTTTTGAATAATTTCAGCTGTTTCAGGATTCTTATGCAAATAATTATCCAAATGTTTTTTTAGAAAATCGAGCACAAAAGTTTGAACAGTGAGTCCTTTAGGCTCTATCTCTGTAGATCCTAATTTTGTTTTTGTTTGAGATTCAAATATTGGCTCAATAACTTTTATACTTATAGCAGCATTTATTGCTTGTCTAATATCAGAGGCTTCATAATTCTTATTATAAAAATCTCTGATAACTCTTACAATAGCTTGTCTAAAGGCACCTTGATGTGTTCCTCCTTGAACGGTATGTTGTCCATTAACAAAAGAATAATATTGCTCAGAATACTGATTCTTACAATGAGTGATAGCAACTTCGATATCATCACCCTTAAGATGGATAATTGGATATAATAATTCTGCATCAGTATTTTGATCTAATAAATCAAAAAGCCCTTTCTCAGAATAAAATTTATGTCCATTATAATTTATTGTTAATCCAGTATTTAAATAACAATAATTCATCAACATTTTTTCAATGAATTCATTGATGAATTTAAAGTCACCAAACATCTCTTTATCAGGTGTGAAACTTACAGTTGTCCCTTTTCTTCCAGAATTTTCTTGTATTTCTTCGTCATTAACAACTAAACCTTTTGAAAACTCAACAAGCTTACTTTTACCATCTCTAATAGATTTGATTTTAAAATATGACGACAAGGCATTAACAGCTTTGGACCCTACCCCATTTAATCCAACTGATTTCTTGAATACTTTAGAGTCATATTTTGCTCCAGTGTTAATTTTTGAAACTACATCAACTACTTTCCCCAAAGGAATTCCTCGACCAAAATCTCTAATTGTTACATTATCCTTTTTAATAGAAATGTCTATTGATTTTCCATTACCCATGACATATTCATCAATTGAATTGTCAATTACCTCTTTAAGCAAAACATAAATACCGTCATCAGGAGATGAACCATTACCCATCTTACCAATATACATTCCAGGTCTAAGCCTAATATGCTCTTTCCAGTCAAGAGATCTAATACTGTCTTCTGTATATTGATTAGTCAAAGTGTAGAGTGAATTAAATTAAAACAAGTTTACAAAAATAAATTTATTGCAAATAAATAAGAAGATTTACAACACCTCTTATCAACAAACTTTTCAACTTAAAGATTAAACGTTAAATCTGAAATGCATTATATCACCATCATTAACAACATAGTCCTTACCTTCAACAGATAACTTTCCATTTTCTCTGCAAATTTGTTCAGATCCAAATTTTATGAAGTTTTCATAGGAAATAACTTCAGCTCTTATAAAACCCTTTTCAAAATCAGTATGAATAACAGCAGCAGCTTGAGGAGCCTTTGTTCCATTAACAATAGTCCATGCTCTAACCTCTTTTTCTCCTGCAGTAAAATAGGTTTGTAAATTTAAAAGTTTGTATGTTGAACGGATAAGTTTATTAACTCCAGGCTGATCAAGGCCCATTTCTTCGAGAAAAAGTAATTGCTCGTCAATACTTTCTAAATCTGCAATTTCTGCTTCAATAGCAGTAGCAATAATTAAAACTTCTGCGCCTTCATTTTTTGTTGCTTCTAATACTTTATTAACATAATCATTTCCATTTAAAACTGAATTCTCATCAACATTACATACATATAAAACTGGCTTCATTGTAATTAGATTAAATGATGATAATAAAATAAATTCATCATCATTTGAATTAAAAGTTCGAGCAGGATTACCATTTTCAATATGATTAATTACATTATTTACAAAATCAATATTTTTTTGTGCTATTTTATCTCCAGATTTAGATATTTTAATATTTTTTTCTTTAAAATTTTCTAAAGTCTCAAGATCTTTTATTTGTAGTTCCATATCGATAGTTTCCTTATCTCTAATTGGATCTACAGATCCATCAACATGAACAACATTATCATCATCAAAGCAACGGATTACATGTATTATTGCATTTGTTTCACGAATATTAGCTAAAAATTTATTTCCTAAACCCTCACCCTTACTAGCACCTTTAACAAGTCCAGCAATATCAACTATTTCTACTGTTGTAGGAACTATTTTTTGAGGCTTAACTAATTTTGAAATACTATCTAATCTGTGATCAGGTACAGAAATTACTCCAACGTTTGGTTCAATTGTACAAAACGGAAAATTTTCAGATTGGGCTTTAGCTTTTGAAAGACAATTAAACAATGAAGATTTCCCAACATTTGGAAGACCAACTATACCACATTTTAAAGCCATAATTTATAATTTAGATTTGCAATATTAATAAATCTAGATGTTTAAAATATGTATTGTCAATAATACGTTAATAAAATGTTTGACTTATTAATATAATAATTAAAATATGTACTTGTAAACTTTAAATTTACAAAAACAATTTTCTAAATGAAAACAACAAAAGAACTAGATATAATCTGCACTCAAATAAGAAGAGATATTTTAAGAATGGTACATGCTAATAACTCAGGTCACCCTGGTGGTTCTTTAGGCTGTACAGAATTTTTATCTGTACTATACTTCAACCATTTAAAGCATAATTTAAACTTTAATATGGATGGTATTGAAGAAGATTTATTTTTTCTATCAAATGGACATATTTCTCCTGTACTTTATTCTGTTTTAGCTAGATCAGGATATTTTGATATTAGTGAACTCTCAACATTTAGAAAACTAAATAGCAGATTACAAGGTCATCCAACAACTCATGAAAAACTTGAAGGAATTAGAATAGCATCAGGATCATTAGGGCAAGGTTTATCAGTTGCCATTGGCGCCTGCTTAACAAAAAAATTAAATAATGATAATCAAATAGTATATTCCCTTCATGGTGATGGAGAATTACAAGAAGGACAAATATGGGAAGCAATTATGTACGCATCTGCTAATAAGGTTGATAATTTAATTGCTACTATTGATTATAATAAAAAACAAATTGACGGTGAAATTGATGATGTACTTCCAATGGGAGATTTAAAAGCAAAGTTTGAAGCCTTTGATTGGAAGGTTATTGAAGAAAAGAAAGGAAATGATATTGATGCCATAAATTCAGCTTTAATAAATGCTAAAAACTTAACTGGTAATGGAAAGCCTATTGTTATCTTATTACACACTGAAATGGGAAATGGTGTAGACTTTATGATGGGAACTCACAAATGGCATGGTAATGCACCAAACGATGAACAATTAGAAAATGCTTTATCTCAAAATATAGAAACTTTAGGTGATTACTAAAAACAAATATTATCTATTCTTTTTGATTGGACTAATTCTTTTTAGCTCAGATATTTATTCACAAAAAACAAAAGAACCTGTAAATAGAATATTATTTGTTTTTGATGCCTCTCAGTCTATGTTAGGAAGATGGCAAAGTGGTAGAAAAATTGATATTGCTAAACAGTTACTTACAAACATTACCGATTCACTTAAAGAAGTTAAAAATCTTGAAATTGCATTAAGAGTTTATGGACATCAAAGAAGTTATCCCCCACAAGATTGTGATGACACCAAATTAGAGATTAATTTTCTTCCATCTGAGATTTTTGCAGATAGAATAAAAGGAAAATTAAGTATGATTAAGGCTAAAGGCACAACACCTATTGCACGTTCTTTAGAAGAAGCTGCATCAGATTTTCCTAGAGAAAATTCAAGAAATATTGTTATCTTGATAACAGATGGAAAGGAAGAATGCGGTATGGATCCATGTGCTGTTTCTAGACTTTTTGCTAAAAAAGGAATAATTTTAAAACCCTTTGTTATTGGCATTGGACTTGATCAATCCTGGAAAAAAAATCTTGACTGTGTTGGTACATTTTTTGATGCTAGCAATGAAAGAGATTTTGCAAATATTCTAAATGTTGTGATATCACACGTAGTTGACAATACAACTACTCAAGTAAATTTATTAGATTCTTTAGGTAATCCAACTGAAACTAATATACCTTTAACTTTCTACGATGATTTCACTGATGTAGTAAAATATAATTTTATACATACAATGAATCACATGGGTAATCCAGACACAATGATTATTGACCCTGTTTTAAAATATAAAGTTGTTGCTCATACTATTCCTCCTGTTGAATCTGAAGTCATTACTATTCAACCAGGAGAACACACAATCATTCCACTAATTACACCACAGGGTAAATTAAAAGTTATCCTTAATACAAAGAAAGATTATCAATTTATAGTTAGAAAGGCTGGAGAAAATAACACTATAAATGTTCAGAATATTAATAAAGAACAAAATTATATTACGGGTTTATATGATATTGAACTTTTAACTCTTCCAAGACAATATTTTAATGATGTACGTATCAATCAAAATCAATTGACAAAATTACAATTACCAAGTACAGGTTTAGCAAATGTATTATTGCCTGCCAATGGTTATGGAGGAGTATATTTAAATGATGGAGATAAATTAGTTGAGATATATAAATTTAATGGAGAATCTAATCAATATAAGCTTACTTTATTGCCAGGAAAATACACGGTAATTTATAGAGCAAAATCTTCAAAGAAATACATATACTCAAATGAAAAGTCATTTACAATTAAATCTGGAAAATCACAATTAATTAAAATCTACTAAAATGGAAATGAAAGACACTAGATCTGGTTTTGGAGCGGGACTAACTGAATTAGGTAAGAACAATAAAAATGTTGTTGCACTTTGTGCAGATCTAACTGGATCATTAAAAATGAACGATTTTAAGGATAATCATCCGGATCGTTTTTTCCAAGTTGGTATTGCCGAAGCCAATATGATTGGTATAGCAGCTGGAATGACAATTGGTGGAAAAATTCCATTCACAGGAACATTTGCTAACTTTTCCACTTCTAGAGTTTATGATCAAATTCGTCAATCTGTTGCATACTCTAATAAGAACGTTAAAATATGTGCTTCCCACGCAGGTTTAACTCTTGGAGAAGATGGTGCTACTCATCAAGTGTTGGAAGATATTGGAATGATGAAAATGTTACCACATATGACTGTAATAAACACTTGTGACTTTAATCAAACAAAGGCTGCTACTATAGCTATCGCTGAACATATTGGTCCAGTATATTTAAGATTTGGAAGACCTAAAGTGCCAAATTTTACTGATGAAAATCAAAAATTTGAAATTGGAAAAGCAGTAACTTTAAAAGAAGGAAATGATCTTACAATTATTGCTACTGGTCATCTTGTATGGGAAGCTATGGAAGCTTGTAAAGCACTTAAAGAAATAAATATAAATGCTGAAGTGATAAATATACATACTATTAAACCTTTAGATAGAGATGCTATAATAAAGTCTATTAAAAAAACAAAGTGTGTAGTTACTGCTGAAGAACATATGTTAAATGGTGGTCTCGGAGAAAGTATAGCTCAATTACTTTCTAGAGAATTACCAACCCCGTTAGAAATGGTTGGAGTTAATGATACTTTTGGAGAAAGTGGTACTCCTAGACAATTAATGGAAAAATATGGGCTAACTTCGTCGGATATAGTTAAAGCATCGAAAAAGGTACTTACTAGAAAATAATTACTGTATGACTGATATTACTAATATCTATAAAAAGTATCAGGCACAAACTTTTCCAAGCCCTTCCCTATTACATGTTAAATCTGCCAATGGTTCATATATAATAGACTATGATAATAAAGAATACCTTGACTTTGTAGCAGGAGTTTCCGCATGTTCAATTGGACATTGCAATAAGCATGTTACTACGGCTGTACAAAACCAAATCAATAAGTATTCACATGTTATGGTTTATGGTGAATATATTCAAGACCCACAATATAAACTTGCAAAGTTATTAGCCGATAATTTACCTGAATCTTTATCTACAACATATTTCACAAATTCTGGAACTGAGGCAATTGAAGGAGCAATTAAATTGGCAAAGAGGATTAACAAGCGATCAGAAATTATGTATTGTAAAGATTCTTATCATGGATCTACTCATGGAGCACTAAGTGTTATGGGAAATGAAGAATACAAATCAAATTATAGGCCTCTACTACCCAATTGTAATCAAATTATATACAACAACCTTGAAAGCTTAGAAAAAATTTCAGATAAAACATCTGCGGTGATTGTTGAGACTATACAAGGGGCTAGTGGTTTTATTGAAGCTTCACAAGATTTTCTTAATCAGCTTAAAAAGAAATGTATTGAATTTAATGTTTTAATAATATTTGATGAAATACAGACTTGTTTTGGAAGAACTGGAAAACTATTTGGATTCCAGCATACTGAGATTGTACCTGATATTTTGTGTATTGCAAAAGGTATGGGTGGTGGGTACCCAATTGGAGCATTTATCTCATCATGGGATAATATGAATAAATTAACTCACAACCCAAAATTAGGACATATAACAACATTTGGGGGGCATCCTATAGGATGTACTGCAAGTCATGCTACATTAGACTATATCTTAAAGAATAAAATTGTTGATAGCATTAATGAAAAAGAAATATTAATCAGAAAACTACTTAAACACAATAAAATAAAAAGCATAAGCGGAAAAGGCCTTATGTTATCATTAGATTTACATGACAATAATGAAACTGTTAGAATTGTGGAAAGTTGTATGAATGATGGTTTACTTCTGTTTTATTTTTTGTTTAATGATGCTTCAATACGGATAACACCTCCACTAACAATCACAACAGAAGATATAGAAAAAGGATGTAAAATATTATTAGAAAATTTAGATTAAATATTGATTTTCACCCAATTGTTATAGCCTATTATATCTAATTCTTTAGATTCCTTTTCAGAAATATTAGATAAAAATATATATTTATCTTTTTCAAAATCACTACCAGCTATTTTTTTTGAAATTAAATCCAAGAACATTGTATCTCTTAAGTGATTTTTTGTTTTTAAAAGAGTACTATAATTATCTCTAATATCATTTATCTTTTCAAGCATATTGTTTTCTGAATTCTTACAGCTTATAATAATACTTGTTATTAAAATTTTTATTTGAAAAGATTGATCTAATAACAAAAAATCTTTTTGCATAATTAATCTAGAAATATTTTGCTTTGATTTTTTAAACTTATCTTGATCGTAATAAATAAGGGAACGATTTAAATAAATAAATGAATTATATGATGGTAATTTTTTTATAACCTCATTATTACTTGCCTTATCCAAATAATTTAAGGCTTTTTCTTTATCAGTTACAGAATAATTTGACACTAGAATGTTGTAATAAAAGAATAAGTATTTATCATAAAGTAAGCCATCATATTCTTGCATACTATTTAATAATAGTTCTGCATATTTTAATGATTGTTTATTCTTATTAGTCTTAAATAAACAATTAGCTATATAGGTTAGTATTGTTAGTTTATCATTGTGATTAGATCTATCAAATAACTTTTCATTTTCAAATTCATCATAACTTTTAATGACAAAATTCTCCAATGTTTTATAGTCTCTCTTTTGAAGTAACAAACGACTATACATGTTAAATAATCTAATTCGAAATCTACTACTTTTAAGCAGATTATTTTGTTTTGAAATCTTATTAAATTTGGTTTTAATCAATTCAACTAGAGAGTCTTCTGAATTACTATAATTTTGCTTTGTTTTAACGTCGTACATGATTTTAGCTAATAATAAATCTATCTCATCAATTTCGGATAAAATCTTCATATTATCTCTTTTGAGTTGAATAAAATTATCTACATTTATTGATAGTAGTTCATGAGATAATTGTATTATTTCGGAGTAAATCATAGATAATAATTCATATAAATCAGACTCGATTGCCTCTTTTTCAGCTTTTTGAAAGAAATGGAATGCTAGATTTAATTCAC
>Ga0233444_10002796_pt1 | contig 17914 bp, 18 predicted proteins | sample SI_124_October20_6_FD_182792 | JGI IMG/M metagenome (GOLD analysis project Ga0233444, IMG submission 182792) | Seawater microbial communities from Saanich Inlet, British Columbia, Canada - SI_124_October2016_10_MG | ecosystem: Environmental > Aquatic > Marine > Inlet | place: Canada: British... | reverse complement strand
CCCTTGATTATGGGTACCTATTAAAATTTTTTTCATTTCGGTCTAGTAATTTTTTAATTTCTTATTATATAGCATCTAGATGATCGAAGATAATAAAAAAACACAATCTAAATCTCAAAAAGATAGAAAAAAAAATGAAAGTGAAGAAATAAATTCTTCTAATGAAGTAAAAGAAAAAACTGTTGAAGAAAAACTTGTAGATACAGAAGAAAAATTACTGAGATCGCTTGCAGAGGTAGAGAATCAAAGAAGAAGGTTTGAAAAAGAAGTAAAAGACGCTTTTGAGTTTGGTTCATTTAATTTTGCTAAAGAGAGTCTAGCCATTCTTGATAATCTTGGGCGGGCAAAAATAGCTATTCAAAATGATGAGGTTCTTAAAAATAATAAAGATTTAGATAAATTTTTAGAAAATTTCACTGTTATTGAAAAAGACTTAATTTCAATATTTGAAAAAAATCGAATTAACAAAATAAACACGAAAGATAAAAAATTTGACCCTAATTTTCACCAAGCAATGTCTGAAATTGAAGATGATAATGCAGAATCAGGGACTATTCTTCAAGAAATACAAGCAGGTTATATGTTAAGTGAGAGACTTTTAAGGCCAGCATTAGTAAGTGTAGCTAAGAAAAGTGATAAAAATAAGGGTAAAAAAGAGGAAATATAACCTTGTAGATGAAAAAAAAGCACCCATATAAAACATTCAAACAAAGGAATTGATTTAATGAGTAAAGTAATTGGAATAGATTTAGGTACAACAAATTCATGTGTAGCCATAATGGATGGTGCACAAGCAAAGGTATTAGAAAATGCTGAAGGTGCTAGAACAACACCGTCTGTTGTTGCCTTCTTAGAAAATGAAGAAAAATTAATAGGACAGCCGGCTAAAAGACAGGCTGTAACAAATGCACAAGATACCATTTTTGCAGCAAAAAGATTAATTGGTAGACCATTCGAAGATGATACCGTTAAAAAAGATGTTGGAAAGGTACCGTTTAAAATTGTTAAATCAGATAATGGCGAAGCTTGGGTAGAGGGTAAAGGCAAGAAATATTCTCCTGCTCAAATCTCAGCTTTTATTTTACAAAAAATGAAAGAAACTGCTGAAAAATATTTAGGACAAGCAGTTACCAAAGCAGTAATTACAGTCCCCGCATATTTTAATGATGCACAAAGACAGGCAACTAAAGATGCTGGTAAAATAGCCGGGCTAGAAGTTTTAAGAATTATTAACGAGCCAACTGCAGCTGCTCTTGCTTACGGTCTAGATAAAAAAAATGGTCAAAAAATTGCTGTCTATGACTTAGGAGGTGGAACTTTTGACGTTTCAATTTTAGAAATTGGAGACGGAGTTTTTGAAGTTAAATCTACAAATGGTGATACTTTTTTAGGTGGTGAAGATTTTGATGATACAATTGTAAATTATTTAATTGATGAATTTAAAAAAGATAATGGAATTGATTTAAGAAACGACAAACTAGCTCTTCAAAGATTAAAAGAGGCGGCGGAGAAAGCTAAAATAGAGTTATCTTCAGCAACACAAACAGAAATTAACCTCCCATTTATCACTGCGGATAAAACTGGGCCTAAACATGTTAATCTTAAATTTACTAGAGCAAAATTAGAAGCATTAGTTGCAGATCTTGTAGAAAGAACTCTAGAGCCATGCAAAATAGCTTTGAAAGACTCTGGTTTTTCAGCTGCAGAAATCAACGAAGTAGTTTTAGTCGGAGGAATGACTAGAATGCCAAAAATTATTGAGACTGTTAAAAATTTCTTTGGCAAGGAGCCCAACAAAAGCGTTAACCCTGATGAAGTGGTTGCAATGGGTGCCGCTATACAGGGTGGAGTACTTCAAGGTGACGTTAAGGATGTGCTATTATTAGATGTAACTCCATTGTCGCTTGGTATTGAAACTTTAGGCGGTGTATCAACAAAATTAATAGAGAAAAATACAACTATACCAACTAAAAAAAGTCAGGTTTTTTCAACAGCAGAAGACAATCAGCCTGCTGTTTCTATAAGAGTTCTTCAAGGCGAAAGGGAAATGGCTTCTGATAATAAAATTTTAGGTAACTTTGAATTAGTTGGAATAGCACCTGCAGCGAGAGGAACTCCTCAAATCGAAGTAACCTTTGATATTGATGCAAATGGTATTGTGAATGTTTCTGCTAAAGATAAAGGAACTGGTAAAGAACAAAAAATTCAAATTCAGGCATCAGGAGGATTATCTGAAGAAGATATTCAAAAAATGGTTAAAGATGCAGAAGCAAACAAGGAAGCAGACAAAAAGAAAAGGGAGTCGGTTGATGCTAGAAACCAAGCTGATAGTTTAGTTTTTTCTACAGAAAAAAGCTTGAAAGAACATGGAGAAAAAATTTCTGCTGAAGAGAAAAAAGCTATAGAAGATGGAATTTCTGACCTTAAAAAATCTTTAGAAGGCAATGATGCTGAAGATATCAAAAAGAAAACACAAAATCTAATTCAAGCTTCTATGAAATTAGGTGAAGCTGTTTATAAAAGTCAACAAAAGCCTGGGGATAATAAAGCAGAAGGAGCAAAAGATACAAAGCCTAATGATAAAGAAAATGTTGTTGATGCGGATTTTGAAGATGTAAAAGAAAAAAAAGACGAAGAAAACAAAAACGAAGAAAAAAGCGCCTAAGATAATATAAAGGAGACGTCCTGTGGCTAAAAGAGATTGTTATGATGTCTTAGGTGTTACTAAAGCAGCATCTAAAGATGAAATAAAAAAAGCGTATCGTAAACTTGCTTTAAAATATCATCCAGACAAAACCAAAGGTGACAAAGCTTCTGAAGAAAAATTTAAAGAAGCAAGCGAGTCTTATCACATACTTTCGGACGAAAAAAGGAAGGCAAATTATGATCAGTTTGGTCATGCAGCTTTTGAAGGGTCCGGTGGTGGTGGTCAAGGTTTTGGCGGATTCGATACTTCATCTTTCTCAGATATTTTTGAGGATTTTTTTGGCGACTTTGGTGGTGGAGGCTCTACTAGAAGATCAAGTAATCGCGGGAACGATTTAAGATACGATGTTAATATCAGTTTAGAAGATGCTTTTAAAGGTGTCGAAAAAAATGTTAAATACACAACATATAAATCATGTTCACCTTGTTCTGGCAGTGGTGCAGCAAAAGGTTCAAAACCTATAAAATGTGATTATTGTTCTGGAAGAGGGAAAGTTAGAACCAATCAAGGTTTTTTTACAGTTCAACAAACATGTCCTCAGTGTAGTGGATATGGTGAGACGATTAGCAAGCCATGCAACAATTGTAGCGGTAATGGTAAAGTCCAAGCCAATGAAAATGTAACTGTTAAAGTTCCAAAAGGTGTTGATGATGGGACAAGAATAAGAGTTTCAGGAAAAGGAGAAGCGGGAACCAAAGGTGGTTCCAGTGGGGATCTTTATTTATTTATTTCAATCGATAATCATGAAATTTTTAAAAGATCAGAAGAAAATCTATATTATGAATTGCCCATATCATTTACAGATGCAGCAATTGGGACTTCTGTTGAAGTACCTTCAATTGATGGCGGAAAGTCTAAGATTAAAATACCAGCTGGAACACAATACGGAAAACAGTTTAGATTAAAAGGAAAAGGAATGCCTATTTTAAGGAGAAGTATTCTTGGAGATTTATATATTAGAATTATTACTCAAGTACCTGTATCTCTTTCAAAAAGACAAAAAGAAATACTAGAAGAATTTAATGAAATTGAAAGCAGTAAGCCAGACCCAATTATAAAAAGCTTTTTTGAAAAAACAAAGAAGTTTTGGAAAAATTCCTAGTTTGAATGCAAACTGATCAAATAATGTCTGCAATTTTTTTAATTGCAGTACTAACACTAATCTTACCTGGCTTTTTATCTACAAATAATAAATTAAAAGAATTTTTAAGAAATATGTCTATTTGGGCTATAATTACATTACTTATTATTGTAATAATTTATTTTATAAAATAATGAAAAAAATAAATTTATCTATTACAGGCTGCATGGGTAGAATGGGCCAACAACTAATAAAGTCATCAAAAAATAATAGAAATTTTAATTTAGTTTCATTGACAGAAAGTAAAATAATCAAAAAAAAGATAGTAGGTATTAAACCCGGTCTTAATAATATTGAGTCATTTAAGAAAACTAACGTAATTATTGATTTTACTGTTCCAAAATGCACTCTCGAGATTTTAAGAATTGCAGCAAAACTTAAAAAAAAAGTAGTAATTGGAACAACAGGTTTTTCCAAAAGAGATGAAAATTTAATTAAAAAATTTTCAAAAAAAATTCCTATTTTGAAAGCTGGTAATATGAGTCTTGGTGTAAACCTGTTAATGTATTTAACTGAAATTACATCTAAATCTCTTGGAAATAATTTTCTAAGTAAGATTTACGAAGTTCATCACAAACATAAGATAGATTATCCATCTGGAACTGCTTTAATGCTAGGTAAAGGAATAGCTAATGGAAAAAATAAAAAACTTGATAATTTAATTGGAAAAAAATACTTAAATAAAAAAACTTTTCCCTATTCAAAAAAAACTAATTTTAATTCTATTCGAAAAGGAGAAGTTATTGGTGAACATGAGGTTAGATTTTCAAATGGAAAAGAAGTTATTAAACTTAATCACGAGTCTTTTGATAGAGCTCTTTATTCTGAAGGTGCTTTAACGGCTGCGATTTGGCTTATGAACAAAAAACAGGGCCTTTATACAATGCGTGATCTTTTAAATTTTAAGTGAATAGTAAAGAGAAATCTAAAATTATTTTAAGGGTATTAAACAAAATATATCCTAAAGTACCCATACCTTTAAACTATAAAAATACTTTTACTCTATTAATTTCTGTATTACTTTCTGCTCAGTGCACAGATATTAATGTTAATAACGTTACTAAAAATATTTATCCAAAATACAATCAACCAAAACATTTTTTAAAATTAGGTAGAAAAAAAATTGAGAAACTAATAAATAAAATTGGTTTATTTAGAGTTAAAGCTAGAAGTATTTACTATCTTTCAAAAATACTAGTTGAAAAATATAAAAGCAAAGTTCCCAGAACATATGATCAGCTTGAAAGTCTTCCAGGTGTAGGTCATAAAACTGCAAGCGTAGTAATGTCTCAAGCTTTTGGGTACCCTGCTTTTCCAGTAGATACTCACATTCATAGATTGGCTCAGAGATGGGGACTAACTAACGGCAAGAATGTTGTTCAAACTGAGAAGGATTTAAAAAATATTTTTCCAAAGAAAAACTGGAATAAATTACATCTACAAATTATTTGGTACGGAAGAGAATATTGTAAAGCTAGAGAGTGTTACGGAATTACTTGTAAAATTTGTAAAAGCTGTTATCCCAATAGAAATAAGCAGATTAAAACTAAGAAAGCATAATTAATGAATATTCTAGGCATTGGTAACGCAATAGTTGATGTTATCTGTAAAGTTGACGACGAATTTTTAGCTAAAAATAATTTAGCAAAAAGTAACATGAAATTGATAGATGAGACTGAATTTAAAAAATTATTAGGTAACCTTAAAATTGAGGAAACTATTTCAGGTGGATCTGCGGCCAACTCAATTGTTGGTTTATCGCAACTTGGAAACAAAGTAGGTTTTATTGGAAAGATAAATGATGATGATCTTGGTCAGAAATATGAACTGGGCTTAAAAAAAGAAAAAGTGGATTATTTTTACAGGAAAAAAAAAGAAGATTTACCTACTGGAACGTGCCTTATTCTGATCACTCCAGATTCAGAGCGAACAATGTGTACCTTTTTAGGAACTGCAGGAAAAATAAACAAAACGGATATAAACGCTCAAGCCATTAACAATAGTGAAATAACTTTTCTTGAAGGATACTTATGGGATGAAGGAGAGCCTAAAGAAGCATTTCACGAAGCTATTAAATGTTCAAATAAAATATCAATGTCATTATCGGACAAATTTTGTGTTGAACGTCATAAAAAAGATTTTTTAGAATTAGTTCAAAATAGTATTGATATTACTTTTGCAAATGAACAAGAAATATCAGAATTGATTGATGCTAATAGCTTTGAAGATGTTATTGCTTTTGGTAAAGAGTTAAACAAAACACTAGTTGTAACCAGATCGGACAAAGGAAGTATCGCTATTAATCAAAATGAATTAATAGAATGTGAAAGTCAAAAAAATCTTAAAATTGTAGATCTTACTGGGGCAGGCGATTTATTCGCCGCTGGTTTTCTTCACGGCCATATTAATAAATTGTCCATTCGCCAGAGCTTAGAAAAAGGTACTGAAATGGCCTCTAAAATAATTCAGAAAATAGGTGGAAGACTAAGTTAAGCTTTCTTACGTTTAAAGCTACCCTTACCTTTTTTTGGTTTGACAATTCTTTTTCTGTATTTTTTTGTGAAAAGATCGATTGCTATCTTATTTCTTTTTTTCAAAGGTAATAGCCTTCTTTATTATTCAAAATAAATTTATCATCTATAAATTTATTATTAATTTTTTTCCTTAGTCTATAAATATGAGTTTCAACTGTGTGTGTATCCGCATCAGATGAATATTGCCAAACAGATGAAAGTATCTTATCTTTAGAAATAGGTTTTTTGTGATTTGAAAAAAGTTCCAGTAGTTGAATTTCTTTTTCAGTTAAAATTACAAAATTGTTTTCTTTCGTTAATTTTTTTTCGTTTTTGTCCAACGTATAATCATTAATTTTAATTGATGAATTTTCGTTAAATTTTTTTTTTACAGAGACACTTTCTACTATAGAATTCAATTGTTTAAGCGTAGTTGGAAGTTCCAAGTAATTTTCTTCGGTATTCATTTTTTCTTTCTTATTTGTTGCACATATTTTTAATACATTACTTTTATCTAATAATTGCTTATTTAATTTATTCTCTAAAGCTTCCCTGTGAAATAAAATAACATCATACTTAATATTAGAAGCATTAAAATGAGGAATAAACTTTAAAAAAGATTTTAGTTCATCTAAAGTTGAAGTAAAAGATTTAGGACCAAGAATTAAAACATTTAATTTATGCATATTATAATTAAAAATAAATTTCTAATTTATAATAACTATAAAGTAAAATGTGCTTTAGGTAAAAGAGGAATTGGTAATAAAAAGGAGGAGGGTGATTTTATTACACCAAAAGGAGTGTATAAAATCAAATACATTTTATATCGTAAAGATAGAATAAAAAAAATTAGAACAAAATTTCGTAAAATTAATATTAAAAAAAATATGGGTTGGTGCAATGATCCCAGGTCATCAAAATACAATAAACTCATTACTATTCCAATTAATTCCAGTTATGAAAAACTTTATAAAAAAAATAATACTTACGACATTATTCTAGTACTGAATTACAATATGAATCCTATTAAAAAGAATAAAGGGAGTGCAATTTTTATTCATATAGCAAAAAAAAATTATAATAAAACTGCTGGATGCATTGCTATAAAAAAAATAGATCTTATAAAAATTTTAGGTAAAATTAAAATTAATACAAAAGTTAAGATCGAGACCCAAAAATAGAACTTCCAATTCTTACAAAGGTAGCTCCTCTTTTTGCAGCATCAACGTAATCTGAGGACATGCCCATACTTAAGTGTTTTAATGCAAGAGATTTTTTTAGTTCGTTTAAAGAATCAAAATACTTTGTAACATTATTATCGTTAGGAGGGAGCACCATTAGCCCAATAATGTTAAGGTTAATTTCGTTACAATAATTGTAAAAAGGATCTAGTTCTTTTACTGGTATTCCTGATTTTTGAATTTCATTTCCAATATTGACTTGAATAAAATATTTTAAACTTTTTTTTAGAATATTTTGATGTTTAGCTAATACATCAGCTAATTTCTTACTATCTAGTGAGTGTATGTAATCAAATAGTTTTACCGCATCTTTTGCTTTATTACTTTGTAGTTTACCTATCATATGTAATTTTAAATGATCATTTTTGACCTTAATAGTGGACCATTTAGAGGCAGCTTCTTGTACTTTGTTTTCACCAAAATCGGTGTGACCATACTCAATCAAAGGCATGACATGTTCTATAGGAAAAGTTTTACTAACTGCTATAATATTTACAGGTTTTAATAATTTTAGTGCAGAAATATTCGATTTTATTTTTTGAAATCTTTCTATTATTGTATTCATATGTTTGCGTATAAAAAAAAATATTTTTTATTAATTGAAAGTATCAAAGATATCAATTTAAGAAAAATTAAAAAATATGCTAAATTTATAATTATCTATAGGGGAAAGGTGAGAAGTGAGGATATAAACGATCTATTAATATTCAGAAAAGAATGTAGGTTGAAATTAATAGATTTTTATGTCGCTAATGATCAAAAATTAGCGATTAGACTTAATTCTGATGGAATTTATTTGTCTTCGTATAATAGAACTATAAGAAAAAACATTTGTAATAAGTCAAACTTTAAAGTCATTGGTTCTGCACATAATTTTAAGGAGATTTCATTTAAGCTAAAGCAGGGCTGTAGTTATATTTTATTATCAAAATTATTTTTAGTTGAGTACGATAGAACTGCACCTTATTTAGGTGTTGTTAGATTTAGTAATTTTATTAATCTTTTTTCAAAAAAAATTATTCCACTGGGGGGTATTAAGGTTTCTAATTTAAACTTTTTAAAAAATATTAATTGTGAAGCTTTTGCACTTTTATCTGAAGTAAAAAAAAAGCCGGCTAATATTATTAACCGGCTTTTTTAAATATTAATTTACTAAACTAAAACGCCATAGTTACTGCAAATAATGTTTGGTCTACACTTTTGTCTGCTGTGTATCCTGCATTATCATAAGAACCATGTGCTAAAGCAAGTGTCATTCCACCCATAGTATATGCTACTTGGATAGATTTTGATTTTTGCTCTAACGAAGCTTGTCCCGCTGTTACGTAGTTGATTTCATCTGACTCTGTTTCGTAAGAGATAGATAAGTTATCAGAAGCTGCGTAAGCAATTGACATATTCGTTTGGTCATAGAACTCAATCGTTGTGTCTGAATCATCAGCAACACCGTCAGCTATCATAGGGGCTTTATAAGCTTGAGAATAACCTACTGAGAAAGGTCCTGTTGCATATGTTGCATAGTAAGCACCTGATTCTGCTAATTGGTCATTCTTAGTTTGTCCACCTTCATCGAATTCAAAGTAAGAAGCACCTACTGTTAAACCATCTAACATTGGTATAGCAGTTGCTTTTACTTGCATTTCTGTAGCCGATCTACCGATATTTGTAGCTGACTTAGTAGTTGTAACACCTTTGTTGTCTCCGCTACCGTAAGTATCTAAATCTGGAGCGTAAGCAATTTTAAATCCTAAACCGAAAGGTAAAAGATCTGCTGGCGTATGGTATTGCATGTTGTTGTATGCGTCGATCGTGTAGTTGTCTCCATCACCACTTGTAGGATCACCAATATCTGTTGGTCTTCCGTAAGTTGATTGTGAAGCAGCATCTTCCACGTCTAATCCACCTTCTGATATAAATACACCAACTGTTCCGTAAGGAGTAGTTAACGTTAATTGAGTATCATCATTTTGCGCACCTTGTGTTTCGTCAGCAGTTGTTCCTACTGCAGTTGCACCTGGATCTAACTCCATAGAGTATGACCATGTGTAACCATTGTCTAACTCACCTGAAGCTGTAAAGTTTAACTCGTTAGTTATACCTAAACCTTTACCTTGGTTTGTAGCATTACCAGATAGTATGTTGTAAGTAGCTTTCGCTGTACCACTTACCGCTAATTCACCGGCATTTGCAGAACCAAATAAAGAAATAGAAGTTAACATAACGATTACTGTTTTGATTATGTTTTTCATTGTTTTTCCTTTGTTGTTTATTAAATTATAATTAATTATAATTGAGCAATTTATAGGCTAAATTCCTTCATTTAGGCCAAAAATGCCTATTTACTCTAGTTTTTTTTATGATTTGTGATAAAAATACCACAGTAAAAAGCATGTAATAAGCATGTTTTTAAGTAATTAATGTTTTTTTATTATATTTAACTAAATAATGTTATCACAATTTTTATTTATGATTTCATTAAAATTATTAAAAAGCACAAACTTTATAATGAATATTTTCTTAAAAATTTTACTAATTACTATTATTTTTTCTTTTTTAAATAATTGTGGGGGTCTTTCTAAAACAAAAGCTAAAAACGTTCCAACAAATGCTCAGGAAAGAGCAAGAAAGAATGTTGAAGAAGGTAGAGGTGCAAGCATTGGTAATGTTTTTAAGAGAGGATCAACTTCATACGAATTTAGTTCGTCGAACCCTTTATGGAGGGCTAGTTTAGAAATTCTAGATTTTATTCCTCTTACTACAGTAGATTACTCTGGGGGTATGATTATATCTGATTGGTACTCTGATAATATTAATGGTTCTGAATCAATAAAAATTTCAATTCGATTTTTATCTAATGAAATTAGAAGCGACAGTGTTAAAATAATAGTTCATCAAAAAAATTGCTCTTCGCAAAAAAATTGTAAAGTTAATATTTTGAATAATTCTAAAATCGTAGATGAACTTAGAAGTTCAATTTTAAGAACAGCAGCAATTTTTGAAAAAGAAAAAAAAAATAAAAAATAATCTTAAATGGAAAGATTAAACTTTCAATCAATTGAAAAAAAATGGCAATCCTTTTTTTCAAAATCTAATTTGTATAGAAAGAATGCAAAAAAATTTTATTGCTTAGAGATGTTTCCCTATCCATCTGGAAAAATACATATGGGTCATGTTAGAAATTATACAATTGGAGATGTAATTGCTCGGTATAAATATTTGAATGGTTATAATGTTTTACATCCAATGGGATGGGATGCTTTTGGATTACCGGCCGAGAATGCATCTAAGTTAAATAAGTTACATCCGAAGAGGTGGACTTTACAAAACATACAAACAATGAAAACTCAACTTAAGTTGTTAGGTTTATCAATAGACTGGGATTTAGAAATTTCTACTTGTGATAAGGACTACTACAAACATCAACAAGAAATATTCATTGATTTTTTCAATCAAGGCCTTGTCTCTCGTAAAGAAACTTATGTTAATTGGGATCCTATAGAAAAAACAGTGCTTGCAAATGAACAAGTTATAAATGGTAAAGGATGGCGATCAAATGCTACGGTTGAAAGAAAAAAATTATCACAATGGTTTTTTAATATTACTAAGTTTTCGGACGAGCTTTTAGCTGATTTAGATTTGTTAAAAGGGTGGCCTGAAAAAGTAAAATTAATGCAAAAAAATTGGATAGGAAAATCATATGGATGTGAGATGAGCTTTGATATCGAAAAGACTAGCGATAAAATAAATGTTTTTACAACTAGGCCTGATACTATATTTGGAGCAAGTTTTATTGCACTGTCAGTAGACCACCAATTAAATAAAAATTTTATTACTTCAAAAGAATTTCAAAAGTTTAAAGAGGCTTGCAATAAAACCGGAACTACTGAAGAAGCACTTGCAAATGCAGAAAAGCTTGGATTTAATACTAAATTATTTGCTAAACATCCTTTTATACCTGGCAAAAGATTACCAATTTTTTTTGCTAATTTTGTTTTAATGGATTATGGAAGTGGGGCTATTTTTGGATGTCCTGCACATGATCAAAGAGATTTTGATTTTGCTAAAAAATATAAACTTGAAATTATCAAAGTTGTTTCTGACAAAAAAAATAATTCTGAATTAAAAGAGGCATTTACAGGAAACGGTAATTTAATTAACTCTGAATTTCTTAATGGTCTAAATATTTCTGAGGCCAAAGAAAAAATTATTGACAAAATTATTAAAGAAAGTATTGGTAAAAGAAAAACATTATACAGACTAAAAGATTGGGGAATATCAAGACAACGATATTGGGGTTGCCCTATTCCTATGATTTATCTTGAAGATGGAACCGTTGTTCCAGTTGATAAAAGCGAATTACCTATAGAATTACCTGAAGATATAGACCTTAATTCTAAGGGCAATCCTTTAGATAACCATCCTAATTGGAAAAAAACTTTACAAAAATCAACGGGGAAAAAAGCAGTTAGAGAAACAGACACCTTAGACACTTTTGTAGACTCTTCTTGGTATTTTTTGAGATTTTGTTCTCCTCACTTCACAAAAGCACCTTTTGACAAAGATAAAATTAATTATTGGATGCCAGTGGATCAATATATTGGTGGTGTTGAACACGCTATTTTGCATCTCCTCTACTCTCGTTTTTTTACAAAAGGTATAAACAAATGTAATAAAAATTTAAAAATTTCAGAGCCTTTTAAGAATTTATTTACGCAAGGAATGGTGTGTCATGAATCTTATAAAGATCAAAAAGGAAATTGGTTATATCCTGATGAAATTGAAAAAGTTGACAACAAAACAGTAGTAAAAAAATTAGACAAAAGTAAAGTGATTGTCAGTCCTCCCGAGTCAATGTCAAAATCAAAAAAAAATACTATTGATCCTGAAATAATGATTAAACAATATGGGGCTGATTCCGTAAGGTGGTTTATTCTATCTGATAGCCCACCTGAGAAAGATGTGCAATGGTCCGATACGGGAGTTTCTTCTGCTAATAAATTTTTACAAAAAATTTGGAATTTAAATTTTTTAATTCACTCTAGAAAAGAAAAAAATAAAAATAATGAAATTGAAAAAAAATTTCTTTCGCAGATTAATATTTATGTAAATAAAATTGATAAAGCTATAAATGATTTTAGATTTAACGTCGCTATAGCCCTATTTTATGAAATCTATAAACTTTTAAAAGAAAGTTATGAATTAGATATTAGTAACCGGATATTAAAAGATTCTACTATAAAAATAATGAAATTAATGATGCCTTTTACTCCACACTTATCAAGAGAATGTTTAGAAAAATTAGATTGTAAATCTGTTAATGATTGGCCTAAAATCGAAAAAAATTCACATGAAGAAGTAAAATTAGCCATACAAATCAATGGAAAAACGAGAGATATAATTTCAGTTGAAAAAGATGCAGTTATAGAAGAGATTAATAAATTGATTATTGAAAGATCTAAAGCAAAAAAATATATCGAAAATAAAAAAATAATAAAAACTATATTTATAAAAAATAAAATAATAAATTACCTAATATCTGATAAATGAATAAAAGCTTTATAATCTCTTTTTTATTAATTTTATTTACTACTAGCTGTGGGTTTAAACCAATACAACAAAAAAAACTTTCAAATTTTCATATCGCGGAAATAAATACTATAGGTGATAAAAGAATTAATTTTAAAATTAGGAATCTATTATTTTTTAAATCAGAGGATAACAGCAAAAAATTAATACAGATTACTTTAAATACTAGTAAAGAAAAAAATGTAAAAGAAAGAAATATTAAAAATGAAATAACAAAATACCAAATTAATATTCTTATAAATGTAAAATTTAAAGAAATAAATGGAAAAAGATCTGATCAATTCAATATTCAAAAAAGTGGAGATTACTTAGTTTCAAAACAACATACGCAAACATTAAATGATGAAAAAAAACTCCTAGAATTATTAACAGATGACATTTCTGAAATTATTTTTAATGAGCTACGTGAAAGATTAAATGCAATATAAAAGTTACTTAGTTGAACAAAATACCGATAATTTAAATGAAAATCTCATTTTATTTTATGGTGAAAACCTTGGCTTGAAAAATGATCTAAAAAAAGAAATCATAAAAAAAAATATAGATGCTGAGAAGATGAATTTTTTACAAGATGACATTATTAAAAATGAAGATTTTTTTTTTGGTGAATTAATGAATAAATCTCTATTTGAGCAAAAAAAAATTTATTTCATAGAGCAAGCAAATGATAAAATATTAAAATTAATTGAAGAAATTGAAGATAAAATAGATAATCAAAAAATATTTATTTTTTCTGAAATATTAGACAAGCGATCTAAATTGCGAACTTTTTTTGAAAATTCAAAAAAATGTGGTGTTGTTCCTTGTTATGCGGATAATGAAATTAGTATTAAGAAAATAATACTTAACAAACTAAATAGTTTTCAAGGCCTGACTACTCATAATGTTAATTTAATTATAAATAATTCTAACCTGAATAGGAATAGGCTTAACAACGAGTTGAACAAAATTATAACTTTTTTTACAGATAAAAAGATTGTAGATGACAAACTTGAATTACTTTTAGATTCTAAAATTAATGAAAACTTTAACTTATTAAAAGACGAAGCATTGAATGGAAATAAAATTAAGACAAACGAGTTACTAAGTGAGACCATTATAGAACCTGAGAAAAATATTCTTTACTTAAACTTAATAAATCAAAGGCTAAATAAGCTTATTGATGTGTCTAAAATTTCAAAAAGTAAAAATTTAGAAGAAGCAATTAATAAGATTAGACCGCCAATCTTTTGGAAAGATAAAAATACATTTTTATTTCAAGCAAAAAAATGGAATTTGAGCAAAATCAATAATATATTGAATAAAACTTACGAATTGGAAATTAAAATAAAATCTAATGCAGCAATCAATAAAAATATTTTGATGAGAAAATTACTTGTTGATATTTGCGTGTTAGCTAATGCTTAGTAAGTAATTCAGATACAAGTTCAAACTGTTCTAAATTGTCATAGGCAATTGTTACTTTGCCGGAATTGTTCTTTTTATGTGATATATGAACTTTTAAACCTAAAACTTTTTCAATTTTATCTTTTGCTTTAAGAACATTAGCATCATAATTCTTTTTAAGTTTAGTTCCTTTTTTAGATTTTACTAAATACTCAATTTTTCTAGCACTATAATTATTTAAAACTATTTCTTCTGCTATACTAGACGCGTTGCTTAATCCTATTAATGGCCTTGCTTGTCCTGAGGAAAGAGTGCCCTCTGTTATCATAGATATAATATCTTTTGGTAAAGTTAATAACCTAAGGGTATTACTTACATGACTTCTGCTTTTAGACATTAATTTAGATATATCTTCATGATCGTAATTAAATTCTTCCGATAATTTTTTATAACCTCTCGCTTCCTCTATAGGATTAAGGTCGTCTCTTTGAATATTTTCTACTATAGCAACTTCCAGTGACTCTACATCACTAAGATCTAAAATATTTACTGGTATTTGATGTAGCCCTGCTCTTTGCGCTGCTAACCATCTTCTTTCACCCGCAATAATTTCATATTTCCCTTCTTTAGATTTGTGAGGTCTTACTGCTATAGGTTGAATTATCCCATTTTTTTTTATTGATTGAGATAACTCCTCTAGTTTTACCTCATTAAAAATTTGTCTAGGCTGATAAGGATTTCGTGTTAGATCACTTATAGATATTGTATTAGTTGGTTTTTTTTCATAAGTATTTTTTTCTGCTGGTTGATCTCCGAATAATGCTGAAAGTCCTCTTCCTAAGCCCTTTTTTTTACCTGGGCTCATGCAGCGCTTTCTACCTTATTTTTTTGTAGAAATTCCTCTGCTAATTTTAAATAGGATTTGCTACCAACACAATTCTTGTCATAAATAACACATGGTAGACCGTGTGATGGAGCTTCGGATAATCTTACATTTCTTTGAATTACAGTCTGATACACTTTATCTTTAAAATACTTTCTTGCTTCATTATCTACTTGAGAAGAAAGTTTATTTCTTTTATCAAACATAGTTAAAAGTATACCTCTTATTCCTAACGATGGATTTAAATTTTCTTTAATTCTATCAATCGTTTTAACTAACTGAGTAATGCCTTCTAAAGCAAAAAATTCTGTTTGCAAAGGTACTAATAATTCATCTGATGCCACTAAGGACATAATAGTTAGCAGGCTCAAAGAAGGCGGACAATCTATAAAAATATTATCATATTTTTTTAATAATCCAGATTTTTCAGATGATAAGATTTCTTTTAAAACAAAAGCTCTTTTGGAGTCGCTAGCTGTCTCTACTTCTAATCCAGATAAATTTACATGAGATCCGATGATATCTAGATTTTGAATATTTGTTTTTTGAATTACCTGATTAAGATTTATTTTTCTAATTAATAAATTGTAAATATTTTTTTCTCCGTCGCTATTATTTTTTCCAAACCCTGTTGTGGCATTACCTTGAGGATCTAAATCAATAACTAGATTCTTTTGACCCATAATGGACAATGAAGCTGCCAAATTTATGACTGTTGTTGTCTTGCCCACTCCACCCTTTTGATTAATCACTGAAATTGTTGTCGTCATTTTTTTAAGTCGACTATAATTATTTTAGATTCTTTATTAGTTATACTATCTTCAAGTTTATAAGCGTATTTTTCTGTTTTGAAAGCTTTTTTTAAATCTTCCTGTGCATTTTGACCCTTTAAAACTATCAATTTATGTGATTTTTTAACGATTTCACGTGAAACTTGTATTATTAATTCTAATTTTTTAAAAGCTCTACTCACTACATAGTCAGTGTCAATAATTTCTTCATACACATTTCCTTTTATCTCAACTTTAATAGACAATCTTTTACTTATTTTATTTAAAAATGCTCTTTTAACAGGCGATTTTTCGAACAATTTCACGTGAAAGTCCTTATTCTCATTAAATATTGCTAAAACCAAACCAGGAAAGCCTGCGCCTGAGCCTAAGTCTGATAAAGAACCTTTTGAAAAGTCTATAAATTTTACTAATTGTGCAGAGTCGAGTATGTGTCTATGCCAAATATCGGCTTCAGTACTTTTAGAAATAAAGTTATGCTTCTTATTTGCACAAATTAGCGCATTTATAAAGATTTGAAGTTTTTCTATAGATTTAGAAGAAAAATGAAGCTGATTTTGTAAAATATTTATTACTTCCTTGTCCTGCATTACGCAGTAGCTTTGAATTTAAGCTTTTTAATATGAGATAATAGAATTATCACAGCTGCAGGAGTAATACCATCTATTCTTATAGCCTGACCTAGAGTCTTAGGCTTAATAGAAACTAGCTTGGACTTAACCTCGTTAGACAAACCACTTAAATTTTCATAATTAATATTTTTAGGTATGATTACAGACTCGTCTCTCTTAAAAGATTTGATATCTCGCTCTTGCCTCTTTAGGTATCCCATGTAATGAGCATCTGTTACAACCTGCATTTCAATTTGACTAGGAAACAAGGGTATATCATTAAATATACGCCTTATTTTTGCCATATTTACTTTTCGTTGACCCATTACTTCTAAACATGATCTTTTAACTCCATCCATAGCGATTTTGATATCGTGTTTTTTGGCTTCGTTAGGAGTTAAACATTTTGACTCTAAAAAATTATTTAATAAAAAAATATTTTTTTTCTTTTCCAAATAGATTTTTTTTCTTTCAGATCCAACAAGATTCAAATTTATACCAAGTTCAGTTAATCTTTGATCTGCATTATCAGCTCTTAAAGTTAATCTATATTCTGCTCTAGAGGTAAACATACGATATGGTTCAGTAACTCCCTTAGTTATAAGATCATCGATCATCACTCCAATGTATGACGTTGATCTATCTAAAACGAACTCAGATTTATTTTTAATTTTTAAAGCAGCATTAATACCAGCTATTAAACCTTGAGCAGCTGCCTCCTCATAACCAGTAGTACCGTTAATTTGACCTGCTAAGAATAACGATTTAATTTTTTTTGTTTCTAAAGTGGCGTTGAGTTCCCTTGGATCAACATAATCATACTCAATAGCATATCCTGCTCTTTTCATCTTAACCTGCTCTAAACCCTTAATTTTAGCTAATATTTTGAGCTGTATCTCCTCTGGAAGCGATGTAGATATGCCATTTGGGTAAACAGTATTGTCCTTTAATCCTTCGGGTTCGAGGAATATTTGATGCTTTTCTTTTTCCTTAAACTTAACAATTTTGTCCTCTATAGCAGGACAATATCGTGGTCCTACTCCTTTAATATTACC
>Ga0233444_10002794_pt1 | contig 17923 bp, 26 predicted proteins | sample SI_124_October20_6_FD_182792 | JGI IMG/M metagenome (GOLD analysis project Ga0233444, IMG submission 182792) | Seawater microbial communities from Saanich Inlet, British Columbia, Canada - SI_124_October2016_10_MG | ecosystem: Environmental > Aquatic > Marine > Inlet | place: Canada: British... | reverse complement strand
ACCTTAAACAGATAAAATCTAAATTAAAAATACCATTAAATTTAGAAATAGCTGCTACTAAAGAAATGCTTAAAATAGCTTTAAGAAGTAAACCGCCTTTTATTTGTATTGTTCCTGAAAAAAGAAAGGAAATCACAACTGAAGGTGGATTAAATTTAAATTATAATAATAAATTTTTGGCTAAGATTATTAGAAAATTAAAACAAAACAAATCTCGAGTAAGTTTATTTATTGAACCAAGTTTGAAGGATATAATTGAGTCTAAAAATTTAGGTGCTGATTGCGTTGAAATTCATACTGGTAAATTATGTAATTTAATTAATAAGAATAAAAAATATAAAAAAGAATTAGAAAAAATAAAAAAAGCTGTCGATATGGGAAAAATATTAAATCTTGAAATACATGCGGGACATGGTTTAACTTATAATTCTGCAAAAATACTATCAAAAATTAAAGGAATACAGGAATTTAATATAGGCCACTTTTTAATAGGAGAAGCTATATTTGTTGGCTTATCAAATTCAATTAAAATATTTAAAAAAATATTAAAAAAATGATAATTTTTGGAATTGGTGCTGATTTAGTAAAAATAGACAGGATTAAAAAAACTGTTAAAAATAAAAAAGCTTTAAAAAGAATATTTTGTGAAGAAGAAATATCTAAGTGCAATAAATTAAAAAATGCCTTTAACTGTTATGCGAAGAGATATGCTGCAAAAGAGGCTTTTTCCAAAGCCTTAGGGACGGGAATCTCTAATGGTATAAATTTTAATGAAATTATTGTTATGAATGAAAAAAATGGCAGACCATTTATAAAGTTAAGAGGAAAGACAATGGTTACTATAAAAAAAAAATTTAAAAAAAAACCACAAATTAACTTATCTCTTACTGATGAAAAAAAATACGCTGTTGCATTTGTTACAATTTCTTTATGACTAAAAAAAATTTTTTCTTAATAATATTCGAAAATTTCAAAACTTTATTTTGGGCTTTAATAATAGCTATTTTAATACGCTCTTTATTATTTCAGCCTTTTTATATTCCATCGTCATCAATGGAGCCAACTTTATTAGTTGGTGATAGAATTTTTGTTTCAAAATATACTTACGGGTACAGCAAACACTCTTTTCCTTTTAGTCCTAATTTTTCAAATAATCGTTTTTTTTCTAAGAGTCCGAAAAGAGGAGACTTAGTTGTTTTTAAAACACCATCTGATAATAGAACAGATTATATAAAAAGATTAATTGGTCTTTCTGGAGATAGCATTCAATTTATTAATGGAGAATTATTTATAAACGATGAAATGGTTATTAAGAAAAAAATAAAAAATTCCCTTATAATCAGATGTGGAAGACTCAACCTAGAAACAAATTCATATATTGAAACTCTTCCTAACGGCCTTGAGCATTTGACTGTTTATAAAAAAAGGGGATCTTTATTAAATACAAAAAAATTTATAGTTCCAGACAACCATTTATTCTTTCTAGGAGATAACAGAGACTGCTCAAAAGATAGTAGATATTTAGATAGTGTAGGCTTTGTACACAAAACTAATCTTGTAGGTAAAGCAAAAATAATTTTTTTTTCGAATGATACAAAAAAAAGTAGCATGTACAGATTTTGGAATCTAAATAAATCATTTAGACTTGAAAGGTTGTTTCAAAAATTATAATGGCTGATAAAATTAAGGATTTGGAAAAAATTTTAAAATATTCATTTAAAAACATTTCGTTACTAAAAAAAACATTAACACACAAAAGTTTTGACAATATCAATAATAATGAAAAATTAGAATTTTTAGGGGATAGAGTTCTTGGCCTTGTTATTTCTCAAAAGTTGCTAGAAAAATTTCCTGATGAAAAGGAGGGTATTATTGATAAAAAATTTGCAAATTTAGTTAACAAAAAAACGTGTTCATCTATAGGAAAAAAACTAAATCTTAAAAAATTTTTATTTTTAGGTGATTCACAGAAATATAACATAGGAAGATCTTCAGATAAGATAATAAGTGATTCTTTAGAAGCTATAGTGGGAGGAATTTTTTTAGACGGTGGTTTAAAAGCTGCAAGAAAATTTATTTTAAGTGTTTGGGAATCTTATTTAGTTAAATCAATAATAACATTAATTGACTCAAAAACACAATTACAAGAATATAGTTTAAAAAAATTTAAACAATTACCTAAATATACTTTTCATAAAAAAACTGGACCACAACATAAGCCATTATTTAAAACCGAAGTTCACTTACCTAATTCGAAAAAAGCTTCTGGAACAGGTTCGTCTAAAAAAAAAGCCCAACAAAACGCTGCTGATAAATTGTTAAAAATTTTGAAAATATGAATTGGGAAGATGAATGTTATTTATTGTCTAAAAGAAAATTTAGGGAAAATGCTAATATTATAAATATTTTTACACTGAAAAAAGGTAGAATTGATGGAATAGTTTACGGAGGCAACTCCAGAAAAATAAGAAATTATCTACAAATTTCTAATAAACTTTTTGTAGGTCATTCATCTAAAAGTGAAAATAAAATAGGATATTTTAAAACAGAACTAATCAAGCCAGTTTCACCTATATATTTTAATGATAAAGAAAGGACTTCGGCTCTAATTTCTATTTGCACTTTGCTAAATATTTTATTGCCCGAAGGTCAACCAAATAAAAAAATTTATAACTCTTTTGAAAATCTAATTAATTCTTTTAATCTTGAAAATTGGTTAATTTTATATATTTTTTTTGAATTAAATCTCATTAAAGATCTAGGATATGACACAAATTTAAGCCAATACAATTATGATATTGATAATTCTAGTACAAAAAAAATTAGGATTGAGGGATATACTTATGAGGTTCCAACATATTTAATTACTAAAAAAGCACCTGAAGTTATTACTAAAATTTTAATAAAGAAGTCACTCTATTTTACTAGAAATATTATTCTTAATAAATTTTTTATTCCTAATAATCTCACTTTCCCAAAATCTAGAGTTATTTTAGAAAATTACTTTAATTAATTTTTATTTTTTTGGCTATATCTAATGCAAAATAAGAAACAATTGCTGATGCACCAGCCCTTTTAAATGAAATTAAGCTTTCCAAAATAGCATCTTCATTAATTAATTTTTTTTTTATTCCGTTTTTAATTAAACTGTACTCACCTGAAACCTGATAAGCAATCACTGGAATTTTGAAATTTTCTTTCACTAATTTTATTATATCTAAATAAGGCATTCCTGGTTTTACCATAATTAAATCAGCACCTTCCTTAATATCTAATGCTACCTCTCTCAAAGATTCAGAGCTATTTTTAAAATCCATTTGATAATTTTTTTTATTACTCATAAGAGATTTTTTTGAACCAACAGCATCTCTAAAAGGACCATAAAAATTTGATGCATATTTTACAGCATAAGAAAGAATTTGAACCATAGCATGACCATCCTTGTCTAAAGCTTTTCTTATTTTTCCAACCCTTCCATCCATCATGTCTGAAGGCGCAATAACATTGCAGCCCATTTGAGCTTGCAATAAAGATTGTTTGACTAGAATACTAACCGTTTCGTCATTTAATACGTAACCAGATTTTAATAATCCATCATGTCCATGAGATGTGTATGGATCTAATGCAACGTCACACATAATACCAATATCATTTTTAAATCTCTTTTTAATAAACCGGATCGCTTGACAAACTAAATTGTCTTCATTAAGAGCTTCATCACCAAATTCATTTTTCTTTATTAATGATGTTGATGGAAATAAGGCAATCATCGGAATGCCATTTTTAATAGCATCACCCACAACTTTGCCAAGTTTGTCAATTGTATATCTGTAAACACCAGGCATAGTTTTGATGGATTGTTTTTTATCCCTCCCATCAATAAGAAATATCGGCAAAACGAAATCATTAGGTGAAAGACTGTTTTCTTCAACTAACCTCCTAGACCAAGCATATTTCCTGCTTCTACGAAGTCTTAAATTGGGAAATTTTCCTGTAATCATTGTTTTATTTAATTTTTATAATGCGACAAATGTATTATACAAATATATAATACAAAAGGTTAGATAACAACAAATCATGAGCACAAACATAAATTTAAACTTTAACGATTTTCATAAGCAAGACTTAAAATTTGATATTTCCAAACTTCAAGAAGCTTACAAACAATTAAAAAAAACAAAAAAATTTGATGATTTAGGAATATCTCACTTTGGTGCCATATGTATAAATAGAGTTCCAGGTCAACCTGATTCAATAAAAGGTCATAGATCCAGAGGTTTATATTGGACTAAGCCAGATCAATCAGGAAATGAAGTGTCCAGAGATATTGATATTGATGAGTCAGCTTATACAGAATTAGTTCCAGAATTTAAAAATACATATTTTGAAGAAGTTTATAAAACTCTCTCAAAAAAATTTAAATTAGGTAGAACAAGAATTTTATTGAAAGAACCAAGATCAACATTGAGTTGGCATAGAGATCCTGAACCAAGATTACATATTCCTATAACAACTAACCCTGGTTGTTTAATGGTTATTGATAATGTAGCGAGACATATGCCTGCTGATGGCTCTGTATGGGTTACTAATAACACAAAATATCATAATGCATTTAACGGTGGAGAAGAAGATAGAGTTCACCTCGTTGCTTGTGTTTTAGATTATAAATTTAATTAAATTGATTTCTCTTTTTAAAAAGGTTTGTATAGCTTCAGATCACGGTGGTTTTAATTTAAAAGAAAGTATTAAAGATCATTTGATTAAAAAAAATATATCAATAATAGACCTCGGCCCCTTAGAAAATAAAACTGTAGATTACCCAGACTATGCAAAAAAGCTTGCTAATAGAATAAAAGCAAAAAAAAGTGATGTAGGAATACTTGTTTGCGGATCTGGAACAGGGATGGCTATTAGCGCTAATAAAATCAAAAGTATCAGGGCAGCTGTTTGTTACAACTTGAAGTCAACAAGATTGTCTAGAGAGCATAATAATGCTAATATAATTGCTTTAGGTGCTAGATTAATTAATAAAAAACTGTCTTTAAAATTAGTTAAAATATTTCTTGAAACTAAATTTGAAGGCGGTAGGCACTTAAAAAGAATTAAAAAAATTTAGATATGTCTACAGCAATTAAAATAAATAATTATTTAAATAGTTTTTTCAAAATGAATCTTGAAGAAGCAGATAAGGAATTATTTACTTCTATTAAAGATGAATTCACACGACAACAAAATCATATTGAACTAATTGCTTCAGAAAATATAGTCTCAAAAGCTGTGTTGGAAGCTCAAGGTTCTGTATTAACAAATAAATATGCAGAAGGTTATCCATCTAAAAGATATTATGGAGGATGTGAACATGTCGATGTATCTGAAAATCTAGCAATCGAAAGAGTGAAAAAATTATTTGATTGTAAGTTTGCAAACGTACAACCTCATTCAGGTGCTCAAGCAAATGGAGCCGTATACCTTGCTTTGATTAAACCAGGAGATACAATTTTAGGAATGAGTTTAAACTCTGGTGGACATTTAACTCATGGCGCTAAACCAGCGCAATCAGGTAAATGGTTTAATGCTGTGCATTATGACGTAAACAAAGAAACTGGTTTAATTAATTATGATATGGTGGAGAAACTTGCTATTGAAAATAAACCAAAAATCATTATTGCTGGTGGAAGCGCTTATTCAAGAATAATTGATTTTAAAAAATTTAGGAATATATGTGATAAAGTTGGAGCTTATTTATTAGTGGATATGGCTCACTTTTCTGGTCTAGTTGCAGGCGGCGTTTATCCAAATCCAACTAAGTTTGCAGATGTTGTAACATCAACAACACACAAAGTTTTAAGAGGACCTAGAGGAGGGATAATATTAACAAACAATGAAGATTTAATTAAAAAATTTAATAGTGCTATTTTTCCAGGACTTCAAGGAGGACCTTTGATGCATGTTATAGCAGCTAAAGCAGTTTGTTTCAAAGAAGCCTTATCAAATGAATTTAAATTATATGCAAATAACGTAATTAATAATGCTAAGATCTTATCAGAAAGCCTTACTAAGAAAGGTTTTAAAATATTTTCAGGGGGAACCGATACTCATTTAATGCTATTAGACCTAAGGTCTTTTAAAGTTACAGGTAAAGATGCACAAGCTTCGCTTGGTAGAGCAAACATTACCTGTAATAAAAATGGAATACCATTTGACACTGAAAGCCCAATGATTACATCAGGTATTAGACTAGGAACACCGGCCTGTACAACAAGAGGATTCAAAGAACGAGAATTTAAACATATTGCAGAACTCATACATAGAGTTGTTCAAGGTCTTAGCAAAAATAAAACTGATAATTCAAAAATAGAAAATGAAGTTCAAAAAGAAGTAGTAAGTCTTTGTTCTTCCTTCCCAATATACGACAACTAGATAAAAAATTATGCTTTGTCCATTTTGCAGAGAAAAAGATACTTCAGTAGTAGACTCTAGACCAACTGAAGATGGAACCGCTATTAGAAGAAGAAGATTGTGTGGATGTGATAGAAAAGAGAGATTTACTACTTTTGAGCGTGTTCAATTTCAAGAACTCACGGTTATTAAAGGAAATGGAAAAAGAGAACCTTTTGATAGAGATAAAATTTCAAAAGCAATAAGAATAGCTACAAGAAAAAGACCCATAGACTCAGAAACAATTGAAAAATTTATATCAAAAATAGTTAGAAACCTTGAGGGTCTTGGTGAAAGTGAAATCCCTACACCTACAATTGGTAAATTTATTATGGAAGGGTTGTCCACATTAGATAAAGTTGCTTATGTTCGTTTTGCTTCTGTTTATAAAAATTTTAAAGAAGCTAAAGATTTTGAACAATTTGTTGGCAATTTAGATGAGAACAAATCATAATTATTATTTAAACCTTGCTTTTGAAATAGCTAAAACAAATTTAGGTAAAACTAAGTTAAATCCCGCAGTAGGTTCAATTGTTGTTAAAAACAATTTTGTAGTTTCATCAGGTGTAACCTCACTAAATGGAAGACCTCACGCAGAGTTTAATGCCTTGAAAAAAAATATTAATTTTCGAGGTGCAAATCTTTACACAACATTAGAACCATGTACTCATTTTGGTTTAACACCTCCCTGTGTAAATATAATAATTAAAAAAAAAATTAAAAAGGTTTTCTATGCTTTTAATGACCCAGATGTAAGGACATTTAAAAAAGCCAAAAATATACTTTTAAAAAAAAAAATTAAATTAAAATTAATTAAAAGCAAATACTACAAAAATTTTTATGATAGTTATTATTTTAATAAAAAATTTAACCAACCTTTTATTTCTGCAAAAATAGCAATTTCAAAAGACTATTATACGATTAATAAAAGATCAAAATGGATCACTAGCAAACATTCTAAAAAAATAACTCACTATTTAAGATCTGAGAGTGATTGTATTTTTTCAACATCTAAAACAATAAATAAAGATAATTCTCTTCTTAATTGTAGGATAGAGGGATTAAATAAATTTAAACCAGATTTATTTATTATTGACTTAAATTTAAAATTAAAAAAAAATCTCTCACTAAACAAATTATTAAGCAAAAGATCTACATTTTTATTAACAAAAAAAGAAAATAAAAAAAAAGTTTTATTTTTTAAAAAAAAGGGGTTTAAAATCATCTTTATAAAATCATTAAATTCAGAAAAGGATTTTAGAAATATATTTAAACGTATATATAAAATGGGTTATTGCAGGGCTTTTTTTGAAACTGGTCTTACTTTTTTAAATTCACTATTAAGTTTCAAGCTATTAAACAATCTATATGTTTTACAAAATGATAAACTACTTAAAAATAATGGCTCAAACAATAGTACATTGAAATTTCTAAAAAAATTAAAATTAACTAAAAAAATTAAAATTAATTTGTATAATGATAGTTTATACAAAAAGGAATTTAAATATGTTTAATGGAATAATTTTTAATACAGGAAAAATTGAATCTATTAAAAAAGAAAAAAATAGTTTTCTTATTAATGTTCAAACTAATTTAAGATTTTCCAATAAAGATTTAGGTATGTCTGTTTCGTGTAACGGTGTCTGTTTAACAATAACTAAAATTAAAAAAAATTTAATCAGTTTTTATATTTCCGAAGAAACGTTAAGAAGATCAACTTTTAGATCAATTAAAAAAAATCAAATAATTAATTTAGAAAAATCACTATCTTATGGTCAAAAAATATCTGGCCATTTTACACAAGGACACGTTGATACAGTTGCGGTAATTAAAAAAATTATTTTTGTTGATAAAGCTTGGTTAGTAAAATGCAAAATTCGAGATACAAAATTTAATAAATTTATGGTTGAAAAAGCGTCTATTACAATAAATGGAGTTTCATTAACAATATCCAAAATACTAAATAATTTGTTTGAAATCAATATCATACCTCATACCTTAAAATTAACTAATTTAAAAAATCTTAAAATAAATGATGAGGTCAATGTAGAGTTAGATATTTTTAGTAAATATATATATAAATTTTCTAACTGATATGACAAAAAATAATTTTTCTAAAATAACCTCAATTATAAAAGATGCAAAAAAAGGTAAAATGTTTATTTTAGTTGATGATAAAAACCGTGAGAATGAAGGAGACCTTGTTATTCCTGGGTCAAAGTGTAATTCAAAAAATATTAATTTTATGGCTAAACATGGCAGAGGTTTAATATGTTTAGCTTTAACAAAAAAACAAATTGATAATTTGAATTTGCCTTTAATGTCACCAATTAACAAATCAAGAATGCAAACAGCTTTTACCGTATCTATTGAAGCTAAAGAGGGAATTACTACTGGAATCTCTGCCCATGATAGAGCAAAAACAATTAAAACAGCCATTAACCCTAGAGTAAAAAAAAAAGAAATTGTTTCACCCGGACACGTGTTTCCTTTAGTTGCAAGACAAGGAGGTGTCTTGGAAAGAGCAGGGCACACAGAAGCTTCTGTAGATATTGCTAAGTTATCCAATTTAAATCCAAGTTCAGTGATTTGTGAAGTTATGAACGAAGACGGTAGAATGGCAAGACTTGATGATTTGTTTAAGTTTTCAAAAAAACATAAAATAAAACTAGCGTCCATTGAAGATATTATTTCTTATCGGCTTCAATATGAAAAATTAATTTCAAGGATAAATTCAAAAACAAGCTTATTAAGCCTAAATGAAAAAATTCAAATTTATAGTTATAAAAATAAATTAGGAAATAATATTAATTTTGCAATTACCAAAGGTAATTTGAGTCCTAATATCTCTACTTATGTAAGAGTTTTATCTGCTAGAATTAAAAATAAAAATATTTTGAACAATAATGAAATAAAAAAAGCTCTTAAATTACTTTCTAAATATAGAAATTTTTTATTGCTTGTAATTAATAATACAAAAAAGGTAAATGACAATAACATAAATATTCTTAGATACTATGGAATAGGAGCACAAATAATAAAAGATCTTAAAGTGAAAAACATGATATTGATTTCAAGAAGTATGAAAAAAATTATAGGCCTGGAAGGTTTTGGCTTAAAAATAAAAAAACAAAAAATTATTAAATGAAAAAAATTTTAATTGTTAATTCTAATTATTACAAATCAATATCAACTAACTTAGTTGATAGTGCCAAAAAAAAGTTAGCACTTTCCAAATATTCATTAAGCATAATAAATGTACCTGGTGTATTTGAAGTACCAATTACAATAAGAAAAAATATAAAAAGATTTGATGCCTTTATTGCTTTAGGTTGCGTAATAAAAGGCCAAACACCTCATTTTGATTTAATTTGCCATGCAACATTTAATGCTATTTTAAAATTATCAATCGATTTTAATAAACCAATCGGTAATGGAATTATTACTGCATTAAATATGACTCAAGCAATGAATAGAAGTAAAAATAGTTCAAAAAAAATACCAAATAAAGGTTCTGAAGCTGCAAATGCAGTTTTATCAATTTTAATAAATGAACCTAAAAAAATCTAAAAATTCTTCTCCAAGAATAAAAATTATTCAAAAGATTTATAACGCTTTAATGAATCCAGGAGTTGAGATTGAGTATCAAAAAAATCAGTATAAAAAATTTATTAAAGATGTTGTTTCTGGCACACTTGAAAGAACTGAACTATTAGAAGAGACAATAAACGTTAATTTGTCACAAGATATTGATCTTTCTAAAACAGACAAATTATTAAAAATAATACTCTTTGCAGCTGTTTTTGAGCTGATGTTTAAACATAATACGCCAACAAAGGTTATAATTAGTGAGTATTTATCAGCTTCTGAGTACTTTTTGGAGAAAATTCAAATTGGATATTTAAATGCAATACTAGATAAAATTTCTAAAGTATTAAGAAAATAAGAGCTTTTTTTTTGTGATTTACTTTAAGTTTAGCTTGCGTTTTTAAGTTTTATTTGGCATTTATGCCCATTATATAATGACAAATTATTTAGAATTACTTTATTTAATATCTTTTACTGGAATATTGGCCGTAGCTTATAGTTACTTATTGTCAGGTCAAATCATTTCAGCAAGTCCCGGTAACGCTAAAATGCAAGAGATAGCTGAAGCTATTCAAATAGGAGCTAAGGCTTATTTAAATAGACAGTATAAAACCATAGCGATAGTAGGAATTATTGTTTTAGCGATAGTTACATACTTTTTTAATTATTTAGTAGGGTTAGGTTATTTCATTGGTGCATTTTTATCTGGTGTTGCTGGATATATTGGAATGCTTATATCAGTCAAAGCTAACGTTAGAACGGCAGAAGCTGCAAGAAAAAGTTTACAATCTGGTTTAACTATAGCTTTTAAATCTGGAGCCATAACAGGATTACTTGTTGCTGGTCTAGCTTTATTATCGATTACTATTTATTATATTATTTTAATTTCTTTAAATATCGATAGCAGGGAAATTATTAATGCTTTAGTAGCACTTGGATTTGGTGCTTCTCTTATTTCTATTTTTGCAAGATTAGGTGGCGGTATTTTTACCAAAGGAGCTGATGTTGGAGCTGATCTAGTTGGAAAAGTGGAAGCCGGTATACCCGAAGATGACCCAAGAAACCCTGCTGTAATTGCTGACAATGTAGGAGATAATGTTGGGGACTGCGCTGGTATGGCAGCCGACTTATTTGAAACATATGCAGTTACTATTGTTGCTACAATGGTTCTTTCTTCAATTTTTTTTCCACAGGATTATAATTTAATGATTTATCCTTTAGCTATTGGTGGAGCTTGCATACTTACTTCTATAGTTGGAACTTGGTTTGTTAAGCTTGGCAAAAGTAAAAATATTATGGGTGCCTTGTACAAAGGTTTTATTGTTACTGCGATTACATCGCTTTTAATATTATATCCAGTAACTGATTCAATTGTTGGACTGAATGAAAGTTACAATAATAACGGTAAAATTTTTTATGGAATAGATTTATATATTTGTGGTGTAGTAGGTTTTATAATTACAGGACTTTTAATATGGATTACAGAGTACTATACGGGTACAAATTACAGACCTGTAAGATCTGTTGCTCAATCTTCAACAACAGGCCATGGTACAAATGTAATACAAGGCTTAGCAGTATCAATGGAAGCAACTGCTATACCGGCTTTAATAATAGTATCGGGAATTCTATATACAAATAATTTAGCAGGATTATTCGGTATTGCTATTGCGGTTACAGCAATGTTAGCACTTACAGGCATGGTTGTAGCATTAGATGCTTATGGACCGGTAACTGACAATGCAGGAGGTATTGCTGAAATGTCTAAGCTTCCAAAAAATGTACGGAAAACTACAGATGCTTTAGATGCAGTAGGAAATACTACAAAAGCTGTAACAAAAGGTTATGCAATCGGATCTGCTGGACTTGGTGCGTTAGTTTTATTTGCGGCATACACAGAAGATATTAAATATTTTTCAACAGTTAAAGGATCTGCTTTGGAAGGAGTGAGTGTTACTTTTGATTTGTCAAATCCATTCGTTGTTGCTGGTTTATTGATTGGCGGAATGCTTCCCTACCTTTTTGGTTCAATGGGAATGCAAGCTGTGGGGAGAGCAGGTGGAGCAGTAGTTGTAGAAGTTAGAAGGCAATTTAAAAAAATACCTGGAATAATGAAAGGAAAGAGAAAACCAGATTATGGAAGGTTAGTTGATCTATTAACTAAAGCAGCAATAAAAGAAATGATTGTTCCTTCTTTGTTACCAGTTCTATCACCAGTATTACTTTACTTTATAATTTTACAAATCGGAGGTCTTGAAGCAGCCCTATCATCATTGGGAGCAATGCTATTAGGTGTTATTATTACAGGGCTATTCGTTGCCGTTTCAATGACAGCTGGGGGTGGAGCATGGGATAATGCAAAAAAATATATTGAAGATGGAAATTTTGGTGGAAAGGGTTCTGAAGCACATAAATCTGCTGTTACAGGTGACACAGTTGGTGATCCCTATAAGGACACAGCTGGTCCAGCAATTAATCCAATGATTAAGATTACTAATATTGTTGCTTTATTGTTATTGGCAGTGATTGCACATTAAAACGTTTATCGTTTATTTTGATACATTTTAGATCTTACACTAGCCAAAAAGGCTTGCACAAAACTTTTTTGTGATAAATTATTTTTAGTGATTTTTTTTGCAAATTGAATTTTGTTTAGATCATCTTTATTTAAAAAGTTTTTTTCTTCTAAAATTCCATATTTATCGAAAGTTAAAATTAATACGTTATTTTTTTTTAAAACATTTTGTCCTAACTTATGGTACGCACCTTTTGTTAAAACTCTCTCTATGTAAATCCAATCATTTTTATCACTTATAGATATAGTGTGAGGATTTCCCAATAATCTAATTATATCATTTTTATTATCTGAATTAACTTTTAGTTTGTTAGATCTATTTTCAAGAAATAATATTCCGTGATTTTTAGTTGGTTCTTGTAATTTACAGCCAATTAAAATAAGAAAAACTAGTAAAAAGTATATATTTATATGATTTTTAAATTGAGAAAACATAATACTAATTTGTATAACACATTATTAACCTTATCTAGAAATATTTATTTCTATAAGAATACAGATCTCGTTGATAGTTTTGAGACTAGAATTTATCTGATGTTTCTTCATTTTTCCATATTTTTGATAATCTTTAAGAAAAAAGGAAAAAAATTTGACCAAAAAGATTACGACTCATTATTTTTAAGTATAGAAAATAACCTTAGAGAACTAGGTTTTGGTGATGTATCTGTAAATAAAAAAATGAAAGATCTCAATAAAATATTATATGATATTTTATTAAAAGTACGAAATGACAATAAAGATGAATTTAATATTAATAAAAAATTGATATTTAAATATTTTAAGTCTCTAGATATGAAAAATGACAGCAAATATAATGCTTTTGAAAGTTATTTTTTAAAGTTTTACGAATATTGTTATAATTTACCTCTTGATAATATAGTAAAAAACTCTATAAATTTTAAAATTAACAATTAACATAATAATACATATGGCTGTACCTAAAAGAAAAACGTCAACATCTAAAAAAAAAATGAGAAGATCTCACCATAAACTCTCATCTGTTAATGTTGTTGAAGATAAAAAAAGTGGTGAATATAAATTATCACATCATATTGACCTAAAATCAGGTTACTATAACGGTAAAAAAATCTTAGATATTTAATTAACTTTAATGACAAAAAAAATAACTATTGCAATTGATGCAATGGGTGGCGATAACTCACCGGATAAGACTATTGAAGGTGTTGGATTATTCCTTGAAAAAAGAAAAAATGACAATGATTTTTTATTAAATTTGTTTGGGGACGAAGAAAAAATAAAAGAAAAATTAATTAAATATAATATTCCAACTAATAAAATTCAAATAACACATACAACTTCAACTGTTTCAGATGAAGAAACACCTTTAACTGCAGTTAAAAACTCAAAAAATACTAGTATGTGGAATTCTATAAGATCACAAATTGATGGTGATTCTGACATAAGTTTATCAGCTGGTAACACAGGTGTTCTTTTAGTTATTTCTAGAATGATTTTAAAAATGATGAACAAAGTTAACAAACCAGCTTTAGCTGGTTTATGGCCCAGTCAAAAGGGTACAAGTGTAGTTTTAGATTTAGGTGCCAATATAGAATGTAATGATGATAATTTAGTCGATTTCGCAGAATTAGGCTCAGCTTTATACAAATCATTATTTCCCAAAAATAAACCACTAGTATCTTTGTTAAATATTGGTTCTGAAGAAATTAAAGGTACCGAGTTATTAAAAATTTCATCAAAGAGACTTAAAGATTTAAGCAATGAAAATAATTTTATTTTTAATGGTTATATAGAAGGCAATAGATTAATGAGTGGTGACTCAAATGTAATTATAACAGATGGCTTCACTGGAAATATAGCTTTAAAAACTGCAGAAGGTACTGCAAAATTTATTACCGATAATCTTAAAGAGTCTTTAACAGAAAATTTTTTTACGAAAATATCTCTGATTTTTTCATATTTTTCATTGAAAAAATTTAAAGAAAAATTAGATCCTAGAAAGTATAATGGTGCAATATTTTTAGGACTAAACGGTCCCGTAGTCAAAAGTCACGGGGGAACAGACTCATTAGGTTTTTATCATTCTATTGATTTATGTTATAAAATTATAAAAGGTAATTTAATGAAACAGATTAAAAATAATTTAAATCATTTAAATGTCCGAAAAGCCTAGTTTAAAAAAAATTGAATTGTCAAAATTTTTAAGTAATAAAACAGGTTATTCTTTACAATTTTCACAAAAATTAATTAACAATTTATTAGAAGCTTTTAACATAAATATTAAAAATGGTTATTTAATTATAAAAAAACTTGGCACTTTTAAAATAGTAAACAAAAAAGAGAGAATTGGAAGAAATCCGAAAACTAAAGAAACTTTTATCATTGCTTCTCGTAAGGCAATAAGCTTTGTTTGTTCAAAAAAATTAACAAAAAAATTAAATGAACAAATTAATTAACATAAGCGAAGCCTCTAAATTATTAAATCTAATTAATTCATCTAACAAAAAACCTAAAAATTATATTCTAAGATATTGGGAGAAAGAATTTAAGCAAATTAAGCCAAAATTTATTAATAAACGAAGATATTATACGTCAAGTCAAATTGAAGTGATTAAATTGATTAAATTTCTCCTAAAAGATAAGGGGATGACAATACCAGGTGTTAAAAATATTATGAAATTAAATATAAATAACCTTGACGATTATAATTCATATAGTTTAAAAGCTGAATACTATAAAAATACATTTAAAAAAAAAAGCAAATTAATATTAGAGAAAGTTAAAAAATTAAAACATTATGGCAAAAAAAACACATCTAAAAGTTAGAATGGTTCCTGAAAGTAATCCAGACAGTAAATTTATTTATTATGCCAAAAAACCTACTAAGGGTGAAAAGGTTAAAGATAAATTAAAATTAAAAAAATATAATCCAAATACAAGAAAGCATGAATTTTTTATAGAGAAAAAATTGCCACCTCACAGTAAGTAATATTTATTTCTTTTTAAAATTTCTATATTCGTAGTCAATAAAAGCTTTAATCATTGCTTTCCAAATTTTTCTAGTAATTAATGGATCAATATTTTTGTTTTTAGATTTCGTTGAAATATTCTTAAGTATTATTGATATTCTTTTTTTGTCTACAATATCTTTTTTAAATTTTTTATTTTTGATTACCTGATCAACATATTTGCTTCTTTTCTTAATTATATTCAATAATAAATTGTCAAGTTTATCTAACTTTTTGCGAATTTTAAGTATGTTTTTATTTACCATAGCGACAATTTTAAAATATATGATTTTATAAATAAATATATATTATAATTAATGTTTTCAAACGATAAAAATATCAATAACTTATTTCTTTATTGGCTTACATCCAGTCTGTTTTTAGTTTTTCTTATCATAATCGTAGGAGGGTTAACCCGTTTAACTAACTCTGGTTTGTCCATTACAGAATGGGAACTTTTTAAAGGTATATTTCCACCATTAACACAAACTTCATGGGAATTTTATTATGATCAATATAAAAAAATACCACAATTTAGTCTTTTAAACTCAAATATGAACATTAATGAATTTAAGATAATATTTTATTGGGAATATTTTCACAGAATATTAGCTAGATTAATTGGACTTTTTTTTTTAATACCTCTCATATTTTTTTATTTTTCCAAAAAAATTAATTCAAAAAATATAAATATTTGTTTTTTAATTTTTTTCTTAATACTCGCACAAGGAATTATTGGTTGGTACATGGTAAGAAGTGGGTTAATAAATAATGTAAGTGTAAGTCATTATAGGTTGTCAGTGCATTTGAGTATGGCTTTTATTATTATCTCAATTATTTTTTGGCTTATAAGAAACACTCTGGAAAAAAAAAACAAAATTTTTTTTAATTTTTCTAAAGAAAATATACCTTTTTTACTTTTAATTTTTCTTATTTTTATTCAAATTATTTTTGGTGCATTTGTTTCTGGGTTAGATGCGGGTAAAATCTATCAAACTTGGCCACTAATGGGTTACTCTTATTTTCCTGATGATATAATGTTTAGTAATTATGAAATTCTTTTCAATTTTAACAACCACTCATTAGTTCAATTTTATCATAGAAATTTAGCCTATCTAATAGCATTTTATATATTGGGCTTAAGATACTTTATATTTTTGAATGGTTTAAAAAGATTATTATTTCCGTGGAAAATAATGTTTGTATTACTAATTATTCAAATAATTCTTGGTATTTTAACTTTAACTAGCGGTTTAAATATTTATTTAGCATCATGTCATCAAATAAGCAGTGTGTTATTGGTATTTAGCGCCGTAAATCTCTATTTTTATAGAGCTAAATAAATTGACTTTATTGAACATTCTTTGTATTTATCGCCAAACAATATGACGCCATTTATAAAAAAAAAAGAAATCAAAAAAGACTGGTATATTGTCAGTGCTCAAAACGCAGCAGTTGGAAGATTAGCTGCTTACATTTCTAATGTCCTAAGAGGAAAAAACAAACCAACTTTTAATCCACATATGGATAATGGTGATTTTGTAGTGGTAACCAATGTTGATAAAATTAAATTTACTGGAAAAAAATTTACAAATAAGAAATATTTCAGACACACAGGGCACCCTGGTGGTATTAAAGAGTCCACTCCGTCTTCTCTTAAAGAAAAAAATAAAACAGAACAAATTTTGAAATTAGCCGTTAAAAGAATGTTACCTGGTGGACCTCTTGCTAAAAAACAATTAACTAAATTAAAAATTTATAAGGGTGATACACACCCTCATGATGTTCAAAAACCTAAAATAATTAATTTTGAAAAATTAAATAAAAGAAATATTGTTAAATAATGTTACAAACTGATCAGTCATCACCGAAGACCAAAAAAATTAAATTAGATTTTAAAGACAGCAAATATGCGACTGGGCGTAGAAAAAGATCCATAGCAAAAGTTTGGGTAAAAAAAGGCTCTGGGAATATTCACGTAAATGGACTAAAAATGAATGACTACTTCAAACGACCTGTGCATCAAATTATCGTAACAAGACCTCTAGAAATTTCAGAAGTGTCAACAAGTTATGATGTTAAATGTTCGGTAAAAGGAGGAGGTTTATCAGGTCAAGCTGGAGCTATTATTCTAGGTATTTCAAAAGCATTAATATCACATGATGAAAATTTAAAGAAAAATTTAAAAAAAGATAAACTAACTACAAGAGATTCAAGAGTTGTTGAAAGAAAAAAATACGGACACAGAAAAGCCAGAAGAAGCTTTCAATTTTCTAAAAGATAATCATTTAAATTTAATTATTTTTAATACAATGGTATAAAATACTTATGTCTT
>Ga0233444_10002789_pt1 | contig 17938 bp, 14 predicted proteins | sample SI_124_October20_6_FD_182792 | JGI IMG/M metagenome (GOLD analysis project Ga0233444, IMG submission 182792) | Seawater microbial communities from Saanich Inlet, British Columbia, Canada - SI_124_October2016_10_MG | ecosystem: Environmental > Aquatic > Marine > Inlet | place: Canada: British... | reverse complement strand
CAACAATCGCAGGAACGGCCTTACTCAAATCATTACCAAAAAACTCTAGGCAAACTGTCCGACCAAACTCAGCCATCTTATGTAATACAAATACCGCAGAGGTGATGAGGCCATCACACCCTTCTTTTTGGATACCTGGCAAACCACCCAAAAATTTATTGGTAACATCTTTACCTAGACCGGTTTTACGTAATTCTTTTGCTGGAATACGGATCAGGTCTGGCTGACCCACAGGAGTTTGTCCATCAGCTTCAAATCGAGTGACTTGGAATTCTGCCATCTCAATATCATGGATTTTGCCCATATTGTGGTTCATACGTACCACTTCCATCCAACCCGCATCAGGCGTCACCATGCGCCAGGATACTAAGTTATCCAGCGCCGTACCCCACATCACTGCTTTTTTACCACCAGCATTCATCGCGACATTACCACCAATCGTCGAGGCATCTTGTGATGTCGGATCAACAGCAAAGACGAGACCATGTTTATTCGCCAAATTAGACACACGACGGGTCACGACACCCGCTTCAGCTCGAACTGTCGCTACTTCACGATCTTGACCAGGAATTTGACGATAAACGACATCACCTAGCCCTTCTAATTTTTCAGTGTTAATCACAACACTGTCCGCCGTTAATGGGATCGCACCACCGGTATACCCTGTACCACCCCCACGCGGAATCACGGTCAAGCCAGACTCAATTGATGCACCCACTAAAGCCGCCATTTCAGCTTCGCTATCAGGTGTCGCAACTGCCAAGGGGTACTCAACACGCCAGTCTGTCGCATCCGTCACATGGGTTACGCGAGCCATCCCATCAAAACGCACATTATGTTTCTTAGTTGCCTTACTTAACCGTTTTTTCACATCTTGACGACGCGCTTCTGTTGTAAGCAATGACACTTCAAATTCATTGACAGCTACACGTGCACGCGATTCTATTTCTAGCGCTTTATCATTATTACTTTTAGTCGCACGTTCTCTAATTTGATCTAAACGGTGATGCAATGCATGGCGTAAAGATGCCCAACGCTTGGGGTTCTCAGTTAAATCATCTTGAATAAATGGGTTTCTTGAAATAACCCACATATCACCCAAAACCTCAAAAAGCATCTTCGCGCTTCTGCCTGTTTTCCGCTCCTCACGCAACGATTGGAGCAAATCCCATGTAGATTCGCCCAAAAATCGAATAACGATTTCACGGTCAGAAAAAGAAGTATAGTTGTACGGTATCTCACGAATTCGATTTTGCATGTTAGGCTTAACTAAGATCTATTTAAAAAATTAAAGGTCGAAATTTTATCACGAAGCTGCATTATAATAGGTGGTTAAATCACGAACCCCTGCTAATCCAACCAACAAGAAAGCAACACAATGGATTTTATTCAAATAATCGCGCTAGCTTTGCTACAAGGCTTAACCGAATTTTTACCAATCTCAAGCTCAGCCCACCTTATCTTATTGCCAATTATTGCTGGCTGGGAAGATCAAGGCCTCGCATTCGACGTCGCCGTCCATGTTGGCACATTGACAGCTGTTGTCCTCTATTTCCGAAAAACGTTAACTACACTGTCCGTTGACTGGCTTGCTTCCATTAGCCAACGCAGCATGATTGGTGAAAGCCGCCTTGCATGGGCTGTCTTGTTAGGCACAATTCCCGTCGGCCTCGCAGGGCTATTATTAGGTGACATAATCGAGACCCATCTCCGTAGCCCACTCATCATTGCTATCACCACCATCGTCTTTGGCCTTATGCTCGGTTGGGCAGATTGGCAAAGCAAACAGCAGCGAGATGAACAAGGGTTAAGCTTCTTCGACGTCCTGTTTATCGGATTCGCTCAAGCCATTGCATTAATACCCGGCACCTCTCGTTCAGGTATTACCATCACTGCAGGCTTAATGCTTGGACTTACTCGACAGGCTGCGGCACGATTTTCATTCTTACTCTCTATTCCTGTTATCATTCTCGCAGGCGGATTAAAAGCAATTGAACTTATTCAATCTGACCTAGTTACCGACTGGTTTGCCATCACGATGGGAACAGGAATTTCCGCAATCAGCGCCTATATTTGCATCCATTTCTTCCTCAAGATGATAGAAAAAATAGGCATGTGGCCATTTGTTCTCTACCGCCTTGTGTTAGGTGCTATACTCTTGCAGCTATTTATGGCGTAATCAGAGTTGACAGCATCCTAGCGAATGCGTAACATTTCCCCTCTTTATTTGACCGCCTGCGTAATTTTCTGGAGCCAATCGCGGAATGAAAACAACAACACTAAGTGCAAAACCTGCTGAAGTACGCCGCGACTGGTTTGTCGTCGATGCTAACGGCAAAACATTAGGCCGTATGGCTTCTGAAATCGCGCGTCGTTTGCGTGGTAAACATAAAACAATTTATACCCCCCACGTTGATACTGGCGATTACATCGTTGTCATCAATGCTGAGAAACTACGTGTTTCTGGTAATAAGTTGAAAAATAAAATTTACTACCACCACACAGGTTATGTTGGTGGTATTAAATCTATTACATTAGAGAAGCAACTTGAGAAAGCACCAGATCGCGTCATCAAATCTGCTGTCAAAGGCATGTTGCCTAAGAATTCTATGGGTCGTACGATGTTCAGCAAGTTAAAAGTATATGCTGGCGAAGAACACCCACACACAGCCCAACAGCCTAAAGTGCTGGAAATCTAAACGGATATCATTATGGCAGAACAACATTACGCAACCGGTCGCCGCAAAAGTTCAACAGCGCGTGTTTTCATGAAACCAGGCTCGGGTAACATCACAATCAATACTCGTACGCTTGAAGATTACTTCGGACGTGAAACATCACGTATGGTAGTCCGCCAGCCATTAGAGCTGGTTGATATGCTAAGCAACTTTGATCTTAAAATCACCGTTCGTGGTGGTGGTAATAATGGTCAAGCTGGCGCAATACGTCACGGTATTAGTCGTGCACTGGTTGAGTACAACAGTGAATTAAAATCTGAACTTCGTAAAGCCGGTTTCATCACTCGTGATGCCCGTGCAGTCGAGCGTAAGAAAATTGGTTTACACAAAGCGCGTAAACGTCCACAATTCTCAAAACGTTAATCATCAGATTACCGAACAAAGAGAAGCCATCCTCGGATGGCTTTTTTTTTACCTTATTTTCACTTCATCACGCCTGGTAAACAAACCCGTGATACCGAACAAAAGCCGAGCTAGCTTTTATAAAGTGACCCTTTCTTTCCTTCCGGCTGCGTCTTAAATCGCCTATGTACCCAATAGTACTGTTCTGGTGACTGCCGAACCTCTTCCTCTATCAGATCATTAATTCTCTGTGCATCTGCAACATCATCCCCCGTAGGGAAGCCGTCAAGTGCCGGACTTAAAGTCAAAGTATAGCTGCCATCAGCTTCACGCCTTGGTACAAAAGGAATCACTGCTGCCCCACTTATCTTTGCCATACGAGCAGTGGCTGGCACTGTCGCTGCGGTATTACCAAAAAACTGGGCAAAAATACTTAATTTCCTTCCATAATCCTGATCGGGAGCATACCAAACAATTTTATTTTTTCTCAAAGCCCGAATCATCGCACGCGGATCTTCTTGAAGCACAACACCTTCACTATGATGAGTACGTGCTTGCACCATCACCGCATTAAATAAAGGGTTCTTTAATGGTCTGAACATGACATAACACGGTTTTTTAAGCATGATTAATCGGCCACCCAACTCCATACTCGTAAAATGGCCAGTTAATAAAATAACACCTTTTCCCTTTGCTAATCCCGCTTCAAGGTGGTCTAAACCTTGATAACGTACCCTTTTTTCTAAGCTTTTATCACTGGCCCACCAACTTAATGCCGTTTCGATCAATAACATGCCCATTGTGCGCATATTCTCATCTAATAAGTCTGTTCTCCGCTGCTCAGTCCATTCAGGGAAGCATAATTCAAGATTACGCTTTGCCACTCGCCTTCTTGCTGAGGTGAGTGGCGTAATAACCCATGCAACTAGACGGCCTGAAAACATCTGTAACCGTACTGGCAAACAAACGGATAAGCGCATCAATCCCAAACCAAGCCAACTAAGCCAGAAACGGGGATGCAAGAACTGCTTTTGAAAAAGTGTCATGTTGACCAATCATTAAGAAATCTAACGCCTATGCTATCATTCTCATTGGTTTACCGCTAAATAAACAGAACAAAAAGATGCGCGCTTGAAATTACTTTACACCACCCTATTTTATATTTGCTTACCTTTAGTCATATTACGACTAATTTGGCGAGGCACTCGTGCACCCGCATATTGGAAACGTTGGTCTGAGCGCTTCGGTAACAGCCCTGCGTTGACAAAACCATCGCCAGTTATATGGATACATGCCGTCTCGGTAGGGGAAGTTGAAGCCTGCCGCCCTTTAGTGAAAAGCCTACAAATCGTATACCCAAAACACCAACTCTTAATTACAACCATGACACCTACCGGTAGCGAGCGCGTCAAATTATTGTTTTCTGATACTGTGGCCCATTGTTACCTGCCCTATGACTTACCCTTCGCTATCAAGCGTTTTTTAAGAAATAATCGGCCAGTTTTCGGCGTGATTATGGAAACTGAAATCTGGCCCAACTTAATCTTAACTTGTAAGCAACAAAACATCCCCCTTGTACTCGCTAATGCACGGATGTCAGATAGGTCTGCAAAAGGCTATGCACGCTTTCCAAAACTAACGAAAATGGTTCTGAATAGCCTACGTTTCATTGCGGCACAAGGCCAACATGATCGTGATAATTTTCATCTCCTCGGCGCTGATATTACCGATGTTCATGCCATCGGAAACTTAAAATACGAAACAAACCTGCCAGCCAGTATTGTTGAGCAAGCAAGTGCAATGCGTGTGATGTGGGATAACAACCGGCCTGTTCTCGTTGCAGCTAGCACCCATGAGGGTGAAGAAGAAATCATCCTTCACGCATCGAAGCAAGTCCGTTCCAAATTTCCTAATTTATTGTTAATTATCGTACCTCGACATCCGGAACGCTTCGACCGTGTTACTGCAATTACACAGAAAACCGGGGTTAAAACCCTTCGGCGCAGTGAACAATTACCTTGCTCATCAGATATTCAAGTATTGGTTGTCGACACAATGGGTGAGCTACCCTTATTCTACGCCGCCTGTGACGTCGCATTCGTTGGGGGAAGTCTCGTCCCACATGGAGGACATAATATTCTTGAACCAGCGGCCTTAGGTAGAGCCACCCTCGTCGGACCACATTTTTTTAATTTCAATGAAATCACACGTCAATTCCTTAAAGCCGAAGCCGCGGTAGAAGTGATCAATGCTGAAGACCTTGCTGCTAACGTCATTCGTCTTCTAAATGATGCCGAACAGCGTGCAAAAATGGGTGAAGCAGCTCTAAAACTAATCGCGACTAGTCAAGGTGCTAGCACGAGGCTAGCTAATCTTATCAAACGTCATATTGTCATTCATGATCCCTGAGGATCAAAAATGGATGCATCATGCACTCGCGCTGGCAGAAAAAGCGCAACAACAAGATGAAGTCCCTGTCGGTGCCGTCATTGTCCTCAACAACACAATCATAGGTGAAGGTTGGAATCAACCCATTTCAAGCAATGACGCAACTGCTCACGCTGAAATACAAGCTATCCGGGCCGCTTGTCTAAAAAGTAATAATTATCGCCTACCCAATACAACACTCTATGTCACATTAGAACCTTGCCTGATGTGTGCCGGTGCCATTATCCATAGCCGTATAGCACGATTAGTCTTCGCAGCCAAAGAGCCTAAAACAGGTGCTGCAGGCAGTGGCTTTGATGTACTCAATAATCACCGCCTTAATCACCATGTTGAATGTGAACACGGCGTACTCGCAGAACAAAGTAGTCAATTGCTGCGCCAATTCTTTAAAGCCCGTCGTCAATAAAAATTATCCAAACCTGTGAACATCAAACGCATAATGCGATAATCAGGCAAACACTCATTTAAGGTTATTTCATTGAAATATCACTTTATCATCCTTTTCCTCAGTTTCTCTCTGCTCACCGCCTGCAGTAAAACTGAATCACAACTTGAGCAAATAAAACAACGCGGTGAACTCAACGTTTTAAGTCGCTACAGCCCCACGAGCTATTACAAAAAAGGCGATGATTTCACAGGGTTAGAATACGACTTGGCCAAATTATTCGCGCAACACCTTGACGTTAAACTCAATATTATCGTCCCAGATAATTTAAGTAATATGCTACATCTGTTGGAACAAGGGCATGCCGATATCGCTGCAGCTGGTCTTACCATCACCCCAGAAAGAAAGAAGTTATTGCGTTTCGGGCCTGTATACCAAGAAGTCACTCAACAATTAATTTATCGGCGAGGAAATCGTAGACCAAAAAACATCCGAGCAATAGCAGGTAGTCTCCTTGAAGTTGTCGCTGACAGTAGTCATGTTGAACAACTTAAGCAACATCAAACCGACATTCCAGCATTACAATGGATCGAAAATAAAAAACTCAACAGCAGCCACCTACTTGAATTAGTACAACTAGAGATGATTGATTTTACTGTCGGCGACTCAAATGAAGTCGCTGCCCAACAAAATTTCTTCCCTGAATTACGCGTCGCTTTCGATATCTCAGATCCTCAACCTTTAGCTTGGGCTTTAGCATTATCTGAAGACACCAGCTTATATGATGAAGTCGAGCAGTTTTTCGAGATAGTCTCAGCCTCCGGTGAGCTTGATAGCCTTATGGAAAAATATTATGGCCATATCAGACGTTTTGATTATGTCGATACCCGGGCTCTCTATCGTAAAATCATCACCGCTTTACCCACATATAAACCTTTATTCAAAAAAATTGCCGCTGAATTTGAGCTTGATTGGCGCCTCCTTGCTGCCATTGCTTATCAAGAATCGCATTGGAACCCCAAAGCCGTATCGCATACTGGCGTGAGAGGCTTAATGATGATTACCAATGGCACTGCAAAACAAATGAAGATTGACGATCGCGAAGATCCTGAACAAAGCATCATGGCCGGCGCTGGCTACCTTATTTTTCTCAAAAGCCGCCTTCCAGAGCGCATACCAGAACCCGACAAAACTTGGATAGCCTTAGCCGCCTACAATGTTGGTTTAGGCCATATAGAAGATGCACGCATCATTACGCAACAAAACGAACAAAATCCTGACTCATGGCCCGATATTAAACAAAATTTACCACTGCTGAGCAAAAAGAAATGGTATAGCGAAACACGCCACGGTTACGCTCGGGGAAACGAGCCCGTTCGATATATTGAAAATATTCGCCGTTACTACGATATTTTATTGTACGATATAGAAAGTGGTAACCAACAAAACTCATCGGAAGAATCTCAACAACAAGGAGAACTCCCATCCGCATTGTAAATGAGCAGATTTAACGACTATGGATAATGAGAAAATTAAGCAACAACTAAACCAGTGGAAACAAAAATATTATAAATCCATCACTGATTTAGAAGAACGGTAAGAGCTTGACACCTTATTACGACGTAGTTTGAGTCGCATAGCGCTCGTCGCAAAAGGAATCGATTCTAGATTAGACGCACACCTTTCTTCATTAAGATCTTCTCTCAGAAACAAAAATCAAAAACAACACGAGCTTGAGCTTCTATTAGAAAAAATAGATGAAACCATCATCAAGATGGAAAGCAAACAAAATAAATCTCAAACAACTGGCGAAACGCTAGCAAAGTTACTCACTTCTTTAAACCTATCAAAACCATACAAAAAAGAAGTAAAACAGCTTACTAAAGAGTTTAAATCCGCCTCCAATACCGATATAAACCTTCTGTTACCTCAATTAATCAGCTTATTGGATGGTTGTTTAGATGATGGTGCCAAATCAAAAAAAGAGGGTTTTAGTTTTAGCCTATTCAATAGTCGAAAACAAGATGAAATACAAAGCGATTTAGCAAATGAAGTCATACCCTTAACAGACGAGTCAGAAGAAATACAACCTGAGGCAGCAGAAAGACCAACAAAAAGACCGCCACCTCACATTTTACTGATGCAATTATTAGAACGCCTCTCACTACCCGCAAGTCTAACTAAAAAAACAACAGCGATTCGCCGGCAAATTGAAAAGGGGGTAGACGAAGAGGATTTACCGACGATAATAGATGAGATAGCAGATATCATCAGTATGCTCGGCTCACAAGTGCTAGCCGAAAAACGGGAATATGAAACCTTTCTTAAATCATTAACCACAAGACTCAACGAGCTTGATGAACAAATACATATTGGCACCAATGAAGGCAATAAATCGTTCAAGGATCGCCACCAAATCGGTCATACCGTTGAACAAGAAGTTAAAGGCCTTATTGTTCATGTCCAAAGCGCCGACAATTTAGACAAATTAAAGCTAACAGTAAATCAACGACTTGATTTACTAAACCAACAGTTCGACTCTTATCGGCAATCTGATCAAGCACAGTTTAGACAATCTCAAAAACAAGTACAAACACTCAAACAACGCATCCACCTAATGGAACAGGAGAGTGTTGAGTTACGCCAATCCGCCATGCGTTCACGTGACCAAGCACTCAAAGATCCACTGAAAGGCATCTGGAACCGCCAGGCGCTCAACGAACTGCTTGAAAAAGAATATACCCGCTGGCAGCGTTACCAAAAACCGCTGAGTATTATTCTTTGGGATATCGATTTATTCAAAAAAATTAACGACCAATATGGCCACGATGCAGGCGATAAAGTACTCAAAACCATCGCACAAATATTTACATCACAGACACGAGATGCTGACTTCATCTCCCGCTATGGCGGTGAAGAGTTTATGGGCGTTTTTCCAGAGACACAGCTCGACAATGCCGTCACCCTTGCCAATAAAATACGTGAAAAAATCGCACACTCAAAATTTCATTATGAAGGCGATGCTGTCGCTATTACAGCCTCGGCGGGTCTTGCTTGCTTCAAGGACGACGATACTATCGAACAAGTTTTTAAGCGTGCGGATAAAGCACTATACAAAGCCAAAGAGAATGGCAGGAACCGCTGCGAAATAGATTAGCTCCCTGACCCAGAGTTAATAATTACAATTTATTATAGCTAAAACAACAAGTTAAGGCTGGGAGTGATCAACTAAAAAGTCGACTATTTCAAACATAGCCTCAATACTACCCGCCATTGGTCCACTGGTATGATACCGGCCATTCACTACAAAAGAAGGAACACCGCTGATACCTGACATGTTTGTCAACGCCGCGGCTTTTTTAACTTTAGCCTTAACCCCGAACGAGCCCATCATTTTTTCAAAGCTAGCACGATCCACATCTTGCTGGGCAACATAATCTAAAATTGCTTTTTGTGAGGACAAGTTCATGCCATCTTCATGAATAGCATCGAACAGTAACGGGTGTAGCTTTTCAGATAAGCCTAATGCTTCTGCTGCATAAAAAGCCGTCGCCAATGGAATTTGATTCGGTCCAAAAACAGCAGGAACCTGTACAAAATTAACCTTACCTTCACCTTCAATCGATTTCTGCCAATCTTCTACTTCAGGCTCGAGATGATAGCAATGTGGACAAGTGTACATAAATAATTCAACAACATCCGTGGTGCCTTCACCACTAACGGCTAACCGTTGTGTCGTCAATTTATAATGCTCACCTTCGACATAAGCAAGCGGTAACGCCGTTACACCTATAGAAGTTAAAGATAAGGTCAAGACTAAAAACGCTTTTATCAATTTATTCATCACAAAATTCCCTTCCATTAACCTTATAACTCACCGTATGAGTGTAAACCGCCTAAAAACATATTCACACCCAAAAAGGCAAATAACGTAACAAATAAACCAATAATAGCCCACCAAGCCATTGGGCGGCCATGCCACCCCTTTATCATTCGCATATGGAGCCAAGCAGCATAATTTAACCAGACAATTAACGCCCATGTTTCTTTCGGATCCCAAGACCAGTAACCGCCCCATGCTTCTGCTGCCCATAACGCACCCAATACTGTCGCTACCGTAAAGAAAGCGAAGCCTAGAGCAATCGTCTTATACATCAAGTCTTCCATCACAATAAGATCAGGCATCACTGTTGCCATGACGCCTTGTGATTGCTTATCTCGTGCCCATGATGTCAATAAATAAGCTGTACCAATCATTGCCGCCATCGCAAAAGCACCATAGCCAACGAAATTAGCAGGCACATGAATTTTCATCCAATAACTCTGCAAAGCAGGCACTAAAGGTTGAATATCGGCAGCACCGCGGTCAAAAGCATACCAAAGTAGAAAAGCCACGGCAGCACTGATCACTAACAATACAAAACCACCCAGCGCGCGCGTTCTAAAACGACGTTCATAAAACAGATACAGTAAAGCAGTAATCACTGAAAATAAGATAAAGACTTCGTATAAGTTACTAACTGGGACATGGCCCACGTCATGGCTAATCAGATAAGACTCTCTCCAGCGAACCATCAAGCCGACCATACCCATCGTCGTGGCAGCCCATGTCATCGCTGAGCCGACTTTTTCTATAAAAGATGACCTAGCAAACAAGCCAATGAAATAAGCTACCGTTGCCATCACATATAAGGCGCTCATCCACATAATTGCCGATTGGCTAGCCAGCAAGTAATTCAAGAAAAAGTTACTCTCTGCCGCGGCCAGATTATCGCCGTAGAGTTGTATCGCAATCAGACTTAAACCTGTAACCGCTGCAATATACACTCTAAAACCAGGCCAGTTTTGGCCCAATAAAGCCAATGAAACGGCCGAAAATATAACAATGCCTATTTCATAGACATCAAATACATGGCCATACATCGAAAATAGTAAACCCGCAGCTAGCGCCATCAACAGCCACCAAGACCACTGAATCGCTGGTGAACTGCTCTCTTTATTCAGAATTGTTGTTGTTGTCATACTCTCTCTTCTAAATCTAAACTTAGGTCAAACATTCATGGTTAAGAACATTATTGCGAACTAGAGTTCCCCGACTCCTGTCTCAGCTTTTCACGCATCTGATCAAAAAACATATCAAAATCACGTGGATTACGATTACTCATCCCAGCCAAGATTATCTCACTTTCATCATCCTTTTGTTTTATCAATGCCCAGAACCGACGCTGAGGCAAATAAAACAAAATAAACACACCTATAATCAGTAAAGTGCAACCAACATACACTGTCACCTTACCAGGAGCTTTAGCAATTTGAAGTCCACTTGCCTGGACATGATCATAATTCTTCAGCGACAGATAAACTGGCGATCCATAGCGAGATAAGCTACCAATCGCATCCGCTGCATCTTGCAAAAATAGCAACTCCGCTTCAGTCACTGGGCTAGTTTGATCCCTATCCATAAAGTACAGTCGGGCTAACATCTCGCGCAACATACTCAAATAAGCCGGCCCTAATTTTTCGCGCTGCCCTTCAGGTAACGTAGTTTCAATAAAATTACTGACCTCGGTAAAACCGCCACGAATAAACATCGTCACCAAGGTGCGCAATGTTTCTTGCAAACTGGCTCGCAAGCGTGGACTGTCGGTCTCAGACATCTGCGTCAACGTTTCCAACATCATTTGTTGGGAAACAACTTCGATTGCATCTGCATCACGTAAACGTTGCAAGAATCGATTAAATTCTTTCAGGCTACCCTGCCGATCAACAGGAATATACAAATAACCAAACTCTTCTGCTGGACTTGAACGCACCCCACTTAAGAAAAAGGGCCTACCTTCGCGCATCACAGGCACCATATAATTCACATATTCTTTTGCTTCTCCCGTCGGAGAACGAAGCTTAAAGCCAAAACTAGGACCAAAATTCCTTACGTTTTTAGGATCTTCTTCTGTCGGATCAGGATTAATGTTAAACGGTCTAAAAGAATCCAACTCCAAACGAAGCTGTTTGTCACCCCATGTCATTTGACGCTTTTCAAATACTTTCCCTTCGAATTTTTCGGGCTCAGCACCAGCCCTCTCATCCAAAGGCCAAGCTTCCATCGTCAAGCCCGATCCGCCATCAGCAAAACTCGACTGATAAATTGCATAACCTTTATGTATCAAGGGATGATTAACAGAAATGGTCGTTTTAATCGGCTCTGGTAACGTATCATCAAATAACACCAAATCTGTTTCAAAAGACTTTGGCTGGCCAGTAGCATAATGCTCAATCCGAAAGTCATCGACTTTCAATGTGAAAGGGAGTTCCTGCACTAAATAGCCATCTCTTAATGGTAAAAACACCACATTTGCTACCCGTCCTTCAGGAATCTGAATACTGCCCCTAAACGCTTGATTACCCGGTGTTAAGCGACTTTCTTTCGGCACATCATTTGACGCTAAATCACGCGTTTCAACCTTAAGGTCACCTTGCCATTCCGCAAACTTAATTCGCAAGTTACTATCTAACATCCCACCAATACAAATAACGATGATTGCAAGATGTGTAAACAGATACCCCAAGCGGTTCAAGCCACCTTTCATGGCGGATAAGAGTATGCCCTCTGGCTTCTCCGTTTGCCTAACTCGAAATCCTGCGTCTGATAAGCCTGCTTGTATACGTGCTACAGCTTGGTCAGGCTTTAAAGCCACCGACCATTGATCATTATGGTGCATCACCCGCAAAGACTTTTCACGTATCTGCGTCCGCATTTGCCACATATCTTTCATCATGGTCGGCGCATTACGCGTTACACACACGGATGTAGACACAACCAATAATGTCAAAATAGCCAAAAACCACAATGCACTATAAACATCATAAAGGCCGGCAGTTTCAAACACATCAAACCAAAATGGCCCAAATCTAATGACATAGTCAGCATAAGGCTGATTCTGTTGCAATACTGTGCCAATCACTGATGCAACGGCTAGCACCAATAACAGAGTAATCGCAAGATCCATAGACCCTAGCAATAAGAATAGGCGCCGACCAAAAGGTTGGCGTGGTTTAGGTGGAACGTTAACGTCAGACATAAGAAACAAAAAACCGGTTGAAAATCGACATACTCGACTGAATAGAAAAGATCTGACCCCTTAAAGTTGCACGATCTTCAATTAATTATTATTTAATGCAATCCTGAAATATAAGCACTGACAGCTTGTCGCTCAGCCTTAGACATTTTTGCAGCAATATCACGCATCATACCGTTCATATCGTTATGGCGGGTTCCATTGGCAAAATCTGCTAGCTGCGCTTCAGTGTACGCAATGTGTTGGCCAGATAATGACGGCCATTTAGCGGCAGGAATACCGGCACCACTTGGGCCATGACACGCCATACAGGCAGGAACACCCGTCTCTTTGTTACCACCACGATACAATTTTTGGCCCTGCTCAAGCAAAACATCTGATACTGCACCTGGCGTATGGCTTGTTGAGGCAAAATAAGCCGCCATATCAGCCATATCCTGCTCACTCAAATCAGAAACAATGCCCGCCATAAAAATACCTTCGCGTGCACCAGAAGCAAAATCCATTAGCTGTTTAAACAAATAGCCTTCACCTTGGCCTGCTAGTTTAGGAAACATCGGCTTCGTACTATTGCCTCCGGGACCATGGCATTCAATACAATCAACTGACTTCACCTGCCCAGCATCAATATCACCCGCAGCCATTGCAGGTAAAGCAATAGCAACATAGCTTAAGATAATTGCCTTGCACCATTTTTTCATTGTGATTTCCACATATTATTTTAATAGACCAATCAGTCGCTATCCTACCCTGATTAGGGCATTTTTGCACCCAAAACAGCACAGTCCTACACCAATTACTCCCCTAGACGTGACAAATAACTGAAAATAAAAGCAGGAAAAAAACAGTCGACGTGTCTCACAGTGTAAAATACGCCAAAACAAAACAATTAAAGGTTTTTCATGGTTAACCTATACCGCCAAGCGCACTACACGATTAGTGCAACCCAATTATCAGAGCTACCGGCTGACAATGGTATTGAAGTCGCTTTTGCGGGTCGTTCTAATGCAGGTAAATCCAGTGCCATCAATACCATTACAGAGCAGAAATCATTAGCCCGTATTAGTAAAACACCTGGCAGGACTCAAATGATTAACTTCTTCAATATTGATGATATTAATAGCCTTGTCGATCTACCCGGTTATGGCTATGCCAAAGTGCCAGAAAAAGTAAAAATTCGCTGGCAGCAAACCCTCGGAAAGTACCTTGAAACACGTAAAGCTTTAAAAGGTCTGATGCTAATGATGGATATTAGACACCCGCTGAAAGAATTTGACTTACAAATGATCAAGTGGGCAAATAATGCTGATCTTCCTGTCCATATCCTGCTAACAAAATCGGACAAGCTCAAAAGTGGTGCAGCAAAAACAAGCTTATTACAAGTCTCTGACGCACTAAAAAAGCAACAGCTTTCTGCCAGTGTACAATTGTTTTCATCCCTAAATAAACAAGGTAAAGAACAAGCTATCGAACAACTTGATCTTTGGTTTTCTCTTAGCACTGAAAACGATTAAAGACGCGAAAGCACTCCCGTTACCCTAGGGCCAATAAGCCTATTATAGAGAGTATTTGCTATAATCATCAGAAATTGAAATCATCTGCGCCTGGCAATGATGTCTCTAAGCCAAAATAGCCGTGTCGCTATTAAATAAACCAGTAACCCGATTTAACTTTTGAGGTCTTTCTATTATGTCACTTCGTTACACCTCTACACTGACACTTAAACCAGAACTGCATGACACTCCTAAATTAGGTATGGACATCAAATCCCTAGAACGTGACTTTAAAAACTATTACAGCAATCACCTTTCTCAGGACAAAAGCCGCGCTTCCGGCCATTACTTATATTCTTCACTCGCTTTCACTATCCGCGACCGTTTATTTGAGCGAATGAAACACACCCAACATACTTATGCCGAAACCGAGTGTAAGCAAGCCTATTATTTATCCATGGAATTCTTAATGGGCCGTGCCATGGGCAACGCTGCGCTAAACTTAGGATTAGAAGAAAATACCAAACGTGCCATGCATGATCTTGGTTTGGACTTTGAAGAGCTAACAACACTTGAACATGACGCTGGACTAGGAAATGGTGGCTTAGGGCGCCTTTCAGCTTGTTTTATCGATAGCTGCGCCACTTTACAATTGCCCGTCACCGGGTATGGAATTCGCTATGAATACGGCATGTTCCAACAAAGTATCAAAGATGGAAATCAAATTGAAATGCCAGACCATTGGCTCCGTGATGGTAACCCTTGGGAATTAGAACGGCCAGAATTCACCCAACGAATCCCCTTTGGTGGTCACACTGAATTTCGCAAAGATGAGCAAGGACAAACGCATGTTCATTGGGTGAATACCAATGATGTCTTAGCCGTCCCTTATGACCTACCTATTCCCGGCTACAAAAATGGCACAGTCAATAAACTGCGCTTATGGAAAGCGACAGCCACCGATGAGTTTAATTTAGAAGACTTTAATGCTGGATCTTATACCGATGCCGTTGCTGCTAAAAATGAAGCAGAAAACATCAGCATGGTGCTCTATCCCAATGATGCCAGTGAAAATGGTAAAGAGTTGCGTTTACGCCAACAATATTTCCTTGCCTCCGCCAGTCTTCAAGATATCTTAAATACTTGGGTAAACAACCACGGACAAAACTTCAAACATTTCGCTGACAAGAACTGCTTCCAATTAAATGATACTCACCCTACTGTCGCAGTAGCAGAACTCATGCGACTGCTGATGGACGAACATCATCTAAATTGGGAGCAAGCATGGAAAATCACAACAAGCACCATGGCTTACACCAATCACACTCTCTTACCCGAAGCTTTAGAGCGTTGGGCAGTCAACATGTTTGCGCGTTTATTGCCAAGAATTCTAGAAATAATTTACGAAATAAATGCACGTTTCCTAAGTGAAGTAGCTAAAAAATGGCCCGGAGATAAACAAAGGCTCGCGCGCTTATCCATCATTGAAGAAGGCGGTCAACAGCAAGTCAGAATGGCCCACCTTGCCATTGTCGGTAGCTTCTCGGTGAATGGTGTCGCAGCACTGCATTCTGATTTATTACAAAAAGGCCTCTTCAACGACTTCTACCAGTTATGGCCACATAAATTCAATAACAAAACCAATGGTGTTACCCAACGTCGTTGGTTAGCGTGGTGTAACCCAAAACTCGCCAACTTAATCAGCGACACGATCGGTGATGAGTGGATAACACAGCTTGATCAACTCAAAAAGCTTGAACCTTATGCGTCAGAACCCGCTTTTCAAGCAAAATGGCAGGCGACTAAGACGGCCAACAAACAACGCCTTGCTGAGCTCATTAAAGAAAGTTGTGGTGTCACTGTCTCACCCGATGCTCTCTTTGATATTCAAGTTAAAAGAATTCACGAATACAAACGCCAGTTATTAAACGTGCTTCATGTCATTCATCTTTATGACCGTATTAAACGCAATGACACTGAAGGCCTTGTTAAAAGATGTGTTTTATTTGGTGGTAAAGCAGCGCCCGGCTACGCCATGGCAAAAGACATTATCAAACTCATTAACAATGTCGCTGATGTCATCAATAATGACCCCGCTGTAGGAGACTGGTTAAAAGTTATCTTTTTACCCAACTATCAAGTTTCCGCAATGGAAATAATTTGCCCTGCAGCTGACTTATCAGAACAAATTTCGACAGCTGGTAAAGAAGCCTCTGGTACCGGGAATATGAAATTCATGATGAATGGTGCTGTCACTATCGGCACGCTTGATGGTGCTAATATTGAAATAAGAGAAGAAGTCGGCAATGACAACTTCTTCTTGTTTGGACTAACTGAAGAAGAAGTAACAGCCCAACGTGAGCATTACAATCCGCATCAAATTATTGAACAAGATCCGGCTCTAAAACGGGTTGTCACATTACTAAAAGAAGGGTTCTTTAACGAAAAAGAACCTAACCGCTTTGATAACGTTATCAACGCCTTTACCAGCCCACATGACCCATGGATGACCATTGCTGATTTTGCTAGCTTTGTCGAAGCACAAGAACAAGCAGCCCTATGCTATCAAGATAAAACGCGGTGGAATACCATGAGTATCTTAAACAGTGCCCGCAGTGGTAAGTTTTCAACTGATAGAACCATGACGGAATACAATAAAGACATATGGCAACTTGAGCCAATAGCGCCTCAGCAAGACTAATTGCCCACTAAGTTTAAGCATTCTCTTATTCATAATGAATAAGAGAATGTAATTAAATTTGGCTATTGCTAGTCGCTGACAAGATGAATCCGTATAATCTATAGCTTAAGTCAATATTAAAACGCATCACGCGCCTGTAGCTCAGTTGGATAGAGTACCAGTTTCCGAAACTGGGGGTCACAGGTTCGATTCCTGTCAGGCGCACCAATATCCTAATAAAAACCCTAGTACCCCACTGAATTCATTGGAATTTCCTTTAGTCTCTTGAAGTGGGGTAGACCAATTGGTAGTCCAATATCGATATATCTTTCGTAAGCGAGATACTTATTACTTTTCCATTCGAATTCCCAAATCATTGCAGGAACACTATGTGAATTCTCGCTTGCAAATATGCCTCCATACTCACGATGAGCATATTGCGTTAAAGAAAGCCAAACAGCTTTATCATGAAGCTCAAAAGCAATGGTCAGAGCTACGCCTTAAAACGATAGGCTCAGGGTTTGATAAATTCCTTATTCAATACCAAAAGCCACCTGCCTTGAGTGATGCACTTGAGTTATATCTCACAATTAAAGGTAACCACCGAGATGAAAGGTTCTTCGTAACAACCAAGAGAAATATTTCTTACTTAATCAGCGCTGTGGGTGATAGAGATTTAACCGGGTACTCTACTGCTGACGCTGCAAGATTCAGAACTTGGCTCATAGAGCATCAAGGTTTGAGTACAAGCTCTACGAGAAGAGTCATGTCTTCAG